>Ga0065711_1047040_pt1 | contig 12557 bp, 9 predicted proteins | sample Hoacrofraction12_FD_59098 | JGI IMG/M metagenome (GOLD analysis project Ga0065711, IMG submission 59098) | Hoatzin crop microbial communities from Cojedes, Venezuela - Epithelial fraction 12 v2 (version 2) | ecosystem: Host-associated > Birds > Digestive system > Esophagus > Crop | place...
AAAACAAAACCAACCCCCCCCCCCAAAAAAAAAGACCAAGCAATTTTCCAGTGGAGTTGTTTCTGAACCAGTGAATAAAAGCCACCCCGGTCATAAATTTCTACCAACACTACTTCCCCAGGAGTTATGGAAGTATTGTGCCAGACAACATTGATCAGATGGTTTAGGCGTTACTTCATTACTTCACAAAGCTAGCGGGACAGGTTCAATCTGGCAGGAGTGCCTGTAGAGAAGACTGCACGGCAGTACCCAAATAGGACATCCACTTCTGTCACATGCTGATCCTAGAGCTATGGGGAGCAGGGGCAAGTCTTGCTGATGCATGTTATATCAGTCAACTCATTCTCCACTTCAGCAAGTCCGCAAGGAAGTGCTGAAAAAAGCAGTAACAGAGTCTTCATTAATTACGCAGAAGCAGTAAGTTAGGTGCCATCTATTATACTTTGCTAAATGATGGGAAGGAAGGGCAGGAAGTATGTCACTGTCGTGCAGTGGATACTAAGTAATTCCCTGCAGGCAATTCAGCAAACTTTAAGAAGGTTTCAAGGGGAGCATCCCCCAGGTCAGAACCTGAAATAGCAATTTTAACCATGCTAAAAAAAAACAAAAACAGAAATTTATTTTGAGTCTCCTCGCAGGATTACAACAGCTCCCTTTGTAGCCAGCACAATTTCTCAGCTATGAACCTTTGAGTCCAAGAAGCAACTCTGTAATAGATCCAGCGCTGCAAGACTGGACCTTCTTGATCTCAGGAGAGATACTTTAATAATTAAACCCATTCCATGTGTGTAATATTCAATCATTAGTACCACCGATTACTCGGTGCTACGCACACTGATCAGGCTCCTGCTCGAAGACTTTTGCAATCTTGAAACAGCAGTTTTCCTCTAATGCTACAAGGACTTGTGCTCTCACAGGCCAGACTCTTGTTCTGAACAACTGTAGTTGATTTGTCTTGGTCTTATGGTATAAAAATGTTTGGGAGCTGGCATAAGCAGCTATTTAGGTTTTTCCTGGCAGCATGACTACGGGAAAATAGGTCCTACCATTTTAGGGCCTTCAGAGTTAGTCACAATTTGTACAGAGTGTCAACCCACCACGCAACCATTGCTCTCTCGTCCTTCTGGAGGTGCCATTTCAGCCATCATGGGGCGACATCTATTTCTGTGCTGGTGTAATACCAGGTTTCTAACAGTTCTCAGCCTTATTATACAACAGCCTTCTACATCCCAATAACCATAATAATTATCACTTACACTCACGAGCAGTGGAAGGGTTTGTGAACTGTGGAAGGTGATTGCAGCATCATAATTGTTCTTCCTCTAAATTTACTCTGAACAATGCAGACACTAATGGTCTCATTAACCTAATCTTTCTTTAATGCCTACATTATGTTTTTGGCAGACCATGCTTACTTTATGTACTCAATTGACCCCTCTTTCTATCACACACAGACAGCTTCCTGTTTGCCACCACGTTGTCAGTACTTGGAGGTGAATACTGAGAAGAGAAGAGAAAACACGTTATCCCTGCCCCACATTGGGCGCCAAATAGGACTGTCATGGCTTAGCCCTGGCCAGCAACAAAGGACCACGCGGTTGCTCTATCGCCTCTCCCCCCTGGGGTGGGGAGGCAAAACGGAAGAAAAAGGCAAAACTCGTGGGTTGGGATAAGGGCAGTTTAACAGAACAGCAAAGGAAGTGAACAGTAAGAACAACACTGATAAGTATATACAAAACAAATCGTGGCATGCACAGAGCAACTCTCACCACCCAATGCCCAGCGTGCTCCTGAGCTGTGATTAACTCTCCCCGGCCAGCTCCCCCCATCAGAACCCAGCATGACAGCACATGGTATTGAACACCCCATTTGTTTGGCCAGTTTGGGTCAGCTGGCCAGCTGTGTCCCTCCTGGCTTCTGGTGAAAATTAACTCTGTCCTGGCTGAACCCAGGACACCACTGTTGAACCACAGGGAAAAGAAGTTCTAATTAAGTGGTTGAAAACCCTAGTAAGTTGGAGAGTCAGAATAAGGCAAAATTGGACCCATTTTTTTCTGGATTTCTAGTCAAAGTTCCCTAATTATATTTTAATTAGTATGTGTCTCTCCCTCTCTACATACAAAGAGGCATATGCATAAAACTAAGGCATGCTCACAGGTAGGCAAAGATGAAAATATTCATTCCAAAGTTTTAAGGGATTGAACCAACAAAGCAAACAAGCCAAAGACAGAAAATGGCCCGGAAATCAGTTTTGGGAAATAACTAGCTAACTGACTGCTTGCTTACAGGTACAAATCAATAAATTGTAATATAACTAATTTACCGAAACTTTGAATTATTAGCTGATGCCAGAATTAGTAGTTTAAGTAAAATAACTTTAAAACCTCAAATTCATTCTCAGATGAAGCTCAGTCAATAAGTTTCACTTCATACTGGAAAACTAAAGTGCAAAGCTCACCAGTAGTTAAACAAACAATGTGGTTTCTTTTATACACAGCAGCTACCCAAAATCAGACTGATAACCTGTGATCTCCTCCTGTAGAAAGCCCATAATGCTGATATAATGAAATTGTTTAAAATTCATGATGATTTAAGGAAAGCAAGGATTTTACAGAGAGATACTATATATATGTTTTCATATATGTTTTTGATTGGTTTTAGACCAATAGAGGTGGGATAAAGAAAAGTGCTCATTTTGTACATGTAACGCTTTCTTTAAGACTGGAACAGAAGTCATCTTCAAAGTTAAATGCAAATTGAGAATGCTTGTTGAACCTCATAACAGCCAAAACAATTAACTCCCTCCTTATTTTCCTACTAAAAAGAAGGTGGTCAGGTGCATGTTGGGCTCTGCCAGGTCTTCAAACAAAAGGTAATCAGTTTCCCCAGGAACCACCAAAGAAAGTTTCTCCTCTATCATGCTGGCTATAAAGCCATTAAAAAAAAAAAAATTCTCATTTCTGTTAATTCTTTTAGGACGACTGCAGGAAGCCTAAGGGCTGAAGTGTTCTGCAACACGCCACTCTTTCTGCTGCTCAGTCCTAGGGATGCTGTACGAGTTCAGCGAGTTTTTCCTCTCTTAGTGCTATTTAATGGATAGACTCTTTCAGTCAACTACTTCAAACTCTTCCAACTTCCACATCATTCTAAACAAGTCTCAGACTATTTCCATCTTTTTTTCTGGATAGCTTTGGACTCTCACAAGTCCTGGCATATATAATAAATCTATTTCCTGTAATATTGGAAATTTTCCTGAAGCAATTACTTCCAAAGGCATTCAGATGTCTGCCTGTATCTTTGGTAGATTCTTAGATTAGTAGGGTAGAAATACACGAGCTGCTGTCAGGGAACGGTAAAGTTGACCCTGCCTTTAAATTGCAGATTTTCAATGATCAGAGTCTGTTTACCTCCTGAATGGTTTTACCAATTGCATACATTACTTCAGAGTTTCTGCTTTTGCCAAGCAGAACTCTGTTAATTGATTGTCCTCCTATGTTGCTTTATCTTGTAAAGTACTGCTACAGTTGAGGCTTTAGAGTTCTGAACAGATTTTTTCCACCTACAAGTGATTATAGTTTTTCAAGTGCTAAACAATACTGCTGCTCACTGAATATTGTTTAAGCTGTGACACTAAGACCGATCTTGTCCTAAAAACCTGTCTCCTAGCAATCCTCAGCTGAGTCATGCGAAGTACAGACTGGATATGCCTACCCTTTGCCTCATATGAAGTTACTCTCAATGCCAAAATGGGAGAGGTGAGAGAACGCATCCAGTGTTTCACGCCAATGTCTGTGCTAACATAAACACAGACTGAATACATGTGTTAACTGTGAAAGCTGCCCCTTTATATACAACCCTGATGAAAACCAGTTTTGTGTCCTTCCCTAACTTATCAAAATGTCCCAGAATTACCAGCAGCAGATATTGCCAAAACTTCTTAATGTCTACCAAGTTCGTGACAAGATTCTTTTTGCCATTCAAAAAGGCTTTGATTATGATTCTCAAGGGAAAAAAAAAAAGCTCTACAAACATTCTGGACTGAACCTCAGACTGTTATGTTCCCTTAGCTTGACCTGACTCTCTTCCTTCCCTCTTTCCCCTGCCCCCCTAAGAAAAGGCTTCCATATCATCTGCTACCAGCTACCATATTTTGCCATTTTTCATGGCATACAAAACTCCTTTTTTTGACAAATGAAAATGACAAGAGACCACAAAACATCACCTAGTCATAATTACCTAACCTAACACAAAAGCAATAGATCTGTTATATTACTTTCAAACACCCACAGAATTAAATGGTACTTAATGATTTGTAAGACTAAATGACTACCATACAATGATTACTTCACAGCATATACCTTGCTGCCTTAAATTCCCCCTCCCCAAACCACATTATCATTTGTCTTCACCTGGAAATTTATCACCTTACCTACTTACATGGATACTCCTTCCAGAGGTAGGCTTGCTTATAACCAATTTTCTATGTACTATTTCCAAAGTAACATAAACTTCATTCAGGAATAATTTTTTGACTGCAGAAAACAAACAAACAAAGAAGCAAACAAAAGCTTTCCCTTCAGAGATGATGCAGGCTTTTGGTGGTCATCATGTCCGACCAACAAATTCCTGAAAAAAGACTAAATAGGTGAGACATATGATTTCTTGATTAATGTACAAAACCAGAGTTCAGGAAACCTGATGTCTATTCTTACTCCTGCCACAGACTTCCTTCTCTAGGATCTACAGCTAATAGCTCTCTCTGTACCACAAACGCCTATATACTCATGGCTGTACGCACAGTTATCACAGTTACAATAGCAAAGGTACACCTAAATACACCAATAGCAATGAGAAGTCCAACCTACTCTTACTATAAAACAAAAGCATAGCATCATTTATGTAAAAAACAGCCATTACTGAAACATTTCAAAAAAACCAAAACCAAACTAAAAGACACTGCAAGAGAAGAATTAATTTGACTACTATGCAAAGGGTAAAATACAACCAATTTCAAATGGCCAAAATTATCTGGCCAAAATTTTACTACTATCTCATAATATTTGCTCATTTTGTAATTGCGTTACAACATACCCAACAATCATCTCAAGTAGTTTCCAGTAACTACACAGAAGGAGGATGTTTTAAGTGAAAAATTGAAAGTGCTTGTAAATTGAAACAGTATGTGAGAGCTTGTGAGATGCATTCTTACCTTTCCTGTTATCTTTTCTAAGAGTGCTCCTTCTCCTTTGCTAGTTTTCTTTGCCCACTGATTTCTGCCTTATGTTACATTCAGTTTTACTATTTTTCAATTTCCTATTTATAACAATGACTCTTCATTACATTTCTGGTGTGCTAGAGTAAGTGTCTTCATCCTCAAAAGGCTCTAAAGAAAAGAATGCCAGGAAACTCTGCCAAGCACATTGCATGATTAAAAGCAGGATATGTGGACAAAGCCTTCAGGTTACTGCACTCCAAGGGAATCTCAGGAGTGAGGATACAGCTCCTCTACAAAGACAAAAAAAGACAGAAAAAAGACCAGGTCTCAAGGTAAATCTACCCTGTTAGACTTTAACCAGAATGTTTCAAAGAGTAATAGAAGAGAGATTGATGATTGACATCGTATAATTACATTTATATATGTTGTTGTCCAAGAAACCTGTGTGCACATTACACTAGTTTTTAGATCTCCACTAAGATGATGTTCAAATGCTTTGCATGGGCAAATAAACAACACGCACAATTTTAGGATTCCAGAACTATTGTGCTCCTAGAATTTTTCTTTTTTTCTGGTCCTCAGTTCCACTAAAGATCACATGTTCAGCATTCCAGCAGGCGAAGAAAAGAACTTTTTTCTTCATTGTTTCACCTTCTTCTTGGAAGATGGGGGAGAAAAAGAAAACTTAGATTGATTAAATCTCTGAAAATCGGCTTTTCCTTTTAGCCGCTTTATTGCCTTCTCCGTCAGAAAATACAGCTAGATGTGCCTTTCAGGACAAGCACTGTGAATAACTGTCCAGTGAATGGCATGGGGTTAGTCTGTTCCTCATCTGGGATTTCAGTAAATCATGCTTGAACTCTGACATCATCTCATCTTGTTTGGTCACCTCCTTTTTGTCCCTTTTTATTTTCAAATTCTCTTTAGAGAACATTTCCTGTAGCCCAGCGCCAGTCTCTCTTCCAGTGAGATGTAGACTTTTTTCTCTTTTGGTGTTCCACCTTGGCCTTGCTCCCTTCATAGCAGCCCTTTAAGACCTAAGTAGCTTTAAAGATGTATTTAATTGAAGCCTGTAGGTCTGTTTTCAGCATCCTAACTCGGCTTTTTTCTGCTTTAGAGGCAGACTGAACTTCATGGCCTTCATTTTCAAAAAGTCTCCAGGTTCCTCATTAGGCACACAATGTAAGCAGTCAGAGTTTCAAAACAGTCATGCATGCTTGAGTCCCGAGCTTTGGAAAATCTACCCATCAGCTTCACGCTAGCAGCTACCAAGTCCTTTGGACTTTTTTCTAACTCTGGCCCTTATTTTAGTAGTAAAATACTAATACCATTGGACAACAGATGTTCTGTGATCTTTCAGGTATCTGTGCAAAAGCATGTGTTAACTTTATGAAATCTAGACACAGTTTTATTCTGCCTACATCCTCTTTTATATCATTAGCTATAAAGACTGAACTTAACACTCTGCTGAAGCAACAGAATTCAAGCTGTGTGCAATAATCACTCCTGGGATAACACGAATGTATGCTTGTCAACACACAAAGTATAGAGGCTTTTGGAGAGCGAGAGACACCAATCAATAATTAGACTTTAACTAAGAATGCAGAATATGTGAAAAGAGCAATACATCTGCTTGAAGCAAAGATGGAACATAATAACGAGAAATCCTCTATGAGAGAGGGATAATCAGAAGGCTAAAAAAGAGGATTATATTGCCCTACTAGATTTTAACACTATCTCAGAAGAATTAATTGTAACCTAAGAACCAAATAGTATATTCTAGCTGACTGATAAATCCTGGTTTGCTTTGATAAGGAATATGTGTCACTGCAGCATCTGTTCCTTGAAAAAACTGCTAAATTAATAAAGTTACCAAAAGACACAGTATCATTTTTTGATAGCTAAATGAGCTATGGAGTGATGCAGTAGTACTGATTCAGTGCCCGCTTTTGGGTAACAGAGAAGGAAATCACTTTGAGTATACCAGTACTGCACGTAAATGCATACTGCTTGGCTCCAAGTGGGAACAAAAAGCAAATTCACATCTAAAAATGAATGTTTGTTGTTTACTATATTGCCACCAAAAACACATGCAGAATGCTCCCTTGCGAAATAAGCAGGTCCACCTACCCAAATGGTGACCATCTACTGCATGGCAGTCTACAGTGTAACAAAAAATCCAAATCGGTAGTACTTCAAGATGGATAGTTCTCACAAACAACTGCGTTTTGCATGCACATGAAAAAATCAACTTCTTTTGCTCCTGTGGGGTGTAACAATAGGAGCCTCGAGGCTTGAATGGCTTAGCTGAAGAAGCTAGATGAGATTTGGTTAGTGATGACTTCACGCTGATCCTGAGGTACTGTGGAGATGTAACATATAGCCTGACTGACAGCTGATAACACTGATGCATCTCGTCGCAGTACACCACTACAGAGCTAACAGTACACTATTTCTTTATTAGATTGGATATCTGTGGAGAAGAAACTGTTGCTTGTCATGTTTATCAGTGACCACCCCTGTATCTGCTTGACATTAACAGATCAATGCAGGGCAGATTAATTAGTAATTTGGGGCTTCAGCTGAGAAAGGAAGGTTGACCTCACTGGAGCCAGTTAGAATTTGCTGTTCTGCAGAGAAGGTGACTTTATATGACTCTGCTCAGGGACACCTCAGACACTGTAGGAAGCAGACCTCTGACATGCTCCTGGACTTGCTAGTGGCAATCCATAACAAAACAAAACAAAAAAAATCAGGACAACTATATTCTGTTTATTGGTCTCCCACCTACACAGGTTATACCAATCCATTTCCACTTGGTGTTCTCTGTCTATCAAACAAGAATAATTCCTACCCACTGCAGAACAGTAAAGTTTAATTAACATTTATAAACTACTGCCAAATATTCATATGTAATTAAACAGAGAAAGAGCTAATATTGAAAAGAACATACAATTCAAATCAAAGCTGGATGTAAAATGTAGGGCATATAGACATGAATCTTCTTTTCCGCTTATGCAAGGTACAATTTAAAGTACACATTTAGCCTGCCATTTGTGTAGAGGAGGACAAATACCATACTTTAAGGAAACATGAGTTTTTAAAATAAGTATCTGTGAGATCAGCTGGCATATTACCCAAGAGATAATACAGTGGCCCTCTCTACTCTTTCGTATTACTTTATTTCTCCATCTCCTGTTTCCATACCACTTTATTCTCTGTTTCTTTTTCCCCACAGTCTGTATTGGTATATGTGCTTGGCCAGTTCAGAAAGTTGTGCTCAAGTCCACCACGTTCCAGAGGGCTGGGCCAAATGGGTTCGACTATTTCTAATGACCTCCTGTGAGAAACATGCACAATGACTAACCAACGTTCCCAGGTTTTGAACATGAACATGCCAGGATAGATACAAACTACGAAATTAAAGGAACTCAATGTGGGATGTAGGTTGCTAACTGTTTCTTAGCAACACTACACTGATGTCACACAAATCACGACCTTAGCATCAGAGTCAACACCATTCACACAGATATCTGCAAACGGATCATCTGATATGGCAGAAAACAAAAAAACCATAGCCATCATATGCCAGCTTGAATATGCACTCTACATGTTATAATGCCACTTACGGGCAAAGAGCACGCTTGCCTCCTGATAAACTGTAAGAATGCATATGTTAATTAAAGGAATAATCTTCTTAAATTAATAAATTCTGACCTCAAAGAAAGAAACAGCAACTGGAGTGAAATAATTAGGCCATGACTCAATCAGGTTTGCATGGCAGATACTAGAACTCTATTGAGAAGCAAACTTGGACAAGATAGACAATAACCTGTTTACCTCCTCATGCATCAAGCCTACTTTCTTCTATTTTTCATGCAACATTTATTTCTCCTATTCTATAATTTTACACTTTAATTATATTTATGAATATATTAAGTTAACATTTAATGTTAAGCAAACATTTTCTTCTCTTCTTTCAAGAGAAATTCATAGCCTGTTTCCTTCATTAAATTGCAATATTCTAAAACCTTTGAGATGTAAAATCCAAACTAAGTTTCTTAGCAAGACAAATAAGCTTAAAAATTTCATATCATATGTTCTGCATACATATATTCTAATATTTTTAAAACACATTAAATCACATGAAATTTTGTCTTTTTTCCCTGTAACTGAAAACAACTTACTTCATTCAACATCAACTTCTTATATGGTGTGAAAAAGAAAACAAAAGGCCAAATTTCATCCTTTATTGCAGACCTTTGAGCATGGAAAGCACCTGATAAAGTTGTAAAAAAATTCTGCTCAAGGCACCCACCCAAAAAGAGTGTTCTTGTCACTACGCTAAAGCAATTCCAGGATGCTGCTGAATAGACCTTAATAGAACAAGCTATGCAAGATTCATGAAGTTAAAATGCTCTCCACCTCTCAGTTTTCTAAATCAAAACCCTAACTTTCTCCTCCGTATCCTTCAGATATGTATACCAAAAACTGAAAATCTCTTCTTCCCACCAATCTGCTCCCACTCATTAAAAAATAAAAAGTTCCTGGTTTCCTGAACACTACAACACTAAGCCAAAGCCATTGGCCTAAACTAATTCTAAGCTTTAGCCTAGCCATCTGCAGCCAAAAACTTACAGCAAAAAAACCAGTCTTCCATCCTTCTTTTCACAAGTCCTAGTACTTACTCAGATATTAGCGTACCTGGCTGCAGAGTTTATACATGGAACCCACATGATCCCTTCTGGTCTTTTCCTAGTTTTCCAGCCTAATTAGAATCCAACAATAAAGTCATCTGATAAATATTGCCTTAAATATTTATTTCCCAAACTTTAATACTGACCCAGCACGAGTCTTCCTTTCCACATACTTCAGCTGTGCAAAAGCAGTAAAACAAGAACCTATCTCCAATCAAGCACATGGTGGAACTCAACTATTTAGTTGCCATAATATATAACAAGGAAAAATTAGAGCAGCCGCCCCCCAGCTGGAACAGAAGCTTCAGCAGATATTAATGACAAAATGGCAATTTTTGAGTAGTGGTAGCTTGAGCCTGCCCAATTTAAAATGCTAGCCTTAGGATAGCAGGCTACGAAAAAAGCAGCTGTCCATGGCAGTCTTGCAACAGGAAAAATACTATAAACTTGGTAGTCATTTCTAGTAAGTTACCACTAAGTTACACCAAGATAAGTCACTAAGTTACACCAATTGCCACTAAGTTACACCAAGATAAGTCACGTTAAATGCCATAACTGTGGTTAGATCAAAGTACGTTAGTCCTCAAGAAAACCAGCGCTTATGTGCCACAACAGAGTGACAGAGACCAAAACTCCACCAGCGCCCAAGGCCCATCAATGGTATGAAACTGATTTGATGAGGCACATTCAAGTGGGCTCAGAGGCAAATCACACCCTGTACTGTAGAGCAAGCCCATACTTCAGTGTCTACCAAACTGATCTGAGAATAAAAACCAAATAAATAAATAAAACCACCTCTTTCCTTAACCTTCAATCCAGATGTCATTACTGATCTGATGGTATGATGCAAGGTCCTCCAGCCAGTCATGCAGAGAGAGGACCCATACCAATGGTTAACCCATGTCTTTTCTTCCTCTGCATATGAAACGAAAGCAAAACCTTTATCCATTTCTCCAGGGTACACCTTCCCAAGATAAACTGGGGAAATACTAATTTCTTGAATCCTAAAGGCTAACCATCTCAAGTCCCGATGCACAAAAAGTGATGACACACACTGGTTTACTGCAAGTGCTATGAGCATGCTGAAGGCAATGTATTTAATTTATAACAATAACGCATTTTGTAGAAGTTGTGTCCCTGTAAAGTAATAGAACAAATAATAAGATAAATTAAAATATAAACGGTCAGAGAGTAACGGAAGCATGAGAAAACACAATGTAAGACTTGACAAAAAAAAACAACACAACAACAAAACAAACCAAAGAAAACCAGTTGGTGAACACAACAATTATGCTATCCCATTTTTAAATAAAGTTTCTTAGACCAAAGCCACTCCCTGGAAATCTGTCACTCATGATAATGTTTTTAGAAGATTATACTGCATAAAAGATTCTCACAGAACATGAGAAAAAACAAACCTACTAATTCTGAATTTATTTACAGTAAGCTGCAATGAACGCATGCTTTGATTTGCAATAACACATCTACTCGGGACCAGAGAATCCCATATGCCTTGTACCTTTCAGAAGAGTCAAGCAAGGGCTATCAGAAAGTCCACTACTTTAGCTTGGTACTCTTCAAAAAGTCAACAAAAGCCCCTATTGTGTTCCAAAGAGAATCTGAGAAAACTGGGAGTTGCTAACAAGAACAATCGTTTCGGTCTATGCACTCAGACTGGCATTGGTTCAAGTATTTAGTGGTTCCTCTGACTGATGCTTGTGCTGATCTGAACACAAGTCCTCTGTGACCAAGGTTCTTATTACCTGTAGCATAGAGCCCTTAAGGTATCTCTAGCATGAATTAGGATGTTAATGCAAACTCCAGTCCAGTTTATCTCTTTTAAAGGCTACTTCTTACATCTTTGGGCTTCACATCTGAAAAAAATACTGTATCATTGCTGTGCTTCCTGTCAGATGTGACTGAGTGTCATTCTTCAATGATGTGTATCAGAGTACAGTATCTTAGCTTAATTTGCAAAAGTGAAACCTCAGGCTGAGGTTGACTTAAAGAGCCATCATGATAATATATGAGCATCTTCAGCAATTTGACTAATTTCTGTCACTTTTAGTATGAAATGTGCTATGCAAACAGAAGACATACAACTATCATAATACGTCTCTAACTTGCATGTTTGACTTCAACCTATTGCTAAAGTCCCTGCTGAACAACTTCTTCTGAACCTTTTAGAAAAAAAATTCTGATCTAATACAGGGTGGGTGTCCACCAAAAATCTGAATCATATTTTCAAAGAAAAAAGCCGGCGACAGGCAATTAAATTGTACAAAGCCTGTTCACAAAGGGAAAAAAAAAATGTTGTCAATACCAACAGTTCCATAGTGGCTAACAGTGTCTGGTGGTTTTCAGGATGTTCAGGTTTCTGAAACCAGGATTCTAATAAAAACAAATCTAACTTGAAACATAGTTTAGCTGACATGACTGGCTGGGTAGACAAAGGAGAGAGCCGTGGATGTTGTCTACCTTGACTTCAGCAAGGCTTTCGGCACAGTCTCCCATTATATCCTCCTAGGGAAGCTGAGGAAGTGTGGGCTGGATGAGTGGTCGGTGAAGTGGATTGAGAACTGGCTGAATGGAAGAACTCGGAGGGTTGTCATCAGCGGCGCTGAGTCTAGTTGGAGGCTGGTAAC
>Ga0065711_1047041_pt1 | contig 12557 bp, 9 predicted proteins | sample Hoacrofraction12_FD_59098 | JGI IMG/M metagenome (GOLD analysis project Ga0065711, IMG submission 59098) | Hoatzin crop microbial communities from Cojedes, Venezuela - Epithelial fraction 12 v2 (version 2) | ecosystem: Host-associated > Birds > Digestive system > Esophagus > Crop | place...
TTTTTTTTTTTTTTTTTTTGTGCTTGTACACAACTGTTTGCATAAATCTTCCCTTCCTTGCCTTCCAGTCACTTCCTTTTGCTCAGATTTTCATGTTCACCTTCCTGTGTACTTTTTACTCTCTATTTGCCCTTTAGAAGGAGTTTCATCTGTTACACCTCGTACAAAGTGAGGGTAGTACTGGTTTCAATAAATGGCCATTCCACTGAGACAGCAGGGGCACTTCATACATCTCGGTTACTACTGCTGATTCTGTGCGCCTGGTGCCTTGGTACCCATAGTTTCAGGTAGAAGACACTACCTCATCTGTGCATCTGGAATATTTTTTTTCATAATCCCAAAGGTTACAGAAATAGACTGAAAGGTTCCCTTGCGTGAGAACAAGGAAGCCTTCACAGGTCCATTCTTCATCAGACAAAACAGAAATAAGGATAATGTTTTGCAGACTGCTTCCTATAGAAGTGCTGATTTGAGGTCTGGTTTATGGGTAAGGGAGATGCAGTTCGACTGCTCAGCTCAAATTTTCCTTGTGGTTCCTTTCCATCCACATGGCAAATGTACATTGCTAAATTCTTCCAGCAGATCAAGTCACAGAAACAAACGATCATGTGAATGAACGTAAAGCAGACAGGCTTATTTGTGATGGCTTTACCATGGATCAGGTAGATACGCAAGTTCAGAGGTATGAGTTATTCTAAAGAGGATAGTCTGGCTCTTGTTGTGTACTCTGGTTGCAAGTGGCACCTATATTATATAGATTAGAGTTACCTCAAATATTTTTACCTTTGTTGTATTTACATTTTTACTTACATGTTCAGACTTACAACTCAGCAGCAGGTTGTGCAACTTCCTCTTTGGTTCCATACAGCATTTCTTATGGACATCTCTGAAAATGTATTGCTGGAAGGGAGATGGAGGATAAGGAGCTAGGTATGAATACATTTCTCAGTACAGCAGGCTTTTCAGGGTAACTTCTTTTTAGTGCTGCCTTGTGATTGCCTTGCAGCAATGAGCAGTTATTCACACAGATACTCTGGTGGATTTCCTTTCTGTGAGATGCTACTGACCAGCATGAGGGAGAGCTCATAATCTCAAGATTTGATATCACCGTTGCACTGATACAATATGGATTTTCACTCCTTGCCATCTCTGTTTATGTTGATTTCCTCCTTCTTCAGTTTTGTGTTTTGCACACCATTTGTTTCCACATATAAAATCCCATTTCTGCACAATCCGTTATCTCTCTACATATGATTAGATATGAAAAGATAAATCAAATGTGTAAGGCTTGGAAAACCCTAACCCCTTCTCAAAAGCAACAATATTTAGGTTCACTGCCTAGCTGTCAGATTTATTCATCCCTCTCTTAAAGCTATTTCAGTCAACTTTAATTCTTATAAAGATCTTTTGGAAATTACTGTCTTTTACTTGAAGCAGAATAAATGTGAAGAAATGTCCCTTCCCTCCAAAAAAAGTTTAAAGGACACAAAATAATAATTGTATATTTTAAATACTATTAAAAAAGTAAAAATATGTATTTTCCCATGGGTTTGGGTAACCTAATATAGTATTACAGCTCACTATTTCACTGCACTACTGTACACTTTGACTATACTTATTATATTTGATAATTAAAAGCATGTATCTTCAAAGAATAATACAAGAGAAAGTGTCAAAAATACTGACATAACATTAAAAATCTTTTGTTAAGGAGATTCAAGGATATCACTCTCAAGACTGAGAGTTGCAGCTTTTGGCTTTCCTTTACTTGACATATTTTAGACCTAATTCAGTAGTCATTGACATCTGTAGATCAGGCATTTTTTTAATATGCCATGGCTTTCAATGAACATACTGTACATGCCTCTCTTTTTAACGCACTGCTGGCCCCATAAGATGATACATTTGGGGAGGAGTGGCTGGAAAGCTGCCCGGCGGAAAAGGATCTTGGGGTGTTGGTTGACAGCCGGCTGAACATGAGCCAGCAGTGTGCCCAGGTGGCCAAGAAGGCCAGCGGCTTCCTGGCTTGTATCAGAAATAGCGTGGCCAGCAGGAATAGGGAAACGATCATCCCCCTGTACTTGGCACTGGTGAGGCCACACCTCGAGTATTGTGTTCAGTTTTGGGCCCCTCACTACAAGAAGGACATGGAGGTGCTGGAGCGTGTCCAGAGAAGGGCAAAGAGGCTGCTGAAGGGTCTAGAGAACAAGTCTTATGAGGAGCAACTGAGGGAACTGGGGCTGTTCAGTCTTGAGAAGAGGAGACTGAGGGGGTCCTTATTGCTCTCTACAACTACCTGAAAGGAGGTTGTAGTGAGGCAGGTGTTGGTCTCTTCTCCCAGGTAACTAGCGATAGGACAAGAGGCAATGGCCTCAAGTTGAGTCAAGGGAGGTTTAGATTGGATATTAGGTAAAATGTCTTTACTGAAAGAGTGGTCAGACATTGGAACAGACTGCTCAGGGAGGTGGTGGAGTCACCATCCCTGGAGGTGTTCAATAAACGTGTAGTTGTGGCACTTAGGGATATGGTTTAATAGGCATGGTGGTGTTGGGTTGATGGTTGGACTTGATGATCTTCGCGGTCTTTTCCAACCTATGATTCTATGATTTGCTTTTCTTCTTCCTTTGGGTCTGGAACTATTCTATTCTATGTTATTCAAGTGACAGAATACCTTTATTTGGGAGTATTCCAGCTTATTTCTCTGAACCTATTTAAAGGGAAAGGCTTTACTCAGGAGTGGTATATGTCCTTTGTAAATAACTTTAAAATGGGTGGAATAAAGAGTTTGGGCAGTAATTTAAGTCCCCAGTGTTAAATTATGCTGTTGGCTTTTATGCAGACAGTTCTAAAAACTTCTGTGGAAACTTCTCTTTAAAAACAGTATTACTGATAATTTCTAAAAGGAATATTACTAATCTTCAAAATCTATTACAGTACAGTATTGCAGCTGACTCTGCACCTGCACCTTCTTTGTCAGAGAAATTTTGGTTATGCAGCAAATACAGGTTTGCACTCAGACTGTGTCTTAAAATGACCTAAAAATCTATAGATGTTTTATTTTTCATTTCTCAGTATGATGAGCCAGCTGGCATGGCTGATAGGCCGTTCATGTGGAGTTGGGGCTCTTTCAGAACATTTCCTGTAAAAATAATCAGCGAGTATTGAGATGTACGCAACTAAGATGATTTCTGTGTCACAAACCACTTTCAGTATATGGTATTAAAAGCTGATGTGGTACTTTCAACTTGCTTATCTTTGAGATTTTTTTTTAATGACATACAACCTAGCATTTTTGGCTTTGATGAATAATCAGCTATGAGAGTAACCTGTTTTTCTAGAGATCTTGTAAAGCACTTGAAAGCCAACGGAGTGCACTGTTCTATTGGCTTGTTAAAAGAATTCATCAGAGTAGCAGATGTATTGTTGTGCATTATAGCTGCATATGCAAGCCTGAAGACATGTGGACCATATTATACTGCTGAGCCCTTTGTGAACATATTCTCATCAATAAAACGAAACAAAATTGAAAGAACTAAACTAAAAGGAATTCCTTTCAGCAGTCCTTCCTTTGGTACAGTGCCATCAGGAAGAGCTATGCTGCTTCCGGATCTGCAAATGGCATGTAAAAGCCCTCTCTGTATTGCACTGTCATGTATTATAGACACGTTAGTTTTGCTACTATTACATTGGGCACCTTCGTCTGAAATCCAGGTACAAGAAAAAGCTGGCTAATCCCAGGACTGCCTAGGTTTCTGTCAATAAATTCCCCATGTCATGTATATTTTTACTTCTGGTTATGCCTAGAAATGTCAAATTCTGACAATTTTGTTACCTGAATCTTGCCACCGTTCATAAAGAGATCCTCTGTTTTTTTCACGTGGAGGCCAACTCAATGATACCTACCCTCAACACAGGGAGACACATGGGCACAGTGTTTACCAGTGGTTTAGTGATTAGGCTGCTTGGCTGGGGTGTGAGAGACTGCGGTTTAAAATGTCTGTCTGCTCTAGAGTCCGATCAGAGCAGTTCCACTTTGCATTAAATATTCATTAGCCCCTGAGTGAAAGAAGAGAGACAGAATGACTGGTTCTATTTTAGTAGACATGAGGCTGGGGCATTTAACTGTGATATAAGAAAGTTATGTATATGTTCTTATTCCTGTGAAAAAATTTAGGGTAAGATAGTTTCTAGGATGTCTTTCTCTCTTCTCCTCTCTCTCTGCTGAGCTTGAAATTTGTGCTTGCGTTACATGTACATGGCCTGTTCTTGCACTTGGTTGTGGGAGCCTGCATCAGATGCTGTGACAGACCATTGGCCACAAAGTTTGTTTTCATGCTTTGTATGTAGTTGTGTCTTTTAACACCACTCAAAAAAAAAAATTATTTTTTCCTTTATTTTAAATCAAATACTGCTGTTCTATTTGCCATCAAAACATTGTACTTGTTTATGTTGAGCAGGATGAAAGCTCCATGAAACTGGATTTCTGCAGTTCTATTAAATTGTGAGTCACCTTTTTTTAAATTTTTTATTTCCCCCAAACTGATGTCAATGCCTGTGAATTTATTAAATGAAGTGAGTTCTGCTGCAAATCTTTAGGGATATGAGAGCATATTAAATTGGCAGCTTTCCTAGTAAGGAGATTTCAGTTCAAGTTTGTAGGTCAGTATTTAGTATCATTCAAGGGAATAATTCCATTTATACGAACCATTGCCTTGCCCTAGGTAGCCTTGACCTTGACGACAGAACAGATAAACAGTTGACTAAACTGAAAAGACTCAACAATACTTTAGACAGACCCAGGAACTTAGACTGGGGAAATATATTATGGCCCAGAAACAGTAAATAGGGGCTAAAACTCACAAAATCAAGGACTTTCCAGGAGAAAGGGCTGAAAAGACAGAAAGTATAGTTTCCAGCAACTTCCAGAAGTTCTCAGTGGTTTCAGTGGTATGGGAATGCAGGCAGTTTAGAGCCAGACTGATGAACAAATGTCAACTGCAGCATCTTTCAGGTTTAGTCTCATAAACATTTGCTGTGTTACAAATGTATATCCTGCAAATCCTCTCTTCCGTCCATATGTAAAAATCCCGCTGAAGTAGGTGGGACTGGAGAGGGGGCAGAGGGTTCCTGAATCTGAAGGCCGCAAGGACTGTGATTATGAAGTTGTCCACAGTGCTGTAAACTGAACACTGGACTTCAGATGCTTCGTGAAACTTCTATCAGAAGGTGGCAGCATTGACGAAGAAAACAAGTAGAAAAGACGAATTAAAGTAAATATTGATATACATTCTGGCTTTTTACTTTGAGTAAAGTAGTACTGTAGCAAGATAATAGCAATACCGTAACTGAATGCAAAAGAAAGCTTAACGTGTTTGTCCTGATGAACAAATCATGAAGTTTAACAGCATTATTGTTAAGTGAGGCAGGATTTTCTGAGGTGACCATATGAACACCATGTACATGTAGCATTTGCACCAAGTTCGAAGTTTATTCCTGGTGAATACAGTTATTAAAGTCACATGTCTGTGGTAAACAGACCTTTTTGCCCCCTGCCCCTTTTTTTTTTCTTTTATTTGTGATTTAATGGGATTTTATTGAAATAATTTGCTCCTAGATTTACTGTTGGCAGGAAGCTCTGTGTTTGACATTACTGACACTGGCCTGGATTGTGATATGTTTGGCCTTATTGATGCCTGACTTGTCAATACTAAAGGTGTGCTGAGACTACAGAAAGGTCCTCTTGTAGATTTGCTCTATAGTTCAGCCTAAACCTACTCAACATAGATTTGTGTGTGGATGACCTGTGAGTAAATGGAGCTTACACTCTTCTTCTCGGGGAGCGTGGTATTTATCCAGTTCTCACAGAAACAACAAAGCCTTGACATCTGACCAAGGTAGGCGGTTGGTGAGTGTGAGCTTAAGGGCATGTGCATGTACAGCATAACTTTTCTCTTAAATAAACAAACAAATTTTAACTTCTAGTGTTCTGAAAGAGACTTCCTAATTGGGAACCAGCTGTAACAGGCAATACATTCAATTCCAAAATTTGCAGACAGGTAACTCAGACACTTTACCATTGTGTTACTCTTTTCAAACTCCTCAGTGACATGAAAATCCATGGGTTCAGAAGGCTGCTTGCTTGGATCAATGGAATCAAACATGTGACAGATTCATTTAAAAAATTCCAGTATCCATACATTTGTGGCGATTTATAAGAAGTACATATAGAAACAAAGCAGCACAATTATAATGTCCTCCCCAGTTTGCAGAGCCGTATACACTCAAGTTTATGGGTGCAGCATACTCCCTCTGTCTGCAGAGCTACAAAATAATTGGCTGTTCTGATGAGCTGGCCTAGTAGTGTCTTATCCTGTGCTCTTCCTGCCTCTTTATTTTTTTGCCAGCTTAAGCTGGGAAAAAAAATACTTGTTTACCTATGAGCCATGGCTCTTTATCCTTATGTACAAGAGGTGGTGTATGGAGAAATTTCCTTACTTTCTCATTGCATCAGCATTCTATTTTCAAGGTTCAGGCCATGCATTTTGTGATGTGATTTTTTATAAAGATTCAATGAAGGAAGGATATGAATGAATATTTCTCTGCAAAAGTTCACCTGAAAATTCACTGTTTTGTGGACTTCTAGGGTTTGTCCCTTGGAAAAGAGAAACCAAAGAGTTTAAATTCAAGAAATTACAAAATTAATGCGTACAGGTTTTTAATATTTTCATTAATATTTTTGATCTGCCTGCTTTATTTGCTGTCCTTGGATGGTATAGAAATGTATGCTACTGTCTTCTCTTCCCTTTCTCCAGATTGTGACTTCTTCAGTAAAATGGCTCTCTCGCCTAAGGTGAACAGTCCCATCTTTTCTGTTATTCACAGTATCTTTTGGAGAAAAGGATTTTTCTGTCCTTTTTTTCTTTTCTTTTTTTTCATTTTGCTTTCCTCCTTCCTGTTGAAAGAAAAATAAGCAGAGAGTTCCTCTTTTCACCTTTGTCCTGATTTCCTTTCTATCTCTGCAGAGTTTCAGTCTTGGGTGTCATAGGCTACAGAATACATTCTTCACCAATTTCATGCTTGCAAGATCACAGGTTAACAACAGTGTAATTAAAAGGAGAATTAGACTTCATGTCTGTGTGACAGTTAGTTCTTTAGCTTCTTACCTACTTTCTGATAGCTCTGCTGGCTTTATTTTGAGTAATATACCCAAATTTCCTATTGCTAGGATCTCATTAAAATATCTTAATTATATTTTACATACACAGTTGTGTGATAATAATTGATAATAGGGTGATAGGCAAGAGGAATAGAGAACAAAATATGACAGAGGGACTCCAAAGTTTTAAATAAAGCCTAACTGGTTAAAAAAAAAAAAAAAATTTCTTTCTTTTCTCTTTCTACAAATCTTCAGAGTACTGTGACAGGAATGCAGTCATTTTTTGTTTGCACTTCTAGCATGTCCATTGCTTGTTCCTGTCTTGGTTATTCCTGTTTTTAATAGTCTTAGTAAAAAATTGTTCTTAAATTTTAAGAATACCATGGCAAGATTTTGTACATGTAATCCACCAATTTCACTGAATCTTTTTCCCTGTTTGAAACCTCCTTCAGCACCGCACTCTGAACTTAACTTCACCTGTTCTCTTGCTTTTTCCATTTTTCTGCTCAAATTTTGGCATCCTCTCTTGAGACTGCTGTGTCTTCGCATTTTTTCTTATCATCAGGATATATATAAATATATATATATATCTGCTGGTTTTATAGATAGATAGATAGATAGATCTCAGAGGTCTTGATGTTTACCATAGAGAATGAAGAATTGGATTTCTTCCACTTGTATCCTTTTGAGATTTTAGTGCTCAGTCATCTTATCAATGAAGATCTTGTCACTAACTGTAGTAGGTCTGGCTCTATAGCATTTGAGGTTAAAAACTTAACAAACTTGCCTCTTGGCAAGAGGAGTGTTTGCCTTCGTATGTGCAATCCTCTTCTTTGTTGCTGATGGGAAGGGGGAGAGTGTTCAAATACGTTTTTCATATCATACCTATACTACCCTAGGTTACAATGTTGTTCTCTTTTTCCTGTTTACTCCTGTGGCAGCTGAACAGTTGAAGACACGCAGGGATTGTCTGCCTGTTCAAAAGTTTATTTAATGATCTGTGTTCTGAATAACATTTAGCTTGTCATCCAGATACTTTACCGTTACTCAGGTGAGGTCATGGTCGTGATAGAGAAGTGGAACTCCTGTATCATGTTACTAGCAGTTAGAAAAATTTATGTCTGGTTCTTCATATTACTGTGGGCCCACGTAGGTGACTGGCAATCTGGACAGAGCACTTGAGTTCTGTGATTGTGTCAGCATGACTGACAAGTTCATTCTGTTATTCCTTTCTGCAGTTTGGAGTTTGTACTGCTTTTTGTTCTTCGCTGTTCCAAACTTTTCAAAGGTAGTCATTGAAAAGCCTCCATCAGACTGACTTACAGCAGTTCATTACAGATAGCTTTCAATCACTAAGCTCTTAAACATCTGATATCCTTATTTCTACTAACCTGGTCTGGGTTTGTATTAAACATCTGTATTAAATTATAAGCAATACTAAAAGCCTGTTGGCCTTGGAGCTCTATTCTAATCATCATGTAGCAGTAAAATTTTAAAATTAAATTCCTGGAGGAATTAAGTCCACCAGTAGTGTTACATGTTTAAAACTAATTGTAATTTCAAACCTTCAGTCCAAATGCCTCAGCTAGCTTTTCATGCTATAACTTTTGTGTACATAATTAGATTTTTATGGATTTTCTTCTGATACTGTGTTTATAATCTTACCAGAGCAATATATTGTGTCATTGTAAGTACTTATTATGTACTATAAGCCATGAACAACACCTCTTTGTGATAGGCTACTTGTCTGGCAGTCAATGTGTATTGAATTTTATGCTGTACACAGCAAAAGGATTCAGTTTTTAGGTTATAAAATGAGCATTTTTAAAAGAGGGATAGCAGAATATTAAGAACTTCTTGAAGATTCCTGGGACATCAAGTTATTTTTGAATGAACATTTTGTGATAGAATGATGTATTCACCATGCATGTAATTTTGAAAAAGTTACTATGGCAGACAAATAGGAATGGGCTATTAGTAGTGAGAGTCTTAACAATTTTCAGCTTATCAGTATATGTTCACCAGTGGTAGCTGAAGGTACAAGACTTTGCTGTTAGGCGAGTCAGTTGTCATGGTGCTAAATATGCCTATCTTCAGATAGTGCCAGCAGTGCAATACATACCACAATAGTGTTAAAGCAACAGTGATGATATCCCTTTATAAAGTAGGAGTTGTAGTTGCTGAAATATAATAAATAACCTTGGTTGTACCATGGTATAGAAATAAGGTATGTTTTATATGGTAAAACCTGGGTATTTTTCTTCTCTAGTACTGGCATGGGATCACAAAAATTATTTTTGGGAATACTTTGATGGCTTGTGGTTCAGTATTAACACTGAGCTGCTTTGTGGTTTCAGTTCTTTTTTCTGAGTTAAAGGGTGAAGAGGAAGGTATGTTTGTGGCTCTTCTGGTCAAGTAAGTCACAGGTAAAATTTAAAAATTATGGCATCCTTATCTCTTACCACATGTTTTTACTTTCGAGCAGTGAAACATAGCTCTCTTCATGTTGGTTTAACAGCAGATCTCCTATTTTCTTCATTCAGTTCAACATGGTATGTGAAATTCTTGTTTTCTTGTGAAATTTTTTTATCCCACTGGTGCATGTTATCTGTCCCCTTTGAAGAGGGATGGGTCCACTTTCTCTCAGTTGTCTCTCATATGATGATGTGGAGCTAGGAATCAAATCATTCTGTAGAGTGCTAGGATCTCAGTCAAGAAATGGCTTAGGTTTGTAATACTCAAGTAATTGATCAGCCTCTTGTAGAGGTGTGAAAGCTGTTGTAAGAGAGTATGTTTTTGAGTGTGCTTCATTGTTCCCATGCATTGACTTCAAAGTATTCTTGTATTCATGTACTCTGTTTCCACCTGCCAGGGTGACAGGCTCTCTCTCTGTGTTTCTCTGCTCCAGATGTTGACTGGGCTTTCTTTCTGTAGTGTCACCTCTCTACTTCCCCTTCACTTTAATATTATTGCTTTCTTTTCTGGATGATTGGCCTGTCAGCATGTTATGATATTAAACTGTTCGGAGAATGGGTAATGATGAAATTGTCAACAGGTGCCATCACCCCGTTCGTTGCTGCTTGGTGATCCTGGCTCTGCTAGCCAGATGTCAGATTCTGTGTATCTCCCGTTTTTCACAGTTTTTTTTCAAAATCAGTAGGGTTCTGTCATGTAAAATTTTGGGGTTGAATGGATGGAATATTTGGGTAACAAAAAGCAAACAAGCAGTCTTATGCCACTGAAATAAGTATAGTGACTGGTTTTGCTGAGTGGTTTATGATGATTGTGGGTCAGAGCCTCAGTGCTAGCAAGCCTACTGGTAGCTGCCAGCTGCTTTTGGTTTATGCACATTTCACTCTCTCACAGAGAAGTGGGAGGAACGCAATGCCCAGACGGCTGCATTTCTCCTCTTTTAGAATGGGTGCTGCCTGAAGTTGAACAGGTTAGCATAATAGCCAGATCTTCACATTTTACAAGTCTTTAGATGTTTTGTGCTTTTATTAAAGCAAAGTGACTAAATTCAAGACTTATGTTTGTATTTTCTGTATTTGTTTACTGAAAGCTATGTTTCAAGCTTTATCTGGTTTTGCAGAGAAAAGCCTGAAAATACTACTTCAGTCTCAAAGACCGGAAGGCGAATAAGAGCATCCCTCAGATTGTTCTCTAAAGCTCAGGACATTGAAGTGTGCCTCATGATTCTGAGCACTTGAGATAGAAATACTCAATACTGTCTTGCTTCTCTCAGATGTTAGCAGTTCTGCACTAGAAAGGATAAACTAAAGACCCCAATGGCATGAATCACTAAGCTTTTCCAAGTCGAGGAAGGTCTGCAGACAGTGAACAGCAAACCTGAAAAGAGTAGTGGAACACTAATTGGCACAGTCAGGTTTTGAAGGGGAATTCATGACATACTGATACTTTGCCAAAATGTGTTGCTATGACCATAAATTGCAGTGACTTGTGGTAAATGCACTTCATTTTTGGTCCTGATTTCCCCCTTTCTGCCTTCAATTCTACTCAGGAAGCGCTTTGCTTTTTCTTAGGACACTTAGCAGTAGTAAACCCAGAGCACAATCAGTAATTCCCCTTTTGCTTAAATAAAATAAATCTTTCATTTGGCGTAGAAATGGCAAATAAATGAAAATAAAACTGTATCATAAAGCTTCTCATTGAATTTCATTTTAAAAGATTGTGTGCAAAGGCTTTTGAGATATAACATTCAAGGGGAAATCTATACTGATTTTGGACATCTAGTTTGTGGACGCCTTTTTTGTGGGTTCAGATCATGCTAGTGGAAAGGCTGGTATGTTATTAATAGTCTGAGCATCCAAACCAAAGCAAAATAGTGGAATTATGTGTAAAACTGGAAACACAGGTCTGAATATTCTGACCTGCCTGCTAAAAACTGGTGTATGAATTCTTGGTTAGGCGTGTAACTGTGAAGCCTAACATTGTGCTGCACATAGCTATTAATTTTAGCCAAATTTGTCTCAAACTTCTTGTTAGCAGTTCTAACTCCTACCAAGGCAGGCACTTGGCAAGGATACTTCAAGTTTATTCAACCCTATTAGTTATATATAAAGGCAAAATCTTATGTTTATGTAACTGCACACCTGAATTTGAGAACTGATAACAATTGCTATGGAGAGCAATCATTGAGGTTGCTTGTAGCTGTATGTTTTTGACTAGCACTAAGCAAATTATTTTGGAAGGGGAATTGAAAAGAAGTTTACTGAAACCTGGGAGGTTCATTGCTCTGCTGTTCCCTAATTTTGCCTTATTCACGTGAATTAGTGAGTATCTTATTGACAAAATAGTTCAAGTTGCTTCATATCAAATAATTAAAAACACCTTTAAATTTTCTGCAGTTTGGTTTTCATCATTTTAGCTGAATGGGTGAGACAACACCCCTTATTTTATCATATCCCTTCAATAATACTGTTATTGTGGTGTTAGATGGCAACTTGCTGACAGTGCAAGGGTGCAACTCGACTTCTGGGATGTAGCTGCTTGAAGGTACAGTATATTTTGTCTTATGAAGAGGGGTGCAGCCTTCCTTAGTAACTTATTTTATATATGTGGTCTATTCATGCCTTTCAGAGTAATTCTAAATTGGGAACATTATATTCTTTAGTATTTACTATGTATTACCCAGTATTTAGTATTTATTAATCTACTTTTGCCTAGACTTTCTGTTTCAATCTAACACACTTTGGTTTATATCAATGGCATATAAAGATGGGATTATTTCCATGGAACTAGTTAAAGGATAAAGAAGGAAGAGAGAAGAGAAGAGAAGAGAAGAGAAGAGAAGAGAAGAGAAGAGAAGAGAAGAGAAGAGAAGAGAAGAGAAGAGAAGAGAAGAGAAGAGAAGAGAAGAGAAGAGAAGAGAAGAGAAGAG
>Ga0065711_1012425_pt1 | contig 12556 bp, 7 predicted proteins | sample Hoacrofraction12_FD_59098 | JGI IMG/M metagenome (GOLD analysis project Ga0065711, IMG submission 59098) | Hoatzin crop microbial communities from Cojedes, Venezuela - Epithelial fraction 12 v2 (version 2) | ecosystem: Host-associated > Birds > Digestive system > Esophagus > Crop | place...
GATACGATAGGATAGGATAGGATAGGATAGGATAGGATAGGATAGGATAGGATAGGATAGGATAGGATAGGATAGGATAGGATAGGATAGGATGAAATAGACTATTTTAGTTGAATGGGACTTGCAATGGTCATCTAGTCCAACTGCCTGACAAATTCAGGGATGAACGAAAGTTAAAGCACATTATAAAGGGCATTGTCCAAATGCATCTTAAACACTGACAAGCTTGGGGCATCGACCACCTCTCTAGGAAGCTTGTTCCAGTGTTTGACCATCCTCTCCACAAAGAAATGCTTCCTAATATCCAGTCTGAGCCTCCCCTGGTGCAGCTATGAGCCATCCCGCATATCATATCACTGGATACCAGGGAGAAGAGATCAGTACCTCCCTCTCCACTTCCCCTCCTCAGGAAATTGTAAAGAGCAGTGAGGTCACCACTCAATCTCCTTTTCTTCAAACTAGACAAGCTCAAAGTCCTTAGTCGCTCCTCACAGCCTTTCACAAGATTTCACCAGCTTAGTTGCACTTCTCTGGATGCATTCAAGCACTTCAATATTCTTCTTAAATTCTGGGACCCAGAGTACACAGTATTCAAAGTGAGGCTACATGAACACCAAATACAGTGGGATAATGACTTCTTTTGACTGGCTGGTTATGCTGTGTTTCGTGCAGCCCAGAATGCAGTTCGTCCTCTTGGCTACCAGGGCACACTGCTGACTCATATTGAGCCTGCTGTCAACAAGCACCCCCAGATCGTGTTCTGCAGAGCTGCTCTTCATCCACTTCTTTCCCAGTTTACACTGGTTCCTGGTGTTACTTCATCCCAGGTGCAGAATCCAGCATTTGTTCTTGTTTTATGTAGTGTCACTGATGATTACCCAATGCTCCAATCTATCTAGATCCCTCTGCAAGGCCTCTTGTCCCTCAAGAGACTGAACAGCACCTCCCAGTTTAGTATCAACAGCAAACTTCCTCATGATGTGTTACACTCCTGCATATAGATCATTGATAAATATATTGAACAGAACTGACCCTGGAATTAAATGCTGAGGAACACTGTTGGTCTCCAGCCAGATGTAGCCCCATTCACTACAACCCTTTGAGTCAATCCCTTTGAGTCAATCCCTTCAGTCAGTTCTTCACCCAGCGTACCATGTACCTGCTCATCTCACAGTTGAACAACTTGTCCAGAAGGCTACTGCAAGGAACAGTATCAAAAGCCTTACTAAAATCCAGAAAAACTACATCCACCACTTTCCCATCCAGTTATCCACTAGACAGGTGACATATTGTCATAGAAGGATATCAAATTAGTTAGACAGGACTTTCCCTTTGTGAACCTGTATTGACTCTGCCTCATGACTGCATTGTCCTTTAAAAGTCTTTCAACAGCATTTGAACTATCAGGGCTCTGCTTCAAACCCATGATGTTTTTTGAACTTGTGACCTCATCTTGATCTCTTTTATTTTTCTTCCCATTAAAGCCAACGGGAAGTCAATTAAATTGGTACTTGCGTCTGAAATTCTAGAATATTCCCGATAGCTACTGTACTAGGAGTTCGTCTCTAATAAAAGAGATAGATAATTAAAAAATGACGAATCTACAGGAAAGTTGACTGTTTTGAATTGTAGAGATGCATCCATTTAAAAGCAGCTAAAGCTTACTTGCATCTAGCCATATATTGTACTACTTTCACTGTATAATAGCCTGCACAACTGTGGCCTAATCTCCTTAAAGCTTATGTTTAGTAGAATATTGTCAGTATCCACACTGATGAGAACAAATTGGACTGCAAATAGCCATATGCATGTGCCTTTCAGTCAGAAATTCGACTCCTAAAATCATTTCTTCACAGAAGTACCTTTGTATTAACTTAAAAGTAAAAAAAACTTCTGTTTTGAAGAAGGAAAGTAATATTGGTTCTCTAGGCATTTTAAAAATATTCATGCTTTATGTAGCAAGAGAGTAGGAGAACAGACTTTGGTGTTAAACCTTTAATCTTTCACTAGTGACTACATAAATTATTACAGACCTGCTTCATAGTACCTGTATAACATCAGTGTTATGGCTACCATATCCAAGTCAGTTAAGAGTAATCTATCTTTTGTACGGCACTTGATTTGTACTTCTAAACACCTAAACATCCCAAACGATGATCAGAAATCAGTATAAGTGAAGAAATTTTTACTTTTCAGAGATGTACTAGCTTTATCTTTAAGCAGCAAAGTATCAAATTGATTTGTGTGAATTGAACGAAAGACCATAGAGTAGACTTCCAGTACTTGAACAAGGCCTACAAGAAAGCTGTACAGGGACTTTTTCGAAGGGCACGTAGTCATAGGACAAGGAGTAACGCTTTAAATTAAAAGAGGGTAGACTTAGATTGGATAGAAGAAAGAAATTATTTACTCTAAGCGTGGTAAGGCATTGGAACAGGTTGCCCAGGGAAGTGGTGAATGTCCCCTCCCTGGAAGTGTTCAAGGCCAGGTTGGACAGGGCTTTGAGCAACCTGGTCTAGCGGAAGTTGTCCCTTCCAATGGCAGATGGGTTGGAACTCGATGATCTTTAAGGTCCCTTCCAACCCAAACCATTCTATGGTTCTATGATTCTATAATTCCATGATTCTGTGATTAATTGCACCTAAATTTACACAGATCTCACTTCCATGTCACCCTCATTCAGGGAAGGCACTGAGTATGACAATATTCTCAGGTGAAACACTCTCCTGAGAAACTGAGTAGAAGCAACGGAGAGAGCAAAAATAACAAAAAAAAAATGCAAGCGTAATTGATAGTGCTCCCAGCTTTTTACAAGCTACAGGTCCGGGATTTCTGAGCCACAGTTTGTTCACATCATCAACTTAATATCCACATCACTATGTCTAATAAATTTTAATGAACTTGACTGTGTCTAATCATTGCTTGAATCCCTTTAAAAATTTTAAAAAATTTTTATGGGTTTGAACCCATTTATATTTTTGGCCTCCACAAAGTCTGTGGTAATACAACTGACAACTAATTATATGTTGGGTGGGAGAAGAAGTATTTCTTTTTGTTTATTTTAAGCTTGATTCTGTTTTAAAGTTCTCTGGCCATCACACTGAAGCTGGACCATTTTGTAATCAGGAAGGAATGAGACAGTGATGAAATAAATTCAGGATTCGTGGAGATGGAAAGGCATAGAGCAGGAAGGTGACTGATTCCATTTCTCACAATTAACAATTGTTTTTGGCAAAGACAGACATGGATTTCTCATCTTTACTCCTGGAATTTCTGCTACAATTTAGGATTTATTTTAGAATGGAAATAATCCAAGCGCCATAGCATTAACAAAGTAGAAATGCCTACTAATTTCACGAGCTTGCAGGAGTCAAATGGTATTTGTCATTACAAGAACCAAATTACTTTCTCAAGTGTAGGCAGTCTCCACTACTGTGAGTTCATTTGGCTGAATGTGGATGTTTGCAATACAAATATCTTCATCTTAACACCTTCATCTCTTTTTATGGTCAATGTAAATAGAAGAAACTTTCAGAATGCAGTTGATTTCATTGTAGATTAGACATCCATACTTTATCAGATGAATCACATTCTAAAAGTGTCAGTTCTACATTTTAGAGTCCAGACAGAAAACAAACTAAAGTACTAAAATTTTCTTAAAACCAAACCTACTGTCTCTGACAATGAAAGGTCTCAGGCAGAGAATCTGGGTTTATAACCTAGACAAGTTCTGAGATGAAAAATGACAAGTCTGGTCAGGATCATGTTGACAGATACAGTACTTTTCCAACCTTATATACTTGGACGAATTGAAAAGATGAGACAAGAGTAAAACACTCCTCAGATGCATGATCTGGCAAATATCTATCTTGCAAAACACCTAATAAACAGAAAGGAGGATGAGTGATTAAATATACACATCTTTCAGTTGGAGAATGTCCTACATTAGAAAAAAAATACCAAAGACTTTCAAATCCTGAATGAAGTTGGTTTGATCTAGATGGATCACAACTGTCAATACAGACTCAAGTTATAGCAAGATGACACCTTCTAACTCTTGCTGAGAAGTGTGTCACTTCCTTTGCACAGAGAAGCCCCTCCCCCCCCCTTCCTTTTCTGGCATGATGAGCATGGCATGGATGGATCAGAGAAAAGAAGGGGGAAGCCCATTGAAGACTAATGAAAGTACAAGTGCTTATGGGAGGGGAAAGATAGAAAAAGAGAGGGAAAAGTGGTGTAAGCCTGTGTACCAGAATGTACTACAATTTTGCTGGTGGGAAACCAGCTATGCTCTGGTACTTTCAGAGGAAAGGTGGAGAAAAAAGTGGACTTGCAAGCAAGGGATAGAAAAAGAACACACATCCTTTGGTCTTCTCCTTACCTAATACTGTACTTTTTTTTTTCAGTGAAAAGAGGCCTCAAGATGTCAGGAATGTCTTCCTTTCCTTCTTCCACAGAGAGATCTATCATGTCCAGATTATATCAGACACACAGCAAGACAGACATATAGCCTGCATAGTCCACAATGGTTGAAATATCGCCTATCCCTCCACTCAGCCTGAGCTGTCAGAAGTATAATCTTAAATCCTGACATGGTCTTCAGCTTGCTGCTCAGTATTAACCTTATTTAAAAATTGTTGCAGAAGCATCTGCCTTCCCTAGTAAGATAGGAAGAGGTTTGCTCCTGCATTGTTCTTTCTAGAAGCTTTATGAGTTGTTCTTTCTGCTTTCTTCGTGAAAGTACCTTTGGTGCGTTACCTTGGCAGTGTAAAACACAATTCCAGGCAGAAGTACCTAATATTTAAATAGTCTCAAAAAACAAAAGAGGCAAATAATCTGTAGAATACAATCATAAAATAGTCTGGGATGGAAGGGAGCATTAAAGCTCATCTAGTCATCCCCCTGCAATAAAGCAGGGACATCTTCAACTAGATCGGCTTGCTCAGAGCCCCATCCACCCTGACCTTGAATGTTTCCAGGGATAATGTCCTGGGTTCAGCTGGGATAGAGTTAACTTTCACAAGAAGCTGGTTGGGCTGACCCGAACAGCCAATCTAATGGGATATTCTATACTACACGATGTCATGCTCAGTATTTAAGTGGAGAGCTGGCTAAAGGAAGGGCTTTTGCTACTCAGGAGTAAGCTAGGCATTGGGTGGTAAGAACACTGCATGTTGTATATGCTTTTTATCAGTATTATTGATTGTTATTTTCTTCTCGCTTTGCCATTCTGCTAAACTGTTCTCATCCCAACCCATGAGTTTTTGCCTTTTTCCTTCTGATTCTCTTCCCCACCCCACTGGGGAGGGGGAAGGAGTGAGAGAGTGACTGCGTGGGTCTCTATTGTAAATTGAGGCAAAACCACAACAAAGGGGCATCTACCACTTCTCTAAGCAACCTGTTCCAGTCTTTCACCACCCTCATCGTAAAAAATTTCTTCCTTATATCTAACCTAAGTCTTCACTCTTTTAGTTTAAAACCATTAGCCCTCATCCTATTGCAACATACCCTGATAAAATGTTTGTTCCCATCTCTGTTATAAGCCTGCTTTAAGTGCTGATCTAACCTAAGTCTTCACTCTTTTAGTTTAAAACCATTAGCCCTCATCCTATTGCAACATACCCTGATAAAATGTTTGTTCCCATCTCTGTTATAAGCCTGCTTTAAGTGCTGAAAGGCTACTATAAGGTCTCCTTGTAGCATTGCCTCCTCCAGGCTGAACAGCCCAGCTTTCTCAGCCTTTCTTCATCAGACAGGTGCTCCATCCCTCTGATAGTTTTTGTGGCCCTCCTCTGGACCTGCTCTAACAGGACAATGCCTTTCCTATGTTGAGGGCTCCAGAGCTGGACGCAGTATTCCAGATGGGGTCTCACCAAAGCAAAGTACAGTGGCAGAATCACCTCCCTCACCCTGCTGGCCACGCTTCTCTTGATGCAGCCCAGGTTATGATTGGCCTTCTGGGCTATGAGCACACATTATTGGCTCATGTCCAGCTGTTTATTCTTCAGTACCATCAAGTCCTTCTTGGCAGGGCTGCTCTCAATCCCTTCATGCCCTAGCCTGTACTGATATTGGGGATGGTCCTGAACCTTGTGCAGGACCCTGCACTTGGCCTTGTTAAACCTCATGAGGTTCACATGGGTCCACTTCTCAAGCCTGTCCAGGTCCCTCTGGATGGCATCCCTTCCCTCAGGCGTATCAGCTACTCATCTTGGTGTCATCTGCACACTTGCTGAGGATGCACTCAGTCCCACTGTCTCTGCCAATGATGAAGCTATTAAACAGTACTGTTCCCAGTTTGGACCTGTGAGGGACAATTCTCGTCACTGATCTCCATCTGGATTTTGAGCCATTGATCCCTACCCTCTGCACGCAACCGTCCAACCAATTCCTCATCCTCCGAACAAGCCACACATGAAATCCATGTGTTTTCAGTTTAGAGACAAGAGTGCTGTGAAGGACCTTGTCAAAGGCCTTACAGACGTCCAGGTAGCTCTTCGCTTGTCCACTGATGGAATCACTTCATCATAGAAGGCTGCTAGTCTGGTAGGACTTGCCCTTGGTGAAGTCCTGCCGGCTGTCTTGTCACCTCCCTGTCCTCCATGTGCCTTAGCATAGCTTTTAGGAGGATCTGTTCCATGATCTTCCCAGGTGCAGAGGTGTGGCTGATGGGTTGGTAGTTCCAAGAGTCCTCCTTTATACCCTTTTTAAAAATGGGCACAATGTTTCCCTTCTTCCAATCACTGGGGACTTCACCTGATAGCCATGACTTTTCAAATATGATGGAGAGGGACTTGGCAACTACATCAGCCTGTTCCCTCAGGACTCTGGGATGGATCTCATCAGGTCCCATAGACTTATGCATGTTCAGGTTCTTCAGCTGGTCATGAACCTGATTGTCTCATACATTGGGAGGGACTTTGCTCCGCCAGTCCCCATGTTGTGGTCCATCCACTCAAGAGGTGTGGGAAGAAAGGTGGCCAGTGAAGACTGAGGCAAAAAAAATTGTTGAGTACCTCAGCCTTCTCCTCATCCTTTATCAGTTTGTCAGTCTTGCTCACCAGGGAGATACGCTTTCTTTGATGTTCTTTTTCTGGCTGACATACCTGTAGAAGCCCTTTTTATTATTCTTAACATCCCTTGACAAGTTCAGCTCTACCTAAGACTTGGCCTTCCTGACACCATCCCTACACAACTGGGAAGCATCCCTATACTCTTGACATGATACCTGTCCCTGCTTCCACTGCCTGTGCATTATACTGTATGAATATATCCAAGAAATCTTACAATACTCTGAAACAAAACAATGGTCTCTACCGACTTTAAACCTCACTTGTCCTGTCTTAATGAAGGAAAAAAAAATGAGCTGGCCTGTTTTCATCCAGGCTTTGTCAGATTTTTCATCTTCAAAGCAATACAAAAGGCATAAACCCTATGCACTTGAATTTATATAGCAATGAATAATTGTTAAGTCTCAGAGGGAATAATCCAAGTGATCCAGAATTTGAAGTCCAGATAAAATTATCAAATAAAATTAGAATAGATATTCCTTAAAATATGGCTACTGTAGGTAAAAATAAAACTAACAAAGATAAACCAGATTATGATTTGGTTTCCAGTAAAATAGATCTAAATTGACAGGTTAAAAATGGAAACTGAAATTACAGTATCTTAACAAAGAGAGGGTACTATGAACTGAATGATTTGTTTGTTCAAGGACTGACTGTAAGAGTCCAACAACAAAAGAAATACTGTTATTGATATCAATGTTAGGACATCGAAGGAAAATTGCATCTTTTCTCATTTCTTTGAAATTATCTTCATTTCTAGTATGACACACAGAGACAAAATTCATGTTGCTGAGACTTTTCCAATATCAACTCTACTATCAAAGCATAATAAATATGAAATAGCATTCATTAAGTTGAAAGCTGCCAAAACTATATTCATAGTCATTTAAGATGAACCGTAGAGGAGAAAAGTCACATGTTATAGGACTGATCTTGTGAAATCTGTTTCAATACACAGCTGCCATATGTGAAAAAGGTGGAAACATAAACATTATAACTGTATCATCACACTTTGGTATGTATTACACATTCTTAATGGACTCAGCATCAGTAAACAGAATAATGTATCAGTAGGAGAAAGACGTAAATCTGAGAAAAATTTTAGAAAAAATACATGTCCATGCTGTAAACTTTGCTTTGATTTTATAAACTCTGTTTTTTTTTTTCTAGAGAACTAGTATCATCTCTCTAGAAAAAGTTAAAAAAATAGGTGTGCCAGGATTCCCTGGAGGAAATTATTGGCATTAGAAAAGCTATGGCAGGCAGGAAACACAGCACACATTCATGGCACTGGATTCTTTTATTCCTGCTAAATGAAGTTTGACTAGGTCAGCAGGCCTACAGAGCAGATTCTGTCTTTCTCCACGAGGTCCTGAACAGGAAAATTATAAAACAGAGCACTCAAAAATGGAAACTGTTGGAAAGAATACACATGGTTAAGTCATGGGGGTATCTATGGCAACTGAGGTTTGGAGTCTGAAGCATCTCAGCCAGCAGACTTTCACACATGAAGGGATAACAGTGAAAGAATTGAAGGGAAAGGAAGAACCGGGGCCTACTCTGCTCAAAAAGCAAAAAAGAACAGAGATTTACTGTTTGAGATCTAAAATAAACAGCTTTGTGTGTGTCCAGGAATCCTACTCTTGCTGCAAGACCAGTACTAAAAAGCTTCAGTGTGGATGCTAATTTTTAAGCTAGAAAATCTGACGCAATTTTTCTTATATATGTTTCAGCCTCTATAGCCTCTGCATCATATCAGAATTGTGAAATTAATATTGATATTCTTGTCTAAATATTGTGAAACTAAAAACTGTCTTTGTGTTGATTCAAAAGGAATTCTAATCTCCTTTAACACCCTACAGTAAATTTTGTCCATACTTTATTATTACAATTTTAGATCAGTTTCATAGTGACAGGGGATGTCAAATATATAAATGGAAAATGTGATAGATCAGAAATTTGTATTTAAATATAATGACATTTTAAGCCAAAGTGCATTCAAATTTACAATATGTTTATTTATATTTCTGTGTCTGTTGAGAAGACACACGAACTGTGCAATGTCAAAGAAAGAGAAGAATGCTCTGGATATTTATGTTCTTTCAAAGCACACACTGTAACACGATTTTTACAAGAAATTTACAGTCTTCCTCAGTATCAGCACTTACTTTGAATATCCCAAAGTTAAGAAAAGGTTTAAAGACATTAGTACACAAACAATAAGGTTTCCTATAAGGTATTTTAAGTTCGAGTCAATTTTTTAAATGTTAAACTATCACTAATAACTCATCAAAATGAGTAGGTTTGTAAGTCTCGCACATAACTTGAATCAGTATTCAGTTCTTATGAATGATTCTCACATTTAAGCAGCTGTATGAATACCAGAAAAAGTGGGAAAATTTGCTAAGATTGGTTATTTTCTTATCAAGCAGGCACTAGTAAGCATCTGGAAAAAAAAACTGGTTGTTCATGGGTATGAAATTATAGACAGGGAGTCTAGGTCACCCAGTTTCAATTCTAAAGTAACTATGGACCCTTTACATTACTTTTAATCCAACCAGAGTGGCATCTGAAGGAAGTTCCGACTTCTGGCTCTCCACAGTTCCTAAAAACTATGTGTCTGAACAATCATTCAGAGAGTTGCAAATATGCTTTTAAGATCTGCCTATAATACATGGAAAAGTTACAGACTTCAGACATTCGCTAAGTCAAATCTGCTGAGTAGATCTGACTGCTAGAGACCTTTACCAGTCAAGAAGAAATTATGCTATAGTTAAGTTCCCAGTGTTCTCTATGCAATACACACTTTCCTTAACACAGAAGACAACAAGCACAATTTTTCCAAAAAATGGGAAGCCTACATAGAACCTAACTGGAGAGAAAACTCCAAGGCAAGTCAAGAAATAAGAAGAATTGACATCTATCTGCTTATGAATAATGATCAGATTTCACAACAAGGAGACAGCTGACATAGATTCTAGCTCAGATACAACTCTTGAACATGATAGCATTTGACCCCAACACCAAGTTCTCACTTTTCAGGAAATATTGTAATTGTATAGGGTCTTCAACACCCTTTGTTGAATCTGGGAGCACTTACAATCCCAAATATGAGAGCCTTGGAAACAAAGAGGAGATCTACTTTATGTCTTCAAATTCAGGGTTTTTTTACAAACATTTAACATTTCCCAAAAACACTACACCTTAGACAGTCTGGATAACCTCATTAAATATAGGCAAAAAATTTTGGACTAACTTATTTTACACATCACCATAGTATTTCCAGACCTGTTGCAAAATCTCCAGGCCAACTAGTAAGTCATCTGGCATTTTCTTCAACTGTGTGTAGCATACCTGTCTAAAAAAGATATAAGAAGGAGAGTTGTTCTACGTTGATTTTGAATTTTACCTCAAATTCCCAGCAGCAAAGGAACAACATAACACAATCATTTCCAAACTTTTTTGTTGTTAACAGAATACAGTATTGGTAATTGTTAACAAATAGTTAAACTCAGTTAATTACAGGAATTTCTGTGACTTTATATTCACAAGATCTCTACTTATATTGACTTTTACTGTGATCCTGACTGTTCTTAGTTGCTTAGAAATGTTGAGGTCAGCTGAAGTGGAAAGCTTCCAAGACACAGCTAGATGGTATAAGAAATAGTACTAGTGATTTAGTAAGCAATATTTCCCCCTCTGATTCAACGCTGAATCAGTGCCTCTGCTTTTAAGGGGCACTCTGCAGTTGTATGGATGATGTTTCAGATGACAAATTATTTGTAAGAACTTAACTTCACTGTTTCTGGTCAAATAAAGTATAATTGCATATATTTATCTTAGCTTCCTTGCCAAGTCATCTCCTGCAGTTACATTTTGTTGTATACTTCTTTTTACATTTCATTTCAATAAGGGTGGCGGGTGAGTGGGTTTTTTTTTCTGTTTTCACTTTATGGCTTAAACTATTGAGTATCCACTGGGCAAAGTTAGTTTGCTTCTTGAAAGAGATTTTATGTTGTATACCTTTTTCAGTGATGACATTTTTCTAATATAATTTTTACTGCCTTATGGGTATTGTAAAGCACTGGAACAATGTTCTTAAGGACACCATAGAATCCCTTTCATTTGAGGCTTTTCAGAAAAAGTTAGAAAGACTCTTGTCAGAGTCAACATCAGTGCACCTGATCCCATTTCAGTACAAAATTGGACTGAATAGTGCGTGGTTTCTCATGTCCTTTCAAGCCCTAGGTTTGTCTTATTCTCACTTTTAGAGCTCATTAGCACTGCTCATTGAGTACTCTAAGTAAAGTTGCCTCTATCCACGGAAAGCGTCACTGACAGTACAAATAATACAAAATAAATAAATAAAAAATAAAAAATAAAAATCAAAGTGTCTAGTCTTCAAGTGTTTCAAATGGTAAAAGCCTGAAATGAAACACAGTATAATTGCAGAGGCTTTCAACCAATTCCATACAGCTAAGTCATGGAGTTGAACTTTGACGTACAAATACTGCTTACATACAGTACAGTATAAATATATAGCCCATCTACATAGTCATCTTTTCTTCCTGAGCAATAATTTAACTTTCTTTCTGCAGTACTCCCTTAACATTTATCAAAACACCAGAGGAAATAGGGAACATAATATCACAGCATAAGTCCTCAGGAATGAAGTTGATAATGACAAGAGTAATGAAATAAGTCTCTTAAATTACATGACAATTCAATACTAATATTTCATTAGCAAATAAAAGCAGTCATATAGACTCTTGAGATAAATTTTATACAAAGAATTTTGGGCAACAAAATGTGTGTTTTCCTTAAAAAACGAATTAAATCAGTGTAGTATAACATAAAAGGTTATATCTGCATAAAATATTCCAAATTTCTAATTTAATTTTGATTTGATATATATTTTGCCAAGCTCAATAGTGTCACTTATTTGTCCTCTTACTTTACTTTGTGCAGCATTAATTCATTTCCTCAATTGTATTCTTAAATATGTTTTATTAGTCCAGTGAATATTATTTATCTACTACAAAAAATATGTACAAGACAATATCTGGGGCAAGTTCTAAAACAGACATCAAAAAATTGTTCTATTAAATTACTTGGAAAGTGACCAACTTCTCAACTGGTATGAAAGTCCTCAGTTTCGTTAAAACAAGCTCAACAAACCCTGGACCTCAGGAGGGCTGACTTTGCCCTCTTCAAGGAGCTACTGGGAGGAATCCCGTGGGCCAGGGCTCTCAAAGGCAGGGGGGTCCATGAGTGCTGGTCACTCTTTAAACAACACTTCTTCCATGCACAGGAGCAATGCATCCCCCTGAGAAAGAAATCGAGCAAAGGAGGCAGCAGACCTGCATGGTTAAACAAGGAGCTTCTAGCGGAGATCAGGCAGAAGAGAAAGGTGCATGGAATGTGGAAAGAGGGACAGGCCACTTGGGAAGAGTACAGAAACGTGGTGAGAGCATGCAGGGATGCGA
>Ga0065711_1047025_pt1 | contig 12556 bp, 13 predicted proteins | sample Hoacrofraction12_FD_59098 | JGI IMG/M metagenome (GOLD analysis project Ga0065711, IMG submission 59098) | Hoatzin crop microbial communities from Cojedes, Venezuela - Epithelial fraction 12 v2 (version 2) | ecosystem: Host-associated > Birds > Digestive system > Esophagus > Crop | place...
AACTTTTTTTTTTTTTTTTTTTTTTTTAAAAGAAGTGTGACCGAAGGACAGAATTTTGCATGAAGCTATTTTCCTGAAGACTCTGTCAGCAGAACTTCTGCCAGCTGATTTCACTGCCTTAGCCAATACACTGCATTCTGCAGCCCAGGCCTGCATTTGTGAGCTTGAGCGTTCCCCAGCTCCTCTCATCTCTAGGATGACCACGTGGCTATTAGGCAGGGCTATAGTTTACTCATATTACAATTAAACTACAGGAAAGCATGTAGGCATGCAAGTGAAGTGATGGTCTAGCTGCTACATAACTGCAGCCACAGAACAACACACAAAAAACCCCCTGTGAGTTCAATCTTGTTGTGCCATCAACCATGTTTCACGTATTTACAAGCATGCAAATAGGTTTAAGTCATACTCACACATACACCCCTCACTTTCTCTGGATGCATGAAACCCAAAAGACCACAAGCTACACGAAAAAGAACAAAAAAACCACCCGAAAGAGAGTCTGTCCTGCTGCCTGCATGATAAGCAAAAGACAGCGATCCTGCAGTGAGGGTGCCCCGGTGCTGCTCAGCTAGGAGAGCGAGGACAGGTGCCTTCTGCTCTTGGCCACTCTTTGTGGGCACCTTCACAGCAGCGTACCCCGGGAGACTTCCTACAGCTAAAATGCCCATCTGCAAACAAACTCTGACAAGATACAGCAGATGGCAAACACTGCCTCCAAAACTGTGCAAACACGAGTTCTGTAAGATTCGGGTCTTCGGGGTCTAATGAATGTCCTTGGTAAGCAAGTGCAGCTTTTCACAGCGCTGGATGCACAGCACCAGGGCTGCGGCTCAGGAGCTGCTGATTCCTAGCTCACACACAGCTCTTTGGACAGGACACGTACCAGCAAGGAAGCAGACGGAGGGGGAAAACGTATCCGTAGGTACTTACATGCAAGATGAAAATAAACTGCACTTTAGGCATACTTTAAAAAAAACATAGAATAACCCTGTGTGACATATTGTTCCCCAAAAATCATCCACCTTAATCACAAAATACTTTGATTGTACTTATAGCATTTAACACCTTTAGCAAACAGTTGCTCCAATCAGATTCGTTATTAGTAACAGTACGGTTAACTGGTGACAGCATTAATCAGTCCAAAGCTAATTATCAAGGGTGTTTCAACAATAGTACACCAAACAGAAAAAAAGCCAAATAATATTATACCTGTGAGATTTTAGTTGATAACTCCCCCAACTTAACTAATAAGCTATCCAGTGTAGAGTCAAAACAATTTCAACATTATATTCTTCAATAAGCATGGCAATTCTAACGTCAGCCATACATACTTTAAATTGCTTTTTTTTCTCAAGACTTACCTATGTTTTTCTAGTTCGTTGTGTGATGACCTATTAAAAAGAGAAAAGAAATATTAGAGAAAAGGATAAATACCAAGATTTAGCATATTTAAAAGCCAACACCTGCATAAGCTGCAAAAGAGCTCTCTAAAACATGTATTTATATGGATTATGAAACAGCTTCGCTGTTAAATTGGTTCACTTTTACATCCCTTAGATACTTCAAGGTATCAACTTAATTTCCATGAGTAAACCGTGGGTTTAGGGGGGAATTATAATAGATTTGCATTTATTAGTGTTCAATAGATTCAGAGACAGAATTGGACATAAAAAAATGAGCAGATTAGTAATAAAAACAGCCCACAAGATTTTGATCTGTGAAGAAAAATTATGAGGGGGCAGAAAGCGTCAGAAGATCTAAATGGTAACAGGTAAGAGTAAAAAGCACCCAAAAAGCCAGCTTTCAAGCCTGCAGAGCCGCAGAAAGAAAAATCAGCAGTTAACCAGTTAACCACTGCTGTTGCTGTTGGCATCTTACTGCCAAAAAAGAGGAATCCTCTTAATTCTTCTGAGTCTACAGAAGGGGGGCGGAGGGAAATCACAGTCCCCAAATCGACCACATCAGTGTGCTATTCTCTTCCCATCTACTAGGATTCAAGATTTCCACCCTCCTCCAACCAATGCCTCAGTTTTTTTGCTGTTAGAAGGCAGCCCTAACTTCTTGGAGGATTATTTTTTTTTAACTGATTCAGCTGGAAATATTAATTTTATTTATTTATACAGCTCAGATTAAAAACATTCCTAAAATGAAGTTATTGTCACCACTTCAAAACCAGCAACTTCCCGGACCTTTAGCTCTGTCCAACTAAAAACATTTCCAGTACTTAAGGATCAAAAGATACAAAGGCGGTGGAGCTTTTATGGCTGGCAGATTACGTCAAAGCAGCTCTCCTGCGACGTGCTGTAACCCCCGCCTGCACCTGGGCACGCCGTGCTAACCGACACGGCTTTGGGGAGGTGTAAGCGCGCAGTCCATCGAGCGAGCAGAGATGTCCCAGGGTGAGAAACCCTTCCTGCCCAAAGGCACGGCCAGCCCAGCCGCAAGCCGTTCTGCCTCTCCTCGCATGTGTGCAGCTGGATGCTGCGGCGTACCGGGCTGCTACGGACGGCGAAAGCATCTCTCCGGCCACGGAGAGGGGAAAACAGAAAGCAAAGCTCGCGCACAGAAACAACCAATGAACAAATCCACGAGTAATTTATTTCAGCCCAGCGCAGCTCCTGATGCCGCAAGGAAGTAAGCGAAAGGCCCCTCTGCAGGTGGAAGAAAACTCAAACGCGTACAAGGTTCAGCACCGATGTCAATCCGTTTTCAATGGAAAGCATCTCAGTGTTGCTACCCAGACGTCAGCTATGACAGCCATTACCTGGTATCTGTTTCTCAAGAGCCTGTGAATTTATATTTTTTTAACTTATTGCATCAAGTGGGCCACAATCAGGTAAGCTGCTGCGTGACCCTGCTTTGGCAGGGGGTTGGACTAGATGACCCACAGAGGTCCCTTCCAACCCCAACCATTCTGTGATTCTGTAAGTGCTCCTGACCAATGCAGCAACACTGAAAGTGCTCCACACATATTCTGTGCTACATTAATAGGTCAAGGTGGGCTGGGTTTGCTGTGATTTACTGTCTTTGCCATTTGACCATAATAAGGGAATATTGTTTCTATTTTCTACTCCTACACACACAGAGATAGAGCAAACCTTTTCTCCATGACAAGTGACGAACACTATGCCATATCCACCAACGTTTACAAAAACACACAGAAAAAGTAACTTCAGGAGGAATCATTCTCCCCAGGCACCCTCAGCAGGCCTGTCAAAGGCACAAAGACACTGTTCACGGTGGACTCTGGGAGAGAGGAAATACAGGCTGGCCTAGATTCAGCCCTATGGCATGACCTCCCTGACATTTCTGGCAATTACACACAAGATGAACATGATCACCGTAACGAGCCAATTCCAACCTGCCTGCTGTAGCAGAGCCCACAGCCGTCTCCGGTGAGCATGCATGGCGACTGCTGCCCCAGCAGAAGAGCCACTGGCCAAAAATTCAGGCTGCACAGAGTACTTTGCCAGGTTAAGGGAGGATGCAGCGAGTACCTGGAAGTCCCTCTGCATGCAGCACAGCCCGCAAGGCAGCTCTGGCCCAGGAAGGGTGACCTGGGGCCTGCCTGGGATGGGTCGTGCCCCACGGGCTCTGGAGGGGCACAGCTGCCCACCCTGGCTACGCCAGCTGCCAAACGGAGCAGCAGCAAACGCGTGCCTCTTCGCAGAGCTCTTCAGGACGCAGAACCTTAATCGATGGGTGCTAACATGGGCACCAACCACACATTTCAGGAGATGCAGGGAGGCCTCAGCTATCAGGCCCTTTCCAGGAATCAAAACCGAGAGCTCTGACATTCGCCTGACAGTTGCTCCACCTACAGAGCCAGCTAACTACCCTATTGCAAAAATGGTTTGTTTTTTTTTGTTGGTTTTTTTTTTTGTTGTTGGGTTTCTTTTCAGAAGACACGAACCTCTCCCTAAATATTGTCTATTCGCTCCTTCGCTGTCTATAGCACAATATATTGCAAGAATATCCATCTCCTTCTGCTCTTCATGCAACCTGAAGTGAGGAAAAAAAACGTGAGAACTGGTCTGCACACAAAGCAGTACCTCAAGCACTACCTCTGTTTCAAAATGGAGTCTCTTATTACTTCAGTAAAAGATAAAGTTTAGGCCAAGACTAAGAAGATGTATGTATGTATTTATAAAAAAGAGAGATGTACGACTGGTTTTCAGACAAAAGGTCTGTGGAGCCCTTCAAAAGCAGCTACAAGAGAAGAAAGGCTTGTGGTGTTTATCTTAAGTTCACTATACTGGGTTCTGTATCTCCAGGCAAAACCTGGGGGAGTTGGGGGCAGCAGTGATGAAGGAAAGGCGTCAATAAAAGGCTCAGATAAAAATAAAGGGGAAAAGCCAGCAATAAAAAAAAATTATCAGCAAAATCACAGATTCGAGAGGAGGAGACCAAGAACACTGCTGCTTAGACCACCCTGTTGACCTGAGACAGCCCTAATATCCCTTTAGCAAATGCTGCGCATTTCACCAGCTATAAAGTAGCAGTTAAATTCCCTTCGGGAACAAAATGTCAAAAGCAGATTTGAAAGAAGGGGGAGGAGCCAAGTAAATGCAGATGTTGGTTTGCAAGACGCTGTGCTACTTCCAACAGCACGTCCGCAGAGCTGTCCCGTTCCACCACCCTCGCTCCCTAAACAAGACCTCTAGGTATTGGATTTGAGCATTTGGTTGATGCAACTCTCAGCAGACACACCTAAACAGTTAGGATGGGTGCTAATTGAGATGGTAGGCCTAACACAGAAAAAAAACAAGTCCCCCCCACAGTCCACTTTCTACCATTTTACGGGTGAGCCAGCAGGAACTGCCCACATACGTACTGGGTTGGTTTCGCTGTACGCATGGTGCGCTGTCTGTTTCATTGCTGACACCTTCCCCGACCCCTCCATCCGTTTGCCCCACCACACGGAGCATCGTGTCGGGAGGAAATCAGCACAGCTCCTGAGAAAAGCGGGGACATGTCAGCAACACTGCAGAAATTTCTTCCCCAATGCTAATGGTAGCCAGGTCCAGGCTGCGAGTCACCACCACGCTACCAGTGGCCAACGCATTTTAAAGCGCTGTAGGGAGCAAAGCAGGCTAGTTAACGAAGCGCTTAAAACAGTGGCAAGTGCCCTGCCTGCGCCAGGGCTTTCTGGTGTGGGCAGGGTGGTGGGCAACTCATGTGCAGGGGACACAACTCCACCTAAGGCTGCACAGCGCCTGGAGGACCACGTGTGAACGGCGTTGCCTGCGCTTCACCTTTTGTCCAGGCCGAAAGAGTAAGGACAAACAAAGCAAGAAGTTTTACAAGGTGCTACACATTCAGTGTCCGCATCCAGTTCCCGCTCCCAAGTGTGCCAGTGCACAAAAGCATGCGGCTCATACACCCGCATCCTTGTCTGGATGCGACTGCTACGCAGCTTTTCACTGGGAAGATCCCAATTCGCTTCCAGAAAATGCCCTGTCCACACATGAAACCTGCCATGGGACGCACCTGAAAATATCACAGCCCGCCAGCCGAATCACGAGAGGTGAGGAGTGGTGCAAGGCTAAACCTGGGCATAAGCACGCGTCCTGCCCAGCGTTCACTGCTCCCGGGCTGCTTGGTTTTTCCATTTGCTTTAAACTGGACGTGCTGCTTACAGCCTGTGGAAGCAACAGCCTGTATGGAATTAATCCACTAGAAATTACTTTTGCATTCTCCTCATAGCAAAATTTAACTGGCCCTGCAGATTCAGCTGGGATCTGGGAACCAGGCATACTGGCACAGCCTCGATGCAGAGCTCTGGCTCCGGTACCTCATTCAAGTTTGCGCTGCGGTGGTGAGGTCCAAACACAGTTATAATATGGTGGCAGTTTGTCTTCCTCAATTGCACGAACACTGCAACTCCCAGGCACCACAGACCTACTGCAGCTCCTCAGTGGTGACAGACCAGTTAGTGAAATCTATTATATTGGGACTAAAATGCATCAGTTTTAAAAGCAAGTGTGGCAATATCAATTGCTGTCCCTCTGCTGCCAGCTTTAGGAAAATGAACCCAGGGGGATCTACCAAAATCAGAAATCCAGGCAAAAAAAAAAAAAGCAGAGGAGCCATGTCTGCACAGCCTGGTTTGCAGCATTTTATTCTCAGCCTCTCACCAAAAAAAAGAAGAAAAAAAAAAAAAGGAAAAATGAAATAAAAACCAGGCTCTGATCCCTAAGCTGCTTTGTGTGGGCATGGAGTAACATCTGCAGAGAGCAAGGGGCTTGCTCTGTGGGCCACAGGTTGGCCCTCACCATGAGCCAACATTAACAGAGGAATTCGGACATTAAGCTCTGTTTTTATTTGAAACACCAAATGCAGCTTTCATCTTTTTCTAGATATGACCCTTTGCCAGAACACAGCACAAAGTACAAGTCTATTTATATAACACACGAACAAAAATATTAATTGATACAGAAGATATATTTATAAACCAGCATTTATTTTGTTCTCCTGCCCTTCAACACACCAGCTCCTAAATTAACAGGCCAAATACACTGCACCATCAGCGTCCAGTCCCTTTCTCTGCAAGTAAATTTAAACGTGACCTCAGTAGACTGGCATCTAACACTAAGATTTTAGTTTTCCTTTTACCTTATTTCTGACCCTTCCGTGGCCAAGTGGCTGCCTGAGGTCCCTGTGCAGGGGTGGACACGTGCCTGGCACCCACGCACAGCTCAAGCCACCCACGCCTGGTGGGTGTCGCTGCAGACAGGGCACAGGAAGTCCCAGGTGTCTGCAGGCCGGCATGGTTTTCTATCAAACCGCCCTGCCTCGCAAGCAAACGTCACCGAATTTCAGATCTGCGTCGTGTTCCTCCTCAGCACATCGCACACGTGTTACCTCTCCATTTGCTTGGATCAAACGGCAAGCTCGAGGGGACTTTGGAGTATTTGTTATTAACATTTCCAAGGCACACCTGCACTAAATCCAGCTGTTTGGTTTATGCCTTTTCTTTAATTCCAAACGCACATTAACAAGAATTATTAGACTGGATGGCACAGCTTTAAGAACTACAGCCACTGCTCTGTGAAGGGGAGACATTTATTATACTGCGGTCAAGTACCTGATAAGTATTAGTGTCACAAGAAGACATGACCTAGGTTTGCCTCCCCCCAAAAGACAGTCTTGTGCCTTTCTCCAATCTCCTGTCCTCTTTGCAAAACAAGAATCCACTTCCACTTGCCAGAGGATTTTGGTCAAAACTACTGAAGAGGAACAAGTCTGAATCCCAGCTGAGGACACGGTACAAACGGCAAACCGGAAAGCGAGAGAAAACAAAGCAGCTTGGTTCGTGTGACATGGGAAAGGGCACATCATAGGAAACTGAGCCAGAGGAAAACACATAAAGATCAAGTAATTTCAATGTAGAAGTGAAGAAGAAATGGCTAAAAATTGTGTTTGATTGCTACTAATAAACCCGAGAATATTGTTTAGCAACATACTGCTAATGACCACTTCCAATTTTGATCCAAAGCTATCAGTGGACAAAGGAAAAATGTTAAATTCCTGCCGTGGACAGAAAGCTTATAGATTTTGGTTAATTAAATGCAGTTCTGCTGGTATTTCTCCCTGCATGAATCCAAACCTGTCAAAATTACTTCTTGCTTAATCGCAGTTGCAAGGCCGGCCAGCTTTTAGCCCAGGCCTCAGCATCCTGCCCAAAGGGCGGGCAGCCTTCCTCCCCGTTCTCCTCCTGTGGCTCTGGGCCTCACCAGCCTTCGACGGGAGGACGGAGGCCTGAAGATACCATTTCTTACGTGAACATCGCCGCCACCTCAGCAGAGGCCGGAGGCTTCCACCAGCGCCCTCGCTGCCCAGGGCAGCTGTACTCCACCCCTGCCCGCTGCCCCCGTCCGCAGCGCTGGTGCCGGTCGGCACACCGGTACTGCCCGGGGTACGCTCTTCCCCTCCCGCAGGCAGGCAACGCCGGTGAGAAAATCCAGAACAAAGAAGAAGGGTACAGCACACCAGGCTTCCTCACATCTGACAGTTTTTCTCCTCCTCCCATCTTGTCTGCTTTTCCAAGAATGAGGAGGAAGATGTTTTTCATGCATTTATATACGTATAGCTCATAAAGCATGAAAAAATATATATACATAGATGTATCTCTCTCACTGCTTAATCTGATCAGATACTGCAAGCAGCAGGATACAAAAATAGATAATGAAAACAACAACAGAGCCCCTGCAGTTTTGAAATGTGCAGTTATCTCCTCCTTTCCTACTCCTCCAACCTTAAGGATATATTTTTATATGTAAGAAAAACAAAGCAATAATACGGCGTAAATTTCAGACACACACGCAATCACGCCTGCCTGCATCTGATGCTCCAAACCCAGCGCGGCTGGAAAATGGTTCAGGAGCAATAAAATGGACAAACACTGCCCAGTGGTTCACATCACCCACGACCACTCCGGATCCTCTGAACTTTGGCCAGTCGTCTCCCTCTGTTAATCTTTGAGTTGCTTACGAAGATTTAACTGTATTATCAAAAATTCACTGTCGCCTGGGCCTCGGACCCGATAGCCTATAAGTTCCAAATAATAATAAAATTGCGATGCTAGTGTACTTCATGCGTTTTCAGATTGGATGTGCAAATGTAAGGACAATTTCTCCCCCTGAAATCCAAGCTCACAGGCAAACCTGAGCAGCGACTGCTAGATGAGGGTACAGAGTCGGTAGGTACCAGGCAGAGGTGCCCACACGGCCCTGCTGCTGCACCTTCACCGCCAAAATAGCAGGGTGCTATTTTGTTCCCCACACCGGCAAGCAAGCCCCGTATCCGTGCCGAACCAGGCAAACCACCATCCTGCTGGCAGCCACCCCCGAAACCGATTCTCAGCAAGCGTTACCCTGTCCCGTCGCACAAACGACTCATCCCTCATCTAATCACTGCAGCGAGAAGAGAAGAATAGAAAGTGTAAGTAAACGTATACATCGCATACCGCAGGACGGCATTTCTGAAGGCTGCCACTGCTACAGAGTGAGAATCAGAGCGAAAGACTGAACAGGTAAATATAAATCTGCGGGCAGAAAAAAAGCAGGAAGGTAACTGCAAGCAGACACGTATGCCTCAGCTCTAACAATGCTACCAAATCTGTAACCAGAAATCTTTTCATTCTGCTGTATTTGATAGATTACAAATCCTCTCCTAAAAACTCCTGAAAGCAGCTTACAGTTCAGACAAATAACTATTTTGCAGGGGATGACAAGAGACCTAAGAACAGAAATGATGGAATAACAGCTCTGTAAGTAACGCAGATTTCTTGAATGCAAGAGACAGAAAATAAGAAATCCGTACAATTCAATGAGTAGTTTACAGCTGGAAATCCTTTGAGACCTGTTTCGGTTAACTGTGAATTTTTTTTTCAAAAGCAGCGAGCATACTTTAGAAGAAAATAATTAAAAATCTTCAGGAGCAGAGTGTCTCAGGAAACAAGACACGCCTCCCAGTCCTGATGACTTTCTTTTTTAAAATGAACTGACGTCTTCCCTGTGCTCTGCGATGAGACAAAGAATCCAACTAAAAACAAGAAATGCAGGAGTACTGCAATTCACACCCCCTGAAACGGTTGCCTTGCTCGGAGCAGGGGCACAGGGGAACAATTTGCTCCCCCTCAGTTACCGTCACGACACATTGCTCGCCCGCGGCGGGCACGAGCAGGGCGCTCCCCAGCTCGTGTTTTTCTCAAGGAGGGAGCTCGTCAGCTTTTGATTTCGGTTTGCACCTCTGGTGCCCCACGAGCGGCCGCTGGCCCTGCGCCCCGGCCTGCCCAGTGCCCGCAGACCCAGCTGCTGTGCGGGATGCCCACCGCAGGAGCCAGGGCAGAGCAGGCCCGCCGAGACTCACTGCTCGCTTGGAAAACAAGTCACGTGCGAGCCGAGTTCATTTTAGGCTATTCTACGGGAGCCACCATCCAGCACGACCGTGCAGAGCCGAGCCTGCGCTGGGGAGGGCATCGCCGCTCTGGGGCAAAGCGGGCCCAGCCGGGCACGGTCCTCGGTCCTCTCCGGAGCAGCCCTGGAAGAGCAAAGCAGAGCGGGCACGGCACAAGGCTGGAGGAGCTCCCAGGTCCCTGCACGTACACAGCCGCTGCCCGAGCGGCAAACAAAGCTGCGGAGAGCCTGCGCACAGCAGCCCCCCGCTCGTGCCATCGCAGCACAGGTAGCGGCTGCGGGGAAAACAACGCAACCACCACCACCACCGCGACAAGAAGGCGGACGACAGTCGCGACAAATAACCGCCGAGTCACGCGCACTGACGGACCGGCATGCGGCGGGAGGGTGGGCTGGCAACCCGGCCGTGCAGCAGAAGCCCCGGAGAGGTCAAGTTCACTCCGGCACCTTCTCGCTCGATGCCTACAGGGGAGGTTCAGGCGCACGAGTGGGTCTACCCCCGCCGCCCCGCACACGCTCCCCCTCCGAGAGCCCCGCGCCGCAACCGGAGGCTGCATCTGCTCTGGCTGCCATCGGGAAGGCGGCCGGTTCGCTGCCTGTGGTTTATAAATAAATGCCGGGGGGAGGAGGGGGGGGTGGCGGGGGAAATTAGTGCCATGCAAAGAGAAGTCCGGGTGGCGATCACGGTGTTAAGACCTGCAGTAAAAGCCGCTGTCGGTGAGCGCGGAGCAGAAGGAGCGATGAGGGCGGATGGTTTAGAAGTGCAGTGAGTACTAAGGAGATGGTGTACGCGTGGCAGTGTTTATATGAGAGATCAAAACAGAGCCAAGCCCATCCAGGGAAAAAATGGCGACTACCGGGATGGGGGAAACTAAGACACTGGATTAGTTATTATTTTTAATAAATGTATGCACTGCACATGAGCTAGACACATCGGAAAAGCTGCCGATTCATTCTGAAAAAGTGGTGCGTCTATTACCTGTTATTCTGGGATTTTCTGGCCATGGTGCCTGCCTTTGTTTTCTTTCTGGAATAGTCACTATCGAAGGGTAACACTGATGCATAGCCATGTTCAGCTTCTAGGGACAAAGTCAGCATTAGTGGCAATATATTTTTTCCATGCATTTTTTTCCTCCTTTGCAGGAACGCTAGGGTAAAGAACAGAATTTTTTCGGGTTGATTTGTTTGGATTTTACTCTGGCATCTCTTAAAGAAGCGAGACAAAAAAGATAATAACTCGGTAAACCGAAGAAAAAAAAAAACTAAGAGACAAAAAGTGCCGAAATTCGGAGGATTATTGGAGTGCACATTGGAACCGAGGCGGATCATGCAAACCCACCCCTGTCACGCTGCGCTGGGGGGGGCACTGCCATACAGTTACCGACTGCCACACACGGAGCAGTGCGAGCAATCCCGAGCGCTGCGACACGCACACCATCCCCGTCCACGGCCTGACGGAAAAAACAACCCTTTTCTTTTCGGATTTTAACGAAAAAAGGCCAAGGGAAGCGCACTGTTCCTCCCCCAGCGCGGTGCCTCTGGCGAAGCCCGGGTCGGCCCCGCGGCGGCCGGGCAGGTGAGGCCCGGGGCTGCTGCTGCTGCTGCTGCTGCTGCTGCTGCTCCCCCGGCCCGGCCCGCCCGCCGCCGCCTCACAACAAAGGCCGGGAGCGCCTGCGGGGGACCGACCGCCTGCCCGCCTGCGCCCAGTACCTCGGTCTCTTCTCTCCAAGTACTCGGCCGCCTCCAGGAGAATTAACAGAGAGTTCAACTCCATGGCCGACGCGCCAGCCCCGCACCGCGCCGCGCCGAGTTCACGCGCGGGGGGACTTCCAAGCCCCCGGTTATAAGGCACCTCTCTCAACCTACATTTGACACACAGGCGACGGGCAGCCCGTTTCGCCAATCGGGAGTCGCGATTGGGCTCGGGGGCGGGACGCAGGGAGGCAGCCGGGCCAACCGGCAGCCAGCGCACCCCCCCCTTTTCCTCCGGCTGGGGCAGGGAATGTTGACAGATCCCCATCTCGTCCTCCGATTGGCTGGCCACTATAGTAACAATTTAGAAGCCGAAGCTTAGCAACAGCACGTGGTGGCCCGGCCCCCGCGCTCGCTGAATGGCTGGCTTCTTGCATGTTAAGCAGGTAGCGGCCGCCGATTGGTGCGCGCGGCACCATGCAAATAAGAGCGGCGAACGGTCCAATGGGGTGGGAGACGCGTGCCGTGCGGCAGGAGGCGGGGAGGCGGGGGGGGGAGCCAATGGGCGGGTGGAGGCGCGGCGTTGCTGTGAGGAAGAGGCAGGCAGAGGGGCGGGGCGGCCTCAGGCTCCACCCCCAGGCGTCGCCGTGCGCGACACGTTCGGCCGGTGCCAGAGCGGGTCCGGGGGCTCAGGGCAAACTTACCGCCAGAGGCGGAGAGCGGGAGTAAATTAAGGAGATACAGGGAAAAAATAAAATAAAAATAAAATAAAAAAGGGAAAAAGGAGGGGGCGGAGGAGCCCGGAGCAGGGCCGGAGCCAGGCCTGGCGAGCGCCGACTTCTGTGAAGGAAACCTGCCGCCGCCATTACCGCGCCTGCTCGGCACGGCTGCAGGGCTCCCCCCCTCCGCGCCCGTTACCGGCCCGGGTCAGAGCTGCAGCC
>Ga0065711_1047035_pt1 | contig 12556 bp, 12 predicted proteins | sample Hoacrofraction12_FD_59098 | JGI IMG/M metagenome (GOLD analysis project Ga0065711, IMG submission 59098) | Hoatzin crop microbial communities from Cojedes, Venezuela - Epithelial fraction 12 v2 (version 2) | ecosystem: Host-associated > Birds > Digestive system > Esophagus > Crop | place...
TGGGATGCCCCCCAGGACGTGCCCTATGCCTACAAGGGCAACGAATGGGTTGGCTACGACAACATCAAGAGCTTCAGCATCAAGGTATGGTGGGATGGGTGGCTGTATTAATAATAAGGCAGGAGACCTTCTGCAGTAGCAGGTCCAGGGACTAATTGGGATTTCTCCCCTGGCACTGAACAGTTCGACTGGCTGAAGCAGAACAGTTTTGGAGGTGCTATGGTTTGGGCCCTTGATATGGATGACTTCACTGGCTCTTTCTGCAAGCAGGGCAAATATCCCTTGATCACCACCCTGAAGAATGGTCTTGGTCTGCAAAACAGTGGTGAGTAGCTTGAGTAGTGTGTGCTTCTTGTAGGCACTCCCTAGTTCACTGATGATGCAGGGCTTCAGAGACCATAAACTTTAATCTCTGGAGCCCTGCTGGATAAAAAACTTTGTGGAAGCCACAACTAGAGATTGCCGTGGAAAGACCGCTTCAGTCCACATCCCCCAAGATAATAGAGGGAGGTTGTAACTTGGACCTGGGTCCAGAGATTTCAAGGGCCTAGTGTAAGCCAGGCCAGAATTTGGGGGAACACTCTTTATTAGCTGATCCCACCACTAAAGGTCCTATGGAGGTAGGGGAGGGCTGGGAGACTGTCAACACAAAAATCAGCCTTTTCCTGCTTTCATTCCAGACTGCGTGCCTCCGGCTCAGCCCAACCCTCCAATCACTGAAGCTCCTAGCCAAGGAAGGGGAAGTGGGAGCGGGGCCTCAGGCAGCAATACTGGTAGCTCTGGTGGGAGCAGTTTCTGCGCTAGCAAGGCCAACGGCATCTATGCAGATCCAACCAACAAGAGCAACTTCTACAACTGTGCTAATGGTGTAACCTTCATGCAGAGCTGCCAGGAAGGCCTCGTTTTTGATACCAGCTGCTCCTGCTGCAACTGGCCATGAAGATACCAATGCTATTACAGCAAACAGACCTCTCTGACTTAATTGCACAGAATAAGAATGATTAAATAAAGTGTTCTGTAAAAGCAACAATCCTCATTGTTTCAACTCATCTCACTCTTTATATTTTGACACTCCCTCATTCTCTCATGATACTCACACTTATGCTCAGAGAAGGGCCTGAATGCACAAGCTGGACTTCATTCTGGTATGATATTTTCCAGGGGTTTCTCCCTGCCCTACCTTGAGAACCAGGCACAGGAAAAAAGACAGAGAGCAGACAATGGGGCAGCTCAGGCTGTGTCACAAAAGAGATCACAGAGAAGGGTCCTGACAGCACAACCTACAGACTGCTTCCCCCAAGACCTCTCCCCTACTGACTTACAGTGTGTAAACAGCAGCTCCCGGGAGTGGGAGCCAGCACAGCGCAATCCACACGGACATTATCTGTCCTCTTCTTTTCCCTGCACCCTTCAGGCACTGCCATTGCCAGCACTCCCTCCAGCACCCCTGCTCTGTGTCTATAGCAACCGGAGTACACAAACGTCCTGACGCGTCTGGCAGGGCAGCATGGAAGCGGAGTGGGAGCCGAGAGGTGAGCCGTGCGAGGTCCGTGCTCCTGGGGGGCTGTGGGCACAAGGGCTTCCTTCTCGCGCAGCTGCCTGGCAGCATCAGGCATCCCCAGCAACCTTCCCCACACTGGGGCTGCTAGGCTACTCTGCTCAGGCTGGGCAAAAAGACGCCTTTGTGGCAGGAGGGAACAGGCATCCAAAGGGCAGATACCTCACAAATATCCAGGGTCAGGGGAAATTCCCATCTGGGAATGGGGATGGTTGGCCTCGGGCAGAGAGCAGCAGACACTTAAGAAGGAAAAAAAGCAGCAAGTTGTCACCTCCACATGGGTTTATCACACTGGTCGCGTTTCCCTCTCCTGGTGTCACAGATGTGCAGAAGCGGATCTCATTTGGGTCATGTCAGGAGCGGAAAATGTTCCCTCTCCACCACGCCCCGGACAGGCTGGGAATCCAGCTGGGAGCCATCAGGGGAGACCCTTCGCTTGGGCCAGGCTGTTACCTGAGTCAAGAGGTGCGTTGTTCGGTTTTTGTACTCAGAGCTTTTCCTCCACAGAGGACGCACAGTACAGGAGCAACGGGACCATGGCCACCCAGACATGGAATCCCTCACACCTGCCCTGCAAACCCATTGTACAATGTCTCCCCATATACCTAGAAAAAGAAGTTCCCCTCCCCTTCCAAATGTACCAGTCCTCAAACCTCCATCTGCCCTAGTACTCTACATTAGTGAGAAACTGGAAGAATTAATAGCAATAATGTCACTGGTCATGTACCTCTGCCCTTCCCCTGATGCAAATGGTGTCTTAAAACTGTCGGTAAGACACTTCTGCTTTTGAATCACAGAGCAACAGCCTCAGATACAATTTGGACAGCAAACCACTGAGCAAGAAAGGCTACGTGATAGGAGCGAGAACAGCTCAGCGTTTCATACCAGAGCCACAGGTAAGAAAAGCACATTCCAAAGCGGCAGAGCTGCAGCTTTGCAAGAATTTGTAGGCTGTTCCCAACACAGACTATCAGTGTCGATCACATTTACCTCCAAGTTAATATATACGGTAGATACAGATCTCCTTACGCATAGTCTAGTGTGAGGTGTTGAGCCTAGAGACCGATGATTGATCGTATGAGCTCTGGCAAGATCGACACATGCATCTGTACATACACATTCCTTTGTACCACATACACACACATGTACATGTACAAATTGCAGCAAAAATCAGAGAGGGAGCTCTGCTATACTACCTGAACAAACCCACTATGTTTTCTGGCCCATCTTCTCTAGAACAACAATATATTAGGAGAGACATCACAGGACACACTGGGTAAGGAGTAGAAAGTGCATAATTGACTTATTCGGATTTTTTTACACTATCAGAGTAGCCAAAGTATGCATCGAACAGCAGGTCTGCAATGCCCAGCTGGCTGCTGATCAGAGAATGCAGGAATTGTTTGCAGAGCAAAATCTTCCATATTGAAATTTTCTTGCAGACTGTGACTCCCAGCCCAGGAACATACCAGTCATTCTGGATGAAAGAGAGAAAATGCAAGCCTGCCTATGCTCCGTTTTCCACTAAGACACCACGATTTCCAGATAAGCCTTCAGATAAACAATTTTTCCCTGGGTAACGTAACTCATTTTCTTACACTTTTAATAATAAGCAGTACTAGCAGAGAGAAGTACTAAAACACAAATGGGAAACAGGTAACTGAGCTCCCAGTAATGCTTTTTTATCTTCAAAAAGCTCCCCTGCTTTAGTATTTAACTTAGCATGATGCCTAGAGTACCACAACGTGCATTTCTCCCATGGATCAAGGTAGGGCTGCTAAATTATTACAAACATCATGCACCAGCTCCAGCAATGAGGTATTTTGTGCCTGTTTTCTTTAGACCTGGAACTTATGAAGCAGATAAGCAATTACACAGAAAAGTCACTTGGCCAATGAAGTTTGGGTCTCCAGACTGGTCTTTAGTGCCAATGCCAGCAAAGAGGATGCTAAAAATGGAGGTACAGATGGTAAGGACACGGATAAGTGGACATTATTCCTGGCTCAATGCTTCTAATGAAGGAAAAGGGCTGATTACTTCAATGCATTCGCACTGTGCTTTGTCGTTTCCTCGCTGGCCTGCTGGGTACTTGGCTCTGCTGGCCTGGGGCACAAGGTACAAAGTGATTTTCTATGAGAAAACACTCGTTTGCAAAACCAGCTACAGTCCTTCAAAAAAACCCTTCTATTAAAAAATTTGCTCTGGACGTTTCCATCCACAAAGTGAGAGAACCAGAGCACAGACTTCCCTGCGCAGCTCTACTGAAAAGAAAACCTTTCTGATTCAAAACCTGGGTAAAGGTTCTCCACACCACCTCATGTCCTCCTGCGCTTTCCTGAAGCAGTTGTCATTGCTGATATCTAACGGACAGTGCTTGCCTTTTAGCTGACCACAGACAGAGAATTCAGGAAGCACCGGGACCGAGTGGCCTACCTGAGTTTATACTACAGCTGAGGAGATGCGGCTGCCGCCATTTGCCCTCCCCTTCCCGCGGGGCAGCTCGGGCCTCACCTCTGCTTCCCACCCCCTCGCGGAGACACTCATCTGCACCACCCGGCCTCTCCAAATAAAACTCTTTCAAAAAAAGGGATTTCTTGCCACTGGTTGTGCTTACTTGGTACCGTGACAGGTGCCTGCGGCCTCTGTGGGTGTTTGGGTGCTGCTGGGTCCCACGCACAGCACCCTGGGCCCTGCTTCCCTCAGCCCCAGTCCAGGCAGGGCTGGCGGCCATTTTCTCTGGGTCGCCATGGAAACACCTCAGTGAGCTGCCCTCCCCAACATGGCTTCCCTCACCACAGGGGGCTCTTCCCCCCAAAACCCACCATCTTCCCCCCAGCTGCCACCTGCCTTCCCCAGCCTCCTCACCACCATCTCCTCATCTCCAGCAGCCGCTCCAGGCTGGGCCCAGGGGATCACCCACAGCCTGAGGAGAGCTGAGAAACACGGGGGGAACGCGACACAGCCACCGGCGCTGCTCTCGGGTATGTTCAGAGAGACCATGATGGCTTCGTGCACAGCCAGCAACCGGATTAAGGTAGCACACAGCAAACATCCCAGGGACAGCCACTGTGCTGGGACAGGTTAGACCAGAAGGACGTAACATTTGCATTATTAGCTTTTTCCCTACTGAGATGAAGAAGATATTCTCAAGGAAGGAGCAAGCAACACGCTGCTCATTAAGAACCTGGCCACGAAAATAAATTTAATCTGAAACAGAAAGGTGCTGGTGTTCCTCAGCAGTTATTTCTGTAATGTATAACTCAGCCCCTAGGGATTTCTATAAATGTTTACAAACTTCCACACACAGACTTGCTCTGTCTGATCACAAGCTCGATTCAGCCTCAGGGGAAAACTAAGAGCAGGCAGCATTCATTCTTGGTATAACCACCCATCACAACGCAGGCTTTCACATTTTCTGGGTCTGTTTAGCTGTTTCTGCAGCAAATTTTTCCTGTTGCCCAATTTCAGCTCTAAAACCAAAATGCATTCTTCCAATTTCCCGCTTTCGGTCTTCGAGTGCTCCCACATACGCACGACAACAGCTGCTCGCAGCCCATCCCAGCCTGCCCCTGCCCTCCCAACCACCAGAGACTGCTCTGTGGCTGCAGCTGTCGAAAAGCGGTATATTTGCTGATTTGCAGCTGCCCCTTTTGGTGCAATCTTTCGAAGGAGGGGGTCTGACTCGCTGGAGATTGTACTGTCCTAAGACCTGGGGTTTATGGCTGTTTAAGGCTTCACCTTTGCATTCCCGGCTGATACTGCAAACTTCACCTCCATCTGTCTTGGTTTTCTGATCAGGAGAAAAATACATGTGTAAGAGAAGATGCAAAATAAAGTAAGCAGTACCTATGATTCCACAGTCCTTCTCAACCACGTGTTCCACCTCTGCCTGGAGAAACCTACTAAAGCTTTTGCAAAACTGATGGTATTTCAAAAGGCACTTTGTCCTCGCTGAACGTATTTCTAATGAACCAAAGTTTTTGTTGGAAAATTCCCAACCTTCTCAGCTATCAAGCGTTGCTGTGGAGAAAGGACAAGATACAGAGGGAATGACAAGACTTCCTACTGCTTGTAGACCCCACTGGACACAGACTTTGGCTCCATTCAGGTGCTTTTCCACTCCTGAAACTTTAAGGACTCGGTCAGTTTTGCTTGTAGGACATAAAATTTCTTTTATTATGAACATAAAAATTACTATTTTCATTCTACATTTTTTCCCCTACCCAGCGAGGGATTTTCTCATCACGAAAAATGCTTAATCCAAGTAAAAAAAGATATAAATTTTTATATATACATACATACATACACGATGTCTCTGTACATTTATTATTCTGTACAACCAAGGCACCAGCAGAAGTGACAATGGCATATGCAGGACTTTTTTGCTAGAGATGTAATTTCAGACTGTTTGGCACGAACACCTCCATTCTCACTGAAACAATTACTCCTTTTCATCTTCCTCCTCCCTGGGTGACAGGGGAAGAGGGCGGCCTGGGAGGATGCCCTAACCGAACAGAGGTGAGCATGTATACACGTAACTCTGATCTCCCCGGTGACTGCAACAGACTTCTTGCATTCGGCTGCAACTTCAGGAAACCATGACCTGCCTGGCAGCCTGCAGCAGGCAGTCTTTGCTGCCTCTCGCAGCACTGCATTTTCATCCAGAAGAGATGCTCGGGAGACTGAACAAACTACAGGAGTCTTTTGTCAAAGAAATTTAACCCATATTTTGCCTACATAAACGCTGAATGGAAATTAAAGCAAAGCCCTCCAGAACCAGCTAACAATCACAGTATTCCCATCACCAGTCATTTTCACTGCTGAAATAAAGTCTTCTGCTCTAGGGAAATAAAGGGGGAAAAAAAGAGCAACTTCTGTTGATGAAAGCCCATATTTGAGAATGGACAAAATAAAAAAATGTGATCAATAGCATGGCCTTGCGGACTGCAATCAATACAGCTTTATTCCATATTCCAAGTTTTTCCGCACAGCATCTTTCAAAACCGCCGGTGAAGGCATGAACTCTCAAAGGAGTTGTGCTGTGTTGAAACTAACAATAGAACTGAAAAATAGCCTGAAGCAGCTGTTAAATCTTGCGCTCATACTGCTAAAAAATAATCTCAAAGCAGAACAGGGTAAACACCCTACTTAGCTCTTTAAAGTTAAAAGTGCAGCTGCAGTCAGAAAAGTGAGAATAAAATGCCATCTTAGCTCTGTATTTACACTTCACTCTCTTACCCACACATCAGATGCCTTTAGTTTATAAAAGAAAAGTCTGTTGGCTTTTACCTTCCAAGAATCCAAAGAAAGAAACCTCTCTGGGATTCTTCTGTCTCTGTTAATACATGCTCCTTAGATTATAAGGCCAGGCAAGCTTGACTGTAGAAGTTTCTTTTTCAGCCTGCCAGCCAGCCACAAACGAATTATGCCTTTGTATTCTGTAGAGCCTGCTGGGAAGCACTGAGCAGCAAGAACCTTTGTGTCCCCCATCTCTTCAGAGAGTAAATCCTGCTGACAGTGAGAGCAAACTGAAGTAAACGAGACAATTCCCATCCGTAACCCCTCGGCCTTCGGTGCTTTTAAGGCAATTGACCATTGACAGTTCCCAGTCAGCAGGAGAGCAGAGGGGAAAGGGGGAGCATTGCAAACTGGGATGAGAGCGTAGTTCACTAGGCAGACAGAGATCATTCTTCGGCTTCTGCCACTGAGCCGGATTGCCTCTCCTGTCTTGCTCCATCCCTCTCACCCACAGCAGTGGAGATGAACCCCCCGGGTATCTCTTCCTCTGAGCAGCCAGCTGGCTACACCTCACTTCTTTCTGCGGATCTTGGGCTTTTTCACTGGCCGGAGGTAGGGATTGTCTATCACGTTTTCCTCCCCGTTCCGACTGCCTGCCAGGGAGGTGTTCTGCTGTAACACGGAAGCGTTCTCCTTTTCAGGTCCTGAATCATCCTGCCACATCAAAACAAAATAAGCATAACCAAACAAAGTTAGGCTAAACAAAGCTTAGAAGTTCAAACCACATGGGCAAAATAGATAATCAATAGCCAAGATAAACAGCAGCACACAAGGAGCCACACTAAAGGTGAGGACTCCTGATTTCTAACACAAGAAGATCGCCTTTGGGAACAGTGTGGGACAATCGTCTCTCCCCTAACACTGAAATGAAGATTGTACTGAAAGCTCATGATCCAACCTCATTTTGCATTGCACCCTACAGAATGTTAAAGAACCACAACAACGTTTAGTCATCTACACCTGGCAAAACATAACCCATTCAGCCATTTTCCACCCACTCTGCCCAGCTGCAAGGAAGACAGGCAAAGAACCAGGTTTCATATGTTTAAGAAAGTCGGACCCAAGAGACCTTGATCTCTCAGGCTGGGCCTACCGTGCTCATGTGCAGGGGGAGGTTCTCAGTGTCTGTCTGGTCGTCTTGCTCAGATGAATCAGTTTCTTCCATTTGTTGCATTTCCAGCTCAGAGGGAAGCAGAGCTGTCAGGTAGGGTACAGTGAAAGGCCTGGCAGCAATCACTATGGTTCGGGAAAAGGACACAGTCAGCAACCTGGGAGAAGACTCCTCAAGTCAGAGATTACGAAGCACAAAGCCAACCAGTTACTTGGAGACCAAACGCTTTCACTGATTCTGGTTTTAAACACACACACTCTTTTCCTGCTGGTCCCAGGGATGAGGAATGAATCTCCCAAAAAGATGGCAGTCTCTGATTTCCTATTTTCTGAGGCCCCTTTATATTTCCAGCCAAGGACACAGCATTATACTACTGCAAAAAGTCCTTCCTGACCTCCATAAAAGTTCAATTATCTAACAGGCTGAAGCATCACTTTGTCCCTCTTAAGATAACACTGATGTCTGTGTTGTCACGGAGCCTTGGGAAGGTGGGAATTCTCATCACAGCTTTGCAGAGAAACAGGAAAACCTCCACTGCCTACTACATAAATGTAAGAGAGAAGAAAGTACTTGTTTAAAAGTTACAAACGGTTGGAGACAGGATTGGGATGAGCTCTGAATGTAGCACCTGTCAGCCAAGGCCTTCTCCACCAGCAGAAGAAAATGAGGCTTTGGTGAAGGTGGAAGCCTACCATTTGGCTTCGATTCTGCTTTTCATCCCCATTTTAAATAGAAAATTCCTCATTTCCCAGTCATCCAGTGCCTCAGAAGGGCAAATATAATCTGACCCTTCAGTGCTCACTTCCTGCAGTAGCAAGAACTCTAATGGAGTGTATCATCAGTTAGATAGCTGTCATTTACAGCGCAAAGTGTCCTAGAGAACTCACATGGGAATGTGCTAACATCATCTTTGAAGAGACTCTGTGTTTCTCCTGTCTTAGCCATGAAACGTGTGAGAGCTCTTTCGACATCACGCCGTTGAGATGCTGCCTTTTCCCGCAGGACCTGATAATCAGACACTGGCTCCCGGTACGTCTGTGGAGCAGGGAGGAAAAAAAGAGAACACCGTTGGTGGAGGCAATGCAGACAGCTGGAGTTCAGAACACTACCAGGATGCGGACGCTACAGGCAAGCACTGACCTTAAACAGGCACAGATTTTCAGGGAGCCACACATGTCAACCAGCCCAAAACCCACTGCAAGGGCAACCCACAATGAACAAGCCATGTATTAATCCAGGAGAAGCAATGTTTTGGATAAGCAGTACCAGCACTGCAGTAAAAATACTTATACACCACTCTGGCTGTCATGGACTTCAAACAGACCACAAATGGCATAGCAGTCTTTTTTCACTCACCGGTGTCTTGATGTAAGTGTGAGGATCTGGAAACTCAGGGAAATGGCCAGGAATGTGGGATGGATGCGGCTTGTTCTGTCCGGCTGTCAGGGCTTTGGGGGTCACGGGCTGGTTTGTCACGGGGGCTACAGTTAAAAAAAACCAAACACACACACAAATCAGCCAGTTTCATTCAGCCGAGAGTTAGGCATAAAGCGCTAGCTTATACCGAGCTGTGACCCACGTCTCTGGGTCCTACAAAAGGGACAGAGCACACCCCACCAGCAATAGCCTCAGGTTTGGCATCCCAAAAGGGAACAAGTATTACTTGACCCCTCTCTCCTACACAGGAAGAACAAAACCATCTTGAGGATTCTCATCTGCAATGAGGATGTTGAAGCAAAGGCAACTGATTCGGCAGAGGGCTCTTCCTTCACCTATTACGCAGTCACTACAGGAGTCCTTAACGCAAACTGTGCTTCCAGGAGCGCTGGACTGCATCACCCATCTGAAAAGCAGGAGCTCTGGATGCCAGCAGAGAGGAATGCCAAATTATTTCCAACTATTTCCTGCATAAGAAGAGAAAGGGTTTCCCACATACGGGCAGTGATGACCATCCTCTGGGAGCGCTTGGCATATACAGGAAGCGTTTCAACATTGAACCCTGAAATGCAAAAGAGGAAACAGAAATCACACCAAGAGTTTATCCTGTCAAAAAACCCTGCTCTTAGACTTCTCCAGAACTTTTCCAAGGGCTCCAAATTACACGAGAAAGAAAATCACACACTCTGTATACATTCACACTGCATCCGCAGCAGCAATATCTGAGTGTCTCCCTGAGGCCCAGAGCAGTGGCCATCACACAAACACCAGAAACACGGGGGACAGATTTGCCTACCAACACAGCACACCCAAATCTTCCACAGCGCAGGCAGCTGGCATCAGTGGGACTACTCACCCATTTCCACCAGAGTCACCACTATATCAGAAAGCGTAGGCTGCGTTCTGGCGGTATGTTCACAGTAGGACTTTGCACTCCTTCCAATTTCAGAAATATCTGGGGGAAAAAAAAACCACCAGCACATATTCAATTCAGGCAGTGATTACACGTGTATCAGTCCAACCCTAGCTTCAGGGACCTGAATTTTTAGCAAATTTAGCAAGGAATGAAAAAAAGCTCCCAGAATCCAGTGTCTTACAGCCTGCGTAGTTTCGAATTCAAGCATGTGCAAAGTATGGGGACACTAAAGATCAGAGAGTCAGATGTCTTCCACAAATGCAAAAGGCAAATCTGCATCACAGCTACGAAAAAATACAAAATGTAACCCCCTTCCCGAGTTCAGAAAAATACGTAACCTGAGATCCTGTGCACATCGCCCAGGAGGGGAAGAAGCCAAACGCAGGAACTTCTATAGCTTCAATTAACCAAATGTATAGAACGTTGTTATTTCTCTATTGATTCTGGAAGCAGCTCAACATGTGGAGCTTATTAGGATTCCTAATGGGATTTATCTTGTCATCTACTAGACATTTACAGAAGAGACAGCTACAGCAGATCTAGTGAGCCAGACAAGGGAGATAAGAGGCCTTTGCAATTAGTTTTCATCTAGTTGGTTTTGTCTTCCTTCTGCTGAGACAAACACATGTCCTGGAAGTACATGTGTTGGGATGACAAGGCCCAAGACAACATAGTGTCACAATGGGTTGTGGTGACCCAGGCTCTTAGGAAACTCATTGGATATTAGGAAAAATATCTTTCTGCCATCCCTGGAGATATTTAAAAGATGTGCAGGTGTATTCTTAGGGACATGGTTTAGGGTGGACTTGGCAGTGCTGGGATTACTGATCTTTACGGTCCTTTAAGTTGGACTTAATGATCTTTATGGTCCTTTCCAACCTAAACGATTCAATGATCTAATGAGCGCTGACTGAGTAAGGCAAGTTCTGAGTTCAGACCAGCACCTTGCGCTCACAGGAGCCTGTGACTCCAGTGCTACACTCCCGCCATCCGTCTCGCCTTCTGCGTTTGCTAACATCACTAACAGAAGATAACAAAAATGGAAAAACAAAACCCCAAAGAGCAAAGACCAGTTTGAAAGCAGAGAAACAAGCAGCTCCAGCGTGACTCTGCCGGGCGCTTGAAGCCGGATGCTCACAGCTCTGCAACATCTCCGTCAGCGTCTCCACCGCTGCCTTCTCGGCGCTCTCAAAGCCGGCTTCGGTGAGCAAGGAGCTGACCACCACCTGCAGCGTCCTCCTCCGAGCCAGGTAGTAGTTGTCCGCCGGCGTGGTCGCCTGCTTGCTGCCCGACCGCTGCGGACACAGAGCCCCCCGCCCCGGGACGGGAGTGCGGAGCAATGAAGCCACCTCCGGGCCCACAAACACCCCCACACAGATCTGCACCCCCCCCTATATATATATGTATATATATACACACACATGTATACATATATACACACATATATACACACACATATATATACACACACACACATATATATACACACACACACATATATATACACACACACACATACACACACACACATTTATACACATATACATATATATACACACAGACCCCCCATAAACGCACGCACGCACGCACGCACACACCTATAGATACATATAGACACTGCACTGCAGGCCCCTCCCACCGCAGAACGCCGCTCGGGGCGCGGCCCCTTTAAAAAAGCCGCCCCACGGGCACCCCCGCCGCTCTGCCCCCTTCGCCGGCCAATCCCAGCGGAGGAACTTGAGGCAATCAAACCCCGCTGCCGAGTCCCGCCTCCCGCCCGCCATTCAGCCAATCAGCGCCTCCCTCCCTTCAACCTCCGCCTCATAAAGGCCGGCGGGCAGGCCGCGGGCGTCTCAGCGCCGTGGGAGGGATGGGCTGCTGCCGTTGCGCTCGGCTGCTGCGGCAGACGCCCCCCACAACCGCGCCCCACAACCGCGCCCGGCCGAGGAGCTGCCGTTACCGTGCCGGAGCCACCGGACGTTGTGTCGGCCATCTTGGAGCCATATGGAACTTTGCGCATGCGCCAGGTACAGCGGGAGGGGGCGGTGAGCGCTGAGGCGTCGTGCGCGGGGCATTGTGGGATTTGTAGTGGGGGGGGCCGAGTGCGGGGGCTGGCTGCTCCGGTGCCCGCTGCCCCCCTCCCGCAACCGTGACCCCCCCGATGGGGTGGGGTCCCTTGAACCTTCCCCGCACACCCGCGGGGCCGCTGCCGGGCGGGCCGGCCCGCGGGAGGCGG
>Ga0065711_1047039_pt1 | contig 12556 bp, 7 predicted proteins | sample Hoacrofraction12_FD_59098 | JGI IMG/M metagenome (GOLD analysis project Ga0065711, IMG submission 59098) | Hoatzin crop microbial communities from Cojedes, Venezuela - Epithelial fraction 12 v2 (version 2) | ecosystem: Host-associated > Birds > Digestive system > Esophagus > Crop | place...
GTCTTTCCCCGCTCCTCAGGTCCAGGCTGCCCCGCTCAGCCCAGCCCTGCCGCAGCCCGGCTGGGCAGCCTGGGATCACAGCACCAGGAAAGAGCCGGGGCAGAAGGAGCTGCGAGTATCGCTGGGGCAGCTTTACGTCTCCCATCTTCTCAGGAACTGCATTTGTGAACAGATCCTGAGCCTTGGTCCTTGGCTGAGCTACAGCACAGCCTGCACCCACCCTCGTACCTGCCGACCACCACCTACTGCTCCATCGCTGTGGCCTTGCCGGGCAGTTGCAGGGCCCTGGACTGGCCTTGGTCACCGCCCCTGTCCCATCCCTGCTGCCTCGCTGGGTGCTGCTGGATGGACCCTGGCCAGGGAGGTCGTGTATATATATATATATATATATATATGTACATATAGCTACTATGTTGAGACAGATATATATATATATATATATGTAGCTACTATGTGTGTGCATGTGAAGATGGAAGCACTTGATAAAAAAAGCACAACTGCACAGAAAAGGAAGTATTTTGGACACTTCTCATTAGGAGTTATCCTTTCAGTAGGGAGGTACAGGTATCAGGCTATGATGTTGAAATCCCCAGCTACAGCATCATATCAAACAGAAGCGGAGAGGAAAAGCTATAAGACTTCAGGCTCTGCTTGAATCCTTTAATGGGACTTTCTACAGAGGATGTCAATTCCCTTAAACAACATGTCATCCTTCTCAAAAAAAGTCATATAGAAACTGGTGAAAACCACTCCACTTTTCCAGTGGCTTCCTGGGGTTTATCCTAAGATGTCAAGTAAATGCCCTGTGAGGAAAACAGTGGAGGGAAGACAGAAACTAGACTTTTTCACACTCACTGTTGCACAGGAAGAAAACACGCAAAAAAACCACTTCTGTAATAGCCTTTCTCTGTGGAAAGAACCTTTTGCCTAATTATATTTCGTTGGCTTTACGTGAAATACTTGAAAAGCTCTGTATATTGGCAACCTGAGTATTCATAAGCTCCAAATGCAGTGAGTATTAATTCAGTAACATCTTCACCAGCTCTGCACAAATGTGCAGACACCTCTTCACAGCATCTAAAGCCACAGATGTCTGTCCAGGACAGTGAAAGCTTTCTGCAGAAAACTCCATTTTCTCCCAATGTCTACTAGCTGGCCACAGTGCATCAACACCAGTCCAGGTCACCTTCCTCTGCTCCGATGTCCCTCCAGCGTCCACATCTCACCCACCTTCCCTCACTCTCACCACCATGGTTTCACTTCCCCTCTCAGCAGCTCGCTGAACGCATGTGCACGCAGATGGACAAGAACAGTCCCTCTCCCTGCAGCAAACCCCTGAAACACAAGGGAAATTACCTGAGCAGCCATCTGACTTTTGGTGTTTGTTGTTATGCTGTCCCCATCCTACGCACTTGTGCTGCTGTGGGCACCTCGCTCACGTGTCACACCAGCAGGCCTTTGGATAGGGATGCGGAGTCAAATGTTTCTTTATGAAGTCTAAATTACTTCGGAAGGCAAAGCCTGACTTGGCTCTTAAATTACGTATTAACTTGGCATCATAAAACACAAGCGAAATTACACAACTGAGCAAGAGCTAAATATATATGTAGCTAAATCAATTATCTAGATCAACAGATATAACATTGAAACCATGTTTTCAGAAAAAAAGCTGTTGGCTTAAATATGCAAGGTTTTCACACCTTACTTAACCATAATCAGGCCTGAATCCCATACAGACATTTTCAATAAAATGTGGCTTGCTATAGTACCCAGTTCAACACAGTTTGACATAAATATAAAATTAATATAGCAAAATAAAAGCACATCAGTTATAACCCATAAGACTTTGGTGAATTTATAAATTAAATACTTGTCTGGGGGCTTTTACTCTTCTGGGATTTGTCTCACTGACAGACAAAGTAAAGGTAGATCAAAACCTGGATTTAGCCTTGTGTAACTCAAAATACAACGTAAGAAATAGCAATCACAGTTTCACAAAACAAGTAGGGCTGGATGGGGTCTTACTTATTTCCCTATGGCAGAATCAGTTAAATTTCTGACATAAAATGTTCATCTAACGTCTTCTTAGAAAGAATGAATGGAGTATGATTTCCTCAGGCAATTTGTTCAAGTGCCACCTTTAAAGTAGAAAAAAGAAATAATCTTCCAGCTGTGACTCTTCTTTACTCAGTCTGGAGCCTGGGACTCCTGTCTAACCCACCCTGAACCAGAGAATGAGCTCCTTCCTACCTAAGCCCTCCGAACACTCTTCTTCTCCAGGCTAGACAAACTCAATCTCTTCAGACTACAAGGACTGAACAAATACTACCACACATCAAAAACTCCCACCAGTGAAACAAACTGCGAAAATAGTTACTTCTGCTCTTAATGACTTTATAAATTATTAAAAAATAAATAATTTTCTTACCTGATTTTTTAACACACATTGAATTTCTTCAGTCTTATCTCACTGAATGCATTTCTGCTGTAGGATGCCAATAAAAACATGTGTTATACTGTAACACCTACTTCCTCTTTTCATTTCTTTCAATCACTGACAAAGCTATTTTAGAATGTTTGCTAAAAGGATACGTATTTTTTCCTCAGTTCAAAAATCTATTCTTGGAAGTTGCACCCGTTACTCATGGAGCACTCTACGTCTGTTTCTCTCACCTTGCATCACAAATGCTGTAGTCACCACCAGAGGTATTTTTCCAGAATGAACATACAGTTTTGCAATGCTGACATTCCAATGTATACCTAACTTCTTTTTAAAGCAAGGAAAGCTGCAAAGAATTTATTAAAGTATGAGTTCATTCCAAGTAGAAGATGAACAGAAGCATGAGGGAACCAATATGTTTGTCTCCGTGTTACCAGCCTGATCTGTCTCTGTCATTCACCCATAAGATTAGTTTTCCACAAAGGAAAAAAAAGTAACCTATTTCAATGGTGCTACTTCTGTGAGATTAGCCACATGAGGATGTCCTAAACTGTACCAAGACTATGTTTTGTAGCTCGTCAGACAGACGTCCAGTGCAAGCTGGCTCCAATAGGTCACAGAGCAGTCGTCTCCAAACCTCTTTGATCATGCACCCTTAATTCTAAAACATATTTGAGCACCCCCCCAGCATATGTATGTTTATTTATAAGTTATATACATGTACTACAGTATTAATATTAACTACATTATAAAACCTACAAAAAATGGTAGTGAAAAAGAATGAGAAAAAGATGAAATAAAAATTACTTTTAAAACTTCCATTTTTATTTTATTTATTACTGGTACAAAAATATTTTCTTCCTGCACCTCAGTGGATTGTCTTGCACACTCCTTGGGGTGTGTGTACCCTTCTCTGGAGACAACTGACATAGGTATCACATTAAGTAATGTCAACAGTGGCTACAAGTTCCTTAGCAGACCTTTGTTGTCGCTGTAAAATCCATTTCTATGCTAAGCCTTCTTCCTAAAAGACAGCTTTTGCATTTCTTTTCCTCTTTTGTTAAACCAGAGAACTTGTCTGCATTAGCAGTAGTGCCCTATGCTAATCACATCGGGTAAGAATCACTCCTGACTGGTGCAGACATTGGACATCCTGACTGGGAACAGGATGTCCTCTTCAAGTTCTAGCCAGGATGCTGTAAGAAATTATTATTTCTGCTGTTCATTTGCTCCTCAGCAGATCAATTGTTTAACACAAGCTTCTCTAAAAGAACTTCATATATTAAGCAGCAGAAGATAGCAGCAAAACAAATTGGGGTAGTAATACACATAGCAGCTTTCACAGCATCAGTAAAAATGAAAAAGATTACATATATCCAGCTTGGCTCTGTTCATGCTAATAGGAAATACAACAACCTGAAAGCATCAGAGGTGAGAAGATTCAGAAGTGAGAAGTTAGGTGGGGTTTTCCAAGAAGTACAAGTCAGAAAGTGTGATGATTAAAACCAGCAGTTATTCAGAGTTCTTTATATAGAATAGAAAACTCCATGTTAGTTGTAGGTATATTACTCCTGATAACAATTAGGAATACGTGGTAAAAATAGCTGTAATAATAATAATAACTTGCTCTAATTAATACAATTCTGATTTAGTAAAAAAGGTGAGGAGAGGCTTGGAGATATGTCCCTCTCTCTTGCATTGGGCCAGTGTCTATGCTACAGTGCCCATGTCTAGCACTCCTCAAGAACCTCCTTGAAGTTCAGTCTCTTAGTTGAAGTTACATTTCATTTTTCTTCTTATTAATCTGTTCTCCTGTTTGTGATCTTCAAGATGAAACTTCAGTTTTGAATATTAATATTTGTTTTCTTGCTTGGTCATTATCTATAGAAGATAAATTTTATACTGTGAATTCTCTGTGCATTGCCTGTATTTAATTACTCTTCTCTGTCTTGTTTTATCATGTCAGACACAGCTCTTTTCACTTCTTGCTGTGAAAGCCTGGTTACTCTGGGTCACACTGCTTGAACTCTTGTGTCTTTTAGATTATAAATGGAGGTCAACAAAGAGCGAAACACATCCCATATACAGAAGTCTTCCTAAAAGACACTGATCTATACAAGCAATTTTCTTTGCTTTGGCACAACGTTAAAATTTGTAGCCAGTTTCCTGCACAGGGAAGTGGTGAGAGGGAGATGGAGAAAGAACCAGGTAAGTTTTGTCTTTCTGCTGTTTCTCAGATCCGCTTCAAACCAGTGTGCAAATTTAATTAAAGTGATTCTGAATCTGGCAGCAGTGTAGAACCGAAGGTCACGTACAGAAGCATTGACCTCAATTACTCCATGTCTAGTTTAGTGCACTTCTTGTGTCAAGACTTACCAATGACCTCTTGCAGCATTGGCATTAAATGTGGCATTTGCCCCCCAGCTCCTGCATAGTCAAATAAGTTGGGCTGGGCATCAGGGCACCAGAGGTGTGAACGAACATTGATTTTTCCTACCTCTCCGATGTGGTATCTCATCTCCAGCAGAGGAGCCAAACAGATGGGTGCAGCTGATAACATCTGAAACTGAGGCAGCAACTTCTGAACGACTCTGTCAGGGGAATTAGTTGCCATCTGCACACTGCCAGCGGGGGAAGGAGAAGGCATGGGACAAGAATTCCTGTTACCAAAGATAAAATCAATTGGGTCAGCTAGGCTGGAGCTGGCATTTGCCTTCTGCGTGGGAGGGCGCTCACAGGAGCTGCTTCACTGACAGATCAGTGGACATGGTTGTCTTTGACCAGCGTCACTGAATCCAGCAGAGGATGCCTGAATTTGGTCTAAAATTAAATACCTGAATAAGAGACGATGCCGATGTGAAAATAATTGGAAAACACCGTGTATGCAAATGAAAATTTCCCTAACTATTTCTTACAAGCAGCGTCACATGGATTTCAACCTCAGCATCACACAGGCTGTAGAGTATCACCCACTGATTCACGCCTTGAGGTCAGTAACTGCTGGCTTAGCAACAGGCATTCACAACAAATTTTTCCTAGTGGCCAATTTAGATGCTAAATCCAATTTCCTTTATCTTTTAAACTCATCAGTTTGAACACCAGTAAACACTATAACATTTCTGGTGCCCAAAGCCTGGACAGAAAGGTAGAGCTTGCTAGAAACTAAACACCTCATGTTCATAACAGTGAACAATTTCTTCTGAAGAAGAAACCTTTGTGAAGGTCCTGTGACCCAGCTCTGTAGGGAAGGATGATAAAAGTATAGATAATCACTTATGCAGAATATAAATTCTTCAAGTGTTCTTACAATACCGCAATCCACTACAAACAATGAGCCATATATACATAAAATATTTAAACACATAATCCGAAGGAAAGAAACACGAAAAAATCCAGCCCTTACCTCAATAAGCGAAGGCTTTCTGAAAGAGGTAACAAGTGCTCCAGAATCCTAGCAAGCTTGTGAAGCCAGAGAAATATCACTGAAATCTAGCGGAGATACCAGTTTATTATAACACCTATGTTTACCAGCAAAGGGTAGAATGGGCAATTGAAGTTACAGCCAAGAAGTTTTCAGGCTTTGCAGCTTTGCCCAGACAAACTTATGTCCTACAAAGTCTTCTAAACAAAACAATCTGGCTGTTATCGTGACTTCCCCTTTTTATAGGTCAAAGGATCTTGCAATCATGACATTTTCCCTTTCTAAATCATGTCCTATGACTCATAATTAGGTCCCGTTGCGCTAACTTAAATAACTTTTCTCGTCCTTTGGTGGCAAGCTTGCTTGATGTGGTTATTTTATACCAAATTAGAAGAGAGAAAACAACTAGACTGTAGCGTATGTAGATGAAAATACACTGTTAAGTTACATTTAATTTTTTCTTTTATTAATAAAATTACTTTATAAGAATCCTTTTATTCTCTCCCCACTTGCAGAAAACTGTCACTTTATCCTTCAAATAGGACTGTCGTCATATCAGAGGTTATTACTGCCCAAAGATATGAAACATAAGGCAACCTATAACTTCCTTCTCCTTCTGGCTCCTCTTTCCATCATGCCTATAATTTTATTGCAAAAAGAATAAGAAAGTACAAGTTAAATAGAAAACCACTGAAAAAAGTTTTATTCCATTCAGTCATTGCAGAATCACCAATCAGGAAAAATAGCTCACCTGCAGTGATGTTGTGAGTCTTGCAGCCAGAATACGGGAAACTCACAGGATTTATGTATCTAGACATTGGCAGAATAAGTAAATCCTACACAGAGAAATCCCACACCACAGATTTTCCTGTGGTGCAGGTCAAGACAAACTACACTACACCTGAAGTTGATGTCACTAGAACAGAGTTATTCGCGTTATTTCTCCTTGCTTTTACATTTTCTGCCACTTCCTGATAACACATAATTTCTAAGTCAGATTAGTTTTTACAGAACTCCTATCTTTCTTCATAGTTCTGTCCCATGGTAAAGATGGCTAGCAATTAATGATTTATAGGCTTCAGTATATTACTGACTGCTGCAGGAATTGTTGCTTGGACATGCAACGGCTGATTTCTCATGTTCTATTATACAAATCTTGCAGAAATGCCTTCATTTATTTGTTAGATACCCATTTTACTTTTCATTCTGATTATGCATTTCAAAGTAAGCTGCAAAATGAAAATACATGCCTCTGCCTAGCATCTTTCAGGTCTACTCTCATTGATAAAGTCAGTAAGAAACAGTCCTCACACAGGCAACTATTTTACCCAAAGCCACATGAGAATCAGTTGCAAAACAAGGAACAGAATCAAAGCTGCTGCTTTAACCATAGAAATGAGCAATTTTGGAAAATCCAGACTACAGTTTCTTTGTTCTTTGGACTTGTAACAGAAAGCCGTAAGCGAAACTGAAGAGACTTGAATCAGCAACAGTAGTGCAAAAAGAAATTGAAAGGAAGAGCCTTTAAAACATCTCAGCAAAGAAACAGCTCATACTATGGGTACCAAGGACCACTGCACTTATATGCAATATATCCTACAATATGCTTTTTAAACACATAAGTGATGGCATTTACACTAGATATCAAATACAAGCTATTTTCTTCCATAGTCTTCATTGAACGATGGCCACAGAAAGAAGGAAAGAAATTCGAAAACATAGAAAGGAAATGGAAGATAAGCTTTTCTTCTCACAGAAAATGACATTGCCTGACGTTGTAGAAGGAGCACTACTACTGTTAAAAATCAAATCAAATACAAAAAACCAAAACCAAACACCAGATTATAACTAACTGTACTTTAGTCATTGGGGTTTAGTAGCATGTATAAGAACTATTTTATGTACAGGGGTTTGGTAGAATAGTACTCCCACTTTGCAGAATCTTCTGCCATTCTCAGTAAATGTCTTTCTGTGATGCATGGTGCCAGTGTCTTTGAAATCTTTAAAAAACGCCACACACTGACACAGAATGAAGAGCCTGCAGTTATTTCCTTTTGAAGTCGAGGTAGCCAATGTTAACTCAGACCTCAAAGGCAGGTAGAGTCCTCATTGTCCTGTAGCACTTGAGCATGGTCAGGTTGGGGAAAGGTTCCTTCAACTGTTGAGTGACCATCAGACAAGACAAAGTGGGTGTTGCAAAGTGGTTTTGCACTGGGAAGAGGCCCATGACCTCCTTCTGAAATGTGGCTGTGAACTCCTCTGCAGGATGCTGTCCGAGAGGCCACAACATCGAAGCGTTGTAGAAAGAATCAGACAGTTCATTGCAACTTCTTGGGGGAGGTGCGAGGGTGAAGTGACCCACCTTCGTGAAATAGGATGACTCCCTGCAAGAGATACAGACCTACTATGGAATCCACCAACACATGAGCTACTAAGGACAGCTGGGACTGGGGAGGTGCTTCAAGAAACTTCGTGGTGCTTGAGGAGGCTATGGTGCCAGCACTGGAGTCACAGGCCCAAATGAACTTTGCCACATCTGTCCATACTACAGGCCACCAGCAGGTCTGGCTAATTAGGCGTTGTGTCTTCCAGCAGCGCCCATGGCTAGCTGCAGGTTGATCACAGCATCGATGTTTGCAATGGTCCCATGGGGATGTTCTTCCAGACTGGTGGAGGCTGTGCCAGCATGATGTTGTGCCAGGTGGAGGTTACTCAACAGCCTGGTGAACTTCTACAGTGAGCTCATCCTCTGCTGTTAATGCAGTCAAGCACCCCAGAAAAGAGAGAAGGGTTGCACACAGGTAGTGTGCCACTGAATCCAAGTCCTCCTCCATGACAAGGCATTTACCTTGACTTTCTACATGTGAATGTGAAGTGTGAAATAGAGGAGGCCCACCAAGCAAGGTGGAGGCAGGAGGAGGCACTTCACCCCTTCCTCGATATGACGAGAGGCAATGGCCTCAAGTTGCATCAGGGGAGGTTTAGATTACGTATTAGGAAAAATTTCTTTACTGAAAGAGTGGTCAGACATTAGAATAGGCAGCCCAAGGGGGTGGTGGAGTCACCATCCCTGGAGGTGTTTACAAAACGTGTAGATGTGGCACTTTGGGATATGGTTTAGTAGGCAGGGTGTTGTTGGGCGGATGGCTGGACTTGATGATCTTAGAGCTCTTTTCCAACCTATGGTTCTATGATTCTATGACTCCTAGCATTCCAGGTTCTGGTAGATGGTCAGCACCACTGTGGATCCTTCTCATTCTTTGAGAAGATGCCACCACTCCTCATCAGCAGCTTTGATCACCAGATAGTTACACTGCCAGTTCAGAAAACTGCTGAATCCTGTTTTATCTCACCTCCTATTTGGAATCACCTATATGTGGGAAATATATCAAAGATCATAACGAGAGCTGAAAAGAAAGTAGTCTATGAAATTGTTATCACAAATAAGCATTTAGCAGAGTCATCGCTTCATGCTGTTCTCAATAAACTGAAGGCTCAGAAGACATCTTCAGCTCACCATTTTCATCCAGTACTCTGTAGAGCTTATTCAGAAGACTATCAGCAGTTGTGAAATTCACTAAATACACACTTTTTCTGTCACAGCTTATTTTGAGAGCACTTACCAGAATCTTTATTTACCTCAAACACAAGGCTTGCTACAGCTGTCAGGAACAGCAAGACTGGGGGTTTCTCCCTGAGGCAAGAGGAGCCGCGGGTGCCTGCAGTGCTGGCGGGGCATCACCCTCACTGGTCCGGGCACTGTCCCACCGTGCCCAAGCAGGACCAGGTTGGTGACAGGGACGGGCTCCTCTGCTGCTTGGTGATCATCGCACCAAGTGAGGTGCCAAGCCCAGTCCAAGGTCAATCCAGTCAGCAAGTCAGGACTACCTACACAACGGCTCAGATGGGGTCCTTGGGCAGAAGATGTGCTGGTGGGGGACCCAGGTGATGCTGGTCAGGCCAGCTAAGGCTTGCTGGCACAATCCAGCACCTTGAAAAAGACTATCTGAATTTCATAAATTCCTCTGTAAGGTTTTTTTGCTTGATGGCCAAAGCTGCATCACATTTCTTTAGAGTCTTCACAGCAGTCTTTTATATAGACAGCATTGCTGATGGCTTCTCATGAGAAAATACAACTATTACACAGACCAAAAAATGTGCAAGAAGCTTTGCCCTAAATTGAATCTTCCAGTTCTCCTACAGTCCTTGACTGAGTTTATCCTAACCGCTTATGAAGAGGCAACTCACACAGAGATTGTCACTTGTATGTATTTTCACTCCTGAATCACGATTCTCCTCCTGCAAAACTGGTGAGAACTTTGTAGCTGCCTTCCCCAAAACTCTGTCTGCTCTCGGTGTATGCAGCCTCAGTTATCACTTATTTCTTCCTATGATTTAATGGGAAGACCTAGAACAGGAAGGCACGTGAGGATCTTTGTAAGTTCTCACATCCTGGTGGCAGATTAAACTTCCATGACACTTTGAGTGTGGTTCAGTGTAGATCCACACTACCAGCACCACATTTACCAGCCTGATCTGGCATTTACTAAAATCAAAGCAAGTGGAGATAGGAAACTGCATCAAGTAGTTATTACGGGATGAATGTCCTGAAATAACCCAAAATTAGAAGACTGCTGCTGAAAACATGTGGTCTGAACTCCATCCAGGAGCATGATGGAGGCTTTTCAGGTGTAGGAAATTTAGGCTGCCTGATATCCACTGAGAAAGATGTGTTCAAGCAACAGTACCTGAGTATCTGCTCGTTTGCGGCAAGTTCGGTTGCTGGTTGGAAGCTGATTGCTGTCCAATATTAGCCATATGTGGTACCTACATAGCTTAAGAGTTTTGTTCTGTCAAGGCTTTTTTCATATCTAAACACTTCAGAAGTGGTCTCTCTACCTGCTGACATATCTGGGGAGAGATATGTATTTACAAATTCATTCTAGGGTGGCTTGTCATCCCCTAGCATGGAATCACCAGCACACCTGAGTGCTTTCCTACACAGACTTGTGTGTCTCTGCTGGCTGCAGCAGGAGCTTAGGGGGCAATCAGCTCCCATAGTATAGTTTGTATACATACACGTATGTGTGCGTATATACAGATAGATGTATAGAGATAGATATAGAAGTATATACATATTATGGGCCAGAAACAAACTTTGATGAAAATTTGTCAGCGGTCTGGGCCACCTGATGATTATTTCAGCTCTCTTCATCTGCCTCTTAGTATAAACCCACAGGTCAGTCAACTGAAATGACTGTAAGACATTTTTTAAGATGTAAAGCTTAAAATGAATGAGCCCTGGCAGCACATTCTGAGACACACTGACAGTATCTGTCAGTATGAAAAGAGCAGTGTTATGAGCAAATCAAATGTGATCTGGCTTGGTCATCCGCCCTTTGTTTAGCTTTTCAGATTTCACTATCAGACCCTGGAAAATGAACAAGATGGATTGCCAGGAGCAAATAGCAATAATAATGAGAACTCAGCACAGCATTGTGCCACTGACTCCCCCCACCTCCCCGATGTGTGTGCTGGGAAGCAAGGCTGGGCTACAGGCATTGCTGCTGAAACACGGAATTGACGCCACAGTCACTTATACTTATGCCAGATCTACCAAAATACCTCTGGTCTTTCTTTGTAAGCGGGGAGATCAGGATGAACCTACAGAGCGGATCTGGTCTGCTTAGCAGCTCTTCAGAAGTTCATAGTTCTACAATTGTAATAATGCAGTTTCACGTCTTTTAAAAAAAGTCTTTGGGGTGTCAACAGTTGCACTAGTACTGGATCTTGTGGAATTCTTCCCTTTGTTAGAAAAGAAATATACTACTGAGGAAGGTTATCGGTATTAACGCGTTGCTCTTCTCTGCTTCAGAAACAGACAAAGACAAATAGGCCAACAGCTCTTGCATTTCACTTCATAAATTGCTAAGAAAAATTTTGGATTTAAAATGTGTACATAAAAACATAAGATGCTTTTATGATTGGTATCAATCTGTAACATGTAACATTGTGGAGGAAATACTTCATTTTAAGATGTTAATTTGAATAACTTTCAAATATTTCCCCCTGGAAAAAATATTTTCCCTTGAAATAAAAGTAGAAAAAGCTCCTGATTTTTTGGATTTGGACTTATTTTAAGTGATAGCTACTGAAATCTGGCAGTATGTGAAAGCATCTCACGGGTGTCTGTACAAAACCTGAAATCATCAGTAATGCATCTGACAGCATGGTACTACAACTATTTAAAACATACAACTTGCTAGGTAGTACAATGTGTCTTTGCAACTTAAATCTAATTTTTAATTTTTATAGGCTACAGTACACTATGGTTTGACCAGACAGTTCACAAATCAGTACGACTGAGGGCTACGAGGATGGTGAGGGGACTGGAACATCTCTCCTATGAGGAGAGGCTGAGGGAGCTGGGCTTGTTCAGCCTGAAGAAGAGAAGGCTGCGAGGGGACCTTATAAATACTTACAAATATCTGAAGGGTGGGTGTCAGGAGGATGGGGCCAAACTCTTTTCAGTGGTGCCCAGTGACAGGACAAGGGGCAATGGGCACAAACTGCAGCACAGGAAGTTCTGTCTGAACATGAGGAAGAACTTCTTCCCTCTGAGGGTGACGGAGCACTGGAACAGGCTGCCCAGGGAGGTTGTGGAGTCTCCTTCTCTGGAGATATTCAAGACCCGC
>Ga0065711_1047043_pt1 | contig 12556 bp, 21 predicted proteins | sample Hoacrofraction12_FD_59098 | JGI IMG/M metagenome (GOLD analysis project Ga0065711, IMG submission 59098) | Hoatzin crop microbial communities from Cojedes, Venezuela - Epithelial fraction 12 v2 (version 2) | ecosystem: Host-associated > Birds > Digestive system > Esophagus > Crop | place...
AGCTGGGGGGAGTTGGGGGGCAGCTGGGGGGAGTCTGTGGTGGATATAGACATCTATAGGGGTATATAGGGCCGACACGTATGTTCATGTATGTTCATGTATGTCGATGTATGTGCATGTATGTATAGATATGTATGCGTGTGTGTCTGTCTATGTCTATATCCACCTGTGGGTGTGTACATGCATGTATAGGCGTGTTTGTATGTACGTATAGGTGACTAAATCCACGCACATGCTAATTGCATGTATGTACAGGTCGCCAGGCGTGTGTAGGGGGGTGTGGGTGGGCGTATGGACAGGCCTATAGACACATGGGGAGCTATAGGGGCACCGCGTAGGCACGTGTGGAAATGGCGTGTGCTTCTAGATGGACACACGTGCTCAGCTCACGTGTGGCTACACGCGTGTGTACGTGGCACACACATGGAGCTGGGGGTCGGGGGGGTCTATGGGGCTGAGATCTATGGGGGGTCCTGTAGGTGCTGCCCGCCGGAGCCCGGGGAGGAGCGGCTCACAGGTGCGTGTTGGGGCGTGTCACGGCGTGTCGGGGCGTGTCGGGGGGTGTTGTGGTGTGTCACGACGTGTTGTCATGTGTCATGGTGTGTCATGGCCTGTCATTGCGTGATGTGGGGTGTCATGGCACGGCGTGTCACCGCGTGTTGTTGCATATCATGGTGTGTCATGGCATGTCGTTGCATGTTGTGGTGTGTCATGGCGTGTTGTTGCGTGTCATGGGGTGTCGTGGCATGTCAAGGCATGTCATGGCATGTGTAATGGCATGGCATGCCATGTTATAGCATGTCACAGTGTGTCGTTGCGTGTCACGGCACGGTGCTGCATGTCATGCCGTGACGTTGCATGTCATGGCACGTCACTGCGTGGGATGGCATGGCAAGCCATGTTGTAGCGTGTCATGACATGTCATAGTGTGTCACGGCGTGGCATGGCATGGCCCAGCATGTTGTGGCATGCCATTGCGTGTTGTTGCATGTCTTGGGGTCGCATGTTATCACCTCATATTGTATGTTACTGCGTGTCCTTGCGTGTTCTTGCATATGTCATTGCGTGTTGTTGCGTGTCACTGCATATCATCGCATGACGTCGCGTGTTAGCGTGTGTCGCTGCGTGTTATCACATGCTGTTCTGTGTTATCACATGTTATTGTGTGTTATTGCTGGCTGCGTGTTATCACATGCAGCGCGTTATTGTGTGTTATCACATGTTATCGTGTGTTGCCATGTGTTATCACATGTTATCGCGTGTTATGGTGTATTAGTGTGGGCTAGTGTGTCTTATCGTGTGTTATCCTGTGTTATCGCATGTCATCCCGTGTTATCACATGTTATCACGTGTTATAACATGTCATCACATGTTATCGTGTGTTATAGCATGTTATCACGTGTTCTTGTGTGATATCACGTGATATCGCGTGTCCTGTGCTCGCGATTGACCCCGGACGCCTGGGTCCCCCCCGGGTCCCCCCCTGGGTCCCCCCCTCGGGTGCCCAGGAGGGGGCGGGACCCCCCGGGGGCGGAGCCAGGCCTTCAGGCCCCGTCCCCCTCCCCCCATTCCCGCCAGGGCAGCAGCAGCTGGGGGGGGAGGGGCGCATTCCAGCAGTGCATTGTGGGAGCAGCTGCTGGGGGGGGCCTCCCAGTCCTCCCAGTTCCCTCCCAGTTCCCTCCCAGTCCCTATCCCAGTGTTTCCAGTTCGCTCCCAGTCCCCATTCCAACCCTTCCAGTTCCCCCAGTCCCTATCCCAGTGCTCCCAGTCTCCCTTCCAGTCCTCCCAGTTCCCCTCCCACTCCTCCCAGTTCCCTCCCAGTCCTCCTCCCAACCCTTCCGGTGCTACCAGTCCGCCTCCCATTGCCCCCAGTCCCTATCCCAGTGCTCCCAGGGCTCCCAGTTCGCCTCCCAGTCCTGCTTGTTTCCTCCCAGTCCCCATCCCAGTCCTCCCAGTGCTCCAGTTCCCCTCCCAGTCCTGCCAGTTTCTTCCTAGTCCCCATCCCAGTCCTTCCAGTGCCCTCAGCCCCTATCCCAGTGCCCCCCAGTTCCCTCCCAGTCCCCATTCCAATCCTTCCAGTGCCCACAGTACATATCCCAGTGCTCCCAGTCTCCCTCCCAGTCCTCCCAATTCCCTCCCAGTTCCCATGTTAACACTCCCAGTGCTTCCAGTCCCCCTTCCCATTCCCCCAGTCCCCTTCCCAGTGCCCCCTGTCCCCATCCCAACCCTCCCAGTGCTCCCAGTTCCCTCCCAGTCCCCATCCCAACCCTCCCAGTGCTCCCAGTCCCCCTCCCAGTGCCTCCCAGTGAGTCCCAGTGTCCCCTCACTGTCCCCAGGTGCGGTGACTGGGCGGGGCTGGGGCCACCATGGGGGTCCTGCCCCTCCCCCTCCTGCTGCTGGCCGCGGGGACCCAGGCGTCCGGGCTGCACCTCGACCTGGGTGAGACCTATGGGGTCCATAGGGGCCACGGGAGGCTGGGGGTCCCCTATGGGGTCCATAGGGGCCATGGGAGGCTCTGGGTGCCCTATGGGGTCCATAGGGGCCATGGGAGGCTCTGGGTCCCCTATGGGGTCCATAGGGGCCATGGGAGGCTGGGGGTCCCCTATGGGGTCCATAGGGGCCATGGGAGGCTCTGGGTGCCCTATGGGGTCCATAGGGGCCATGGGAGGCTGTGGGTGCCCTATGGGGTCCGTAGGGGCCATGTGAGGCTGGGGGTCCCCTATAGGGTCTATAGATGCCTTGGGAGGTTGGGGGTCCACTATGGGGTCCATAGGGGCCACGTGAGGCTGAAGGTCCCCTATGGTGTCTATAGGGGCCACGTGAAGCTCTTGGGACCCCTACATGGTCCATAGGGGCCACTTGAGGCTCTGGGTCTTCTATGGGGTCCATAGGGGCCATGGTAGGCTGGGGGTCCCCTATGGTGTCCATAAGGGTCATGGGAGGCTCTGGGTCTTCTATGGGGTCCATAGGGGCCACGTGAGGCTGAAGGTCCCCTATGGTGTCTATAGGGGCCACGTGAAGCTCTTGGGACCCCTACGTGGTCCATAGGGGCCACTTGAGGTTCTGGGTCTTCTGTGGGGTCCATAGGGGCCATGGTAGGCTGGGGGTCCACTATGGGGTCCATAGGGCCCAAGGGGGGCTGTGGGTTCCCCCATGTCCCCCCCGTGTCCCCAGCGTCCCCCGCGCCCCCCAGGCAGGTGCCGCTTCGCCCTGGGCATGGAGGACGGCTCCATCCCCGACAGCCGCCTCTCGGCCTCCAGCGCCTGGTCCGACTCCACAGCCGCCCGCCACGGCCGGTGAGCCCAGTACGCACCAGTGTACACCAGTACACACCAGTATGGCCCGGCACCCGCCTCCACCCCGCCCGGTGTCCCACCTCCAAGGGCCCTCCAGTGTCCCCACCCTGTCCCCACCTCAGAGACACCGCTGCCTGCTGTTTCCAAGGGGTCCCAGTATGGCCCAGTATGGCCCAGAGCCCCCACCCAGTACTGTCCTGTGCCATCCAGGGTCCCCCGGGTGTCCCCAGGTCCCTCTGTCCTCCAAGTGTCCCCGTGTCCCCCGGTGTCCCTAGGATGTCCCCGTGTCCCTTGAGTGTCCCCATGAAGTCCCCATGTCCTCCAAGAGTCTCCATGTCCTCCAAGAGTCCCCAGGTCCCCTGGGTGTCCCCCAGTGTCCCCATGATGTCCCCGTGTCCCTTGGGTGTCCCCATGATGTCCCCATGTCCTCCAAGAGTCCCCAGGTCCCCTGGGTGTCCCCCAGTGTCCCTAAGATGTCCTCGTGTCCCCATGTCCCCGGGTGTCCCCATGTCCCCTAGGTGTCCCCATGTCCTCCAAGAGCTGCCAGGTCCCCTGGGTGTCCCTCGGTGTCCCTGAGATGTCCTGATGTCCTCCAAGAGTCCCCAGGTCCCCTGGGTGTCCCCCAGTGTCCCCATGATGTCCCCATGTCCCTTGGGTGTCCCCATGTCCTCCAAGAGTCCCCATGTCCCCTAGGTGTCCCCCGATGTCCCTAAGATGTCCCCGTGTCCCTTGGGTGTCCCCATGTCCCCGGGTGTCCCCATGATGTCCCCATGTCCTCCAAGAGTCGCCACATCCCCTGGGTGTCCCTCAGTGTCCCTGAGATATCCCCATGTCCTCCAAGAGTCCCCATGTCCCCTGGGTGTCCCCCGGTGTCCCTAAGATGTCCGCGTGTCCCTTGGGTGTCCCCATGATGTCCCCATGTCCTCCAAGAGTCCCCACATCCTCCAAGAGTCCCCATGTCCCCTGGGTGTCCCCATGTCCCTGAAGGTCCCCATGATATCCCCATGTCCTCCAAGCGTCCCCATGTCCCTTGGGTGTCCCTAGGATGTCCCCATGTCCCCTGGGTGTTCCCAGGACATCCCCACATCCCCAGCCTGGACCACAGTTATGGGGACAGCACGTGGTGGCCCCGGGCGTCCCCACGTCCCCAGTGTCCCCAGGACGTCCCCATGTCCCCAGGCTGGGTCGCAGTGACGGGGACGGCGCCTGGTGTCCCGCGGGTCCCGTCTTCCCGGAGGAGGAGGAGTTCCTGGAGGTGGACCTGGGTCGGCTGCACGTGGTGACGCTGGTGGGGACACAGGGACGTCATGCCGGTGGCCACGGCAGGGAGTTCGCCCACGCCTACCGACTGCGCTACAGCCGTGACCGGCACCGCTGGCTGCGCTGGCGGGACCGATGGGGCACTGAGGTGACCAGAGACCCTGGGGACACCTTGGGGACCTTGGGGACACCTTGGGGACCTTGGGGACACCTTGGGGACCTTGGGGATGTTGGGGTGATGGGGGACCTTGGGGATTTTGGGATATTGAGATCATCAGGGACCTTGGGGATATCTTGGGGACCTTGAGGATGGTGGGGTGTTGAGGCTACTGGGGAGCTTGGGGACCCTGAGGATGTTGGGGTGCTGAGGTGACCAAGGACCTTGGGGACCTTGGAGATGTTGGGGTGATTTGGGACCTTGGGGATGTTAGGATGCTGAGGTCATCAGGGACCTTGGGGACATCTTGAGGACCTTGGAGATGTTGGGATGTTGAGGTGATCGGGGACCTTGGGGACCTTGAGGATGTTGGGTTGTTGAGGTGATCAGGGACCTTGGGGACATCTTGGGGACCTTGAGCATGTTGGGGTGTTGAGGTGACTGGGGACCTTGGGGACATCTTGGAGATGTTGGGATGTTGAGATCATCAGGGACCTTGAGGACATCTTGGGGACCTTGGGGATGTTGGGGTGTTGAGGCCACTGGGGACATCTTGGGGACCTTGAGGGTGTTGAGGTGCTGAGGTGATCAGGAACCTTGGTGACATCTTGGGGACCTTGGAGGTGTTGGGGTGCCATGGGACACCTTGGGGAGAGTTTGAGGACGCCAAGGTGCCAAGGTGACATGGGGTTCCTTGGGGACGTTGAGATGCTGATCCCTGGGATCTCTGGGAGAGTGGTGGGATGGGGAGGGGACAGCAGGGGATCCTGGGGGACCCATGGGAACACGGGGATCCCGGGGGAGAGGTGGGGATTCTTGGGGATCCCTGGGGATCTTGGGGGACAATGGGGTCCTTGGGAGATGCCGGGAGGTCAGTGGGATCCAGGGGGACACTGGGATCCCGGGGTGGTGGTGGAGATCACTGGGGATCCCTGGGAGGGCAGTGGGATCTCAGGGGACAACAGGATACTCGTGACACCCCGTGGGGTCAACAGGATCCTGGGAGACACTGAGATTTCGGGGTGGTGCTGGGGATCCTTAGGGATCCCTGGAGAACAGTGGGATCCCTAGGGTCAATGGGATCCTGGGGTGGTGGTGAGGATCTCTGGGGATCCCTGGGAGAGCAGTGGAATCTCAGGGGACAACAGGATACTTGTGACACCCCGTGGGGTCAACAGGATCCTGGGAGACACTGAGATTTCGGGGTGGTGCTGGGGATCCCTGGGGATCCCTGGAGAGCAGTGGGATCCCTCGGGACAATGGGATGCTTGGAAGATGCCGGGACGTCAATGGGATCCAAGGGGACACTGGGATCCCAGGGTGGTGTTGAGGATCTCTGGGGATCCCTGGGAGAGCAGTGGGATCTCTGGGGACAATGGGATCCTCGGGAGATCCCGGGGGGTCAATGGGATCCCTTGGGACACTGGGATTCTGGGGTGGTGCTGGGGATCCTTAGGAATCCCTGGAGAACAGTGGGATCTTGGGGGACAATGGGATCCTGGGGTGGTGGTAAGGATCTCTGGGGATCCCTGGGAGAGCAGTGGGATCTCGGGGGACAATGGGATCCTTGGGAGACCCCAAGGGGTCAATGGGATCCCTGGGGACACTGGGATTCTGGGGTGGTGCTGGGGATTCCTAGGGATCCCTGGAGAACAGTGGGATCTTGGGGACACTGAGATTTTGGGGTGGGTCTAGGGATCCCTGGAGATCCCTGAGTGAGCAGTGGGATCTCGAGGGACAATGGGATCCTTAGGAGATGCTGGAAGGTCAATGAGATCCCTGGGGACACTGGGATCCCGAGGGGGTGCTGGGGATGACTGGGACACTCCTGGGGATCCTTGGGAGGGCAGCAGGATCTTGGGGGACAATGGGATCCTTGGGAGATGCTGGGAGGTCAATGGGATCCCTGGGAGATGCTGGGAGGTCAATGAGATCCCTGGGAACACTGGATTCCGGGATGGTGGTGGGGATCCCTAGGGATCCCTGGAGAACAGTGGGATCCCTGGGGATACTGGGATCTTGAGGTGGTGGTGAGGATCTCTGGGGATCCCTGGGAGAGCAGTGGGATCCCTGGGGGCAATGGGATGCTTGGGAGATGCCGGGAGGTCAATAGGATCCGAGGGGACACTGGGATTTCAGGGTGGTGGTGGGGATCCCTGGGGATCTCAGGGGACAATGGGATGCCTGGGAGATGCCGGCAGGTCCACGGGATCTGAGGGGACACTGGGATTCTCGGGTGAGGGTCAGGATCCCTGGAAGATTCCTGGGGATCCCTGGGAGGCCAACGGGATCTCGGGGGGCAATGGGATCCTCGGGAGATCCTGGGGGATCCCTGGGGATCCCTGGGCTCATGGGGGGCCAGAAATCGCACGGGGTGACCAGGGAGGTCCCCGGCGGTGGGGTCCGCATCCCCGGAGATCCCAGTGGATCCCACCGCCGCAGGTGATCGGGGGTAACGAGGACCCCGAGGGGGTGGTGCTGAAGGACCTGGCCCCGCCTCCCGTGGCGCGGGCGCTGCGCGTCTACCCCCGGGCCCCCCGCGCCATGAGCGTCTGCCTGCGCCTGGAGCTCTACGGCTGCCCGTGGGACGGTGAGCGGCGCCTTGTCACCTCCCCCTTGTCACCCCACGTCATCTCCACCCCACCCCATCACCCCCCAGGGGTGACTCCAGGGTGGTGGTCCCCCATCCGTACATCCCTCACCCAATCCCGCAGTGGCCCCGTGGTGACATGTCCCCCGTCCCCAGCCGGGCTCCTGTCCTACACCCCCAGGGGTGACTTCGGGGTGGTGGTCCCCCATCCCCACGTCCCTCACCCAACCCCGTGGCGGCCCTGTGGTGATGGGTCCCCTGTCCCCAGCTGGGCTCCTGTCCTACACGGCACCACGGGGACAGGTCATGGCCCTTGACCCGGCGCCCGTTGTCCTCAACGACTCCACCTACGATGGATACAGCGTTGGCCCGTGAGTCCTCCAGATGTCCCCAGCTGTCCCAGGGGTCACCGGCACCAACCAGCCCCAAGAACTCCCAACCCAGCCGCAAGAACTCCCAAACCAGCCCCAGATGGCCCCAAACCATCCCCAAGTGGCCCCAAACCATCTCAAGCTGTCCCCAGACTGTCCCCGAACCTCCCCAGATGTCCCCAGTGGTCCTCAGACTGTCCCCAGGTGTCCCCAACCAGTCTTGGCCACCACCAAGTGTCCCCCAAAACTATCTCCAAGTGTTCCCAAACTGTCCCCAGATATCCCCAACTGCCCCCAAACTGTCCCCAAGTGTCTCCAAACTACCTATGGCCACTCCCAACTGTCCCAAACATCTCCAAACAGGCCCTGACTGTCCCCATATTGTCCCAAATCATCCACCGCTGGCCCTAGATGACCCCAAAGTGACCCCAGATGGTCAACCACTGGCTCTTAATGGTCCCAGTTGTTCCCTGCTGGCCCCACACAGCCCCAAACTGTCCCCAAATTGTCACCTGCTGGCCCCACACAGCCCCAAGCTGTCATCTACTGTCCCAGAAGAGCCTGAGACTGTCCCCAGGTTGGCTCAGTTGGCCCCAAGTTGGCCCCAGTTGGCCCCAGGTTGACCCCAACGTCCCCAACTGTCCCCAAAACCACCCCGATTGCCCCACAGTTGTGTGCTAGATCCCACAGAGGGAGGTCCCAGGTGGGTGGGATGAGGGGACCCAGACTTCCTGAGGAACCCTTGACCCTGTGGGTGTCACTGGTAGGTTCCCAGGTGAGTGGGATGGGTGGACCCAGGCGTCTGGGAGCCCCTTGACCCCCAAGGCTGCCCCATGGGGGGTTCCCAGGTGGATGGGATGGGTGGACCCAGGCGTCCTGGTGTCCCCCTACCCTCCCAGGCTGCAGTTTGGGGGGCTGGGCCAGCTGGCGGACGGGGTGCTGGGATTGGACGACTTCCTGAGGAGCCGCGAGCGACGTCTTTGGCCGGGCTATGACTACGTGGGATGGCACCGCCCCCCGGGCCCCCGACCCCACGTGGAGCTGGAGTTCGAGTTTGAGGGGCTCCGAGCCTTCCGCGCCATGCAGGTGCTCCGCGGCATGACCCCCCAGGGATGACCCATGAGGGGCCACCACATCAACCCCGCCTTAGGGTCTGGAACTTCCCGCTGGGGACCCTTCAGCTTAGCCCCCACCCGCCAGCTGCCCCAGGGCATCATGGGATGGTGGCCAACCCCTGTGTCCCTGTCCCCCCACCCCAGGTCCACTGCAACAACATGCACACCCGGGGGGTGAGCATCTTCGGGGAGGTGGAGTGTCGCTTCAAGAGGAGCCTGGCCACAGCCTGGGAGCCCACCTCGGTCACCCACAGCCTGGCTGGGGGCGTCAAGGACCCCAGCGCCCGCTCGGTCACCGTGCCTCTGGGCGGGCGTCAGGCCCGCTTCATCCAGTGTCACTTCTTCTTCGCCGCGGAGTGGATGCTCTTCAGTGAGATCACCTTCCTCTCAGGTGAGTCCAACTGTGTCAGGTGGCCTCCAGACCTACTTGGGCCTTGGCATCCTCCTCCAACAGATCGGTTCTTGGGTTGGGTGGTTGGGGGATGGGGTGGTTGGTTGGGTGAAGGGGTGGTTGGTTGGGTGATGGGGTGGTTTATTGAGTGATGGGGTGGTTGGTTGGGTGATGGGGTGGTTGGTTGGGTGACGGGGTCATTGGCTGGGTGATGGGGTGGTTGGTTGGGTGAAGGGGTGGTTGGTTGGGTGATGGGGTGATTGATTGGGTGATGAGGTGGTTGATTGGGTGAAGGGGTCATTGGTTGGGTGATGGGGTGGTTGGTTGGGTGAAGGGGTGGTTGGTTGGGTGAAGGGGTCACAGGGTGGGTGATGGGATCATTGGTTGGGTGATGGGGTGGTTGGTTAGATGAGGGGGAGGTTGACTGGGTGACGGGCAGGTTGGTTAGATAACGAGGAGGTTGGCTGGTTGGACACTGGTTGACCAGATGAAGGGCTGGTTGTGACACTGGTCGGTTAGCTGGTTGACTATTGAGCTGGTTGGGAGGTGGGATGGTTGGTTGGACACAGGGCTGGATTGCCAGTTGGTTAACCAGTCCAAGGGTGGTCGACTGGTTAGCTGGTTGCCTGTTGCCTGATTAGTTGGATGATGGGGTGACTGGTTAGATGCTGGAGTCGTCGTGTGATTGGCTGGTGAGTTGACGGACAGCTTGGTTGGCCAGTTGATTAACTGGTTGGTTGCTTGACTAGTTGGTTGGATTAGGTCAAAGCTGGTTGAGTGGTTGGGGGTCAACCAACCCAGGAGCTTGTTGGTGGTTTGGTCAATGGGTTGGGGGCCCTGTCCCCCGCCCTCGTTAGCCACCTCGTTAAGGCGCCGTGGGGCTCTCTCCCCACAGACGTGGTGGAGGAGGCAGTGGGTGCCAGTGGGTGGCCCCCAGCCGCCCTCCCTGACCCCTCGGTGGGGGCCATGGCTGTCCCTGAGGACCCCTGGCACGGGGACATGGCTACCAACCTCACTACCTTGGGTAAGGTGGGGCTTAATGGGGCGGGGCTTAATGGGGTGGGGCTTAACAGGGTGGGATCTGAGAGGGTGGGGCCATGACTGTACCCTACCAACTACGCCCCCCCATGGCAGTCCCCGAGGAGCCCAAGCCGGGGCAGCCAGTCGCCAAAGCCGACCACAGCCACACGTCCATCCTGATTGGCTGCCTGGTAGCCATCATCTTGCTCCTATTGGGCGTCATCTTCCTCATCCTCTGGCGGCAGTACTGGAAGAAGATACTGGGGAAGGTGAGAGAGGTGATGGGATCAACTGGGAGGAACTGGGCAAGTGGACATCTCAGTCAACAGCCCAAGCTCTGTGAGGGTGGTGGGGTCAACTGGGAGGAACTGGGCACCAGGACATGTGGGTCAATAGCCCAAGCTCTGGGAGGGTGGTGGGGTCACCTGGGAGGAACTGGGCACCTGGACATGTGGGTCAACAGCCCAAGCTCTGGGAGGGTGGTGGGGTCACCTGGGAGGAACTGGGCACCTGGATATGTGGGTCAACAGCCCAAGCTCTGGGAGGGTGGTGGGGTCACCTGGGAGGAACTGGGCACCTGGACATGTGGGTCAACAGCTCAAGCTCTGGGAGCATGGTGGGGTCAACTGGGAGGAACTGGGCACCCAGACATCTGGGTCAAAATCTCAGGTTCTGGGAGGGTGGTGGGGTCAACTGGGAGGAACTGGGCACCCAGACGCCAGGTCCACCTGAGGGTCCCATCCACAGGCCCAGCGGCGGCCATCGGAAGACGAGCTGCGGGTGCAGCTCTCGGTGCCGGGTGACACCATCGTCATCAACAACGCGACGGGGGCAGGGCGGGGACCCCCCCGCTATGAACGCATCCCCCCGGACCTGGGCGAGTACCAGGAGCCGACACGGTCGCAGCCGTCGCTGCCCCCGGCCCCCCCCGGACCTGGTGAGGAGAAGAGGGAGGAAGGGATGGGTAGATGGAGACCACTTGGGGATGGAGGGAGAGATGGATGGATGCATGGATGCATAGATGGATGGATGGGGAGATGATGGAGACCACATGGGGATGGTGGGATGGATGGATGGATGTGGAGATGGATGCATGCATGGATGCATGGATGGATGATGGATGGATGGGGAGATGATGGAGACCACATGGGGAAGGATGGATGGATGGATGGATGGATGGATGGATGGATGGATGGATGGGGAGATGATGGAGACCACATGGGGATGGATGGATGCATAGATGGATGCATGGATGTGGAGATGGATGGATGGATGGATGGATGGATGGATGGATGGAGAGGTGGATGGAGGGATGGAGAAGTGGAAACGACTTGGCTGGACGGATGAAGGGAAGGACAAAGGGATGGATGGAGATCACATGGAGATAAGTGTAGGCAACGTGGATGAATAGATGCGCAGAGAGATGGATGGATGGATGGATGGATGGATGGATGGATGGATGGATGGATGGACGGATGGATGGAAGAAGGGCTGGAAGGACGCCATAGAAGGGTGATGGATGGATGGAGGAAGAGATGGATGGATGGATGGATGGGTGGGTGGAGAGATGGATGGATGGATAGATGGGTCAAGAGATGGAGAAATGGATGGAAGAAGGGATGGAGGAACATCTAATGGAGGTGATGGATGGAGGGATGGATGGATGGACGAAGACCACGTGGGGATGGATGGGTGGATGGATGGATGGGTGGATGGATGGATGGATGGATGGGTGAATGGATGGATGGATGGATGGATGGATGGATGGATGGATGGATGGATGGATGGATGGAGACCACATGAGGATGGATGGATGGATGGACGGATGGATGGATGGAGACCACGTGGGGATGGACGGATGGATGGATGGAGGGATGGAGGGATGGATGGATGGATGGATGGATGGATGGATGGAGACCATGTGGAGACGGATGGATGGAGACACCACGGTCCATTCAACTCCCCTCGTCCTCCTCCATTGGGAGCCCACCTTGGGCCTGGATGGGGGAGCGGAGCCTCCTGGCCCCGCCCCCTCATCTGATCCCAGCCCCCCACAGCAGCACCCCTTGCCAACCCGGCCTATCGGCTCCTGCTGGCCACCTACGCCCAGCCAATGGGAGGGCTTGCTCGGACCCCACCTGACGGGGCAAAGCCAATCAACACAGACGGTGAGGGCAGGGATGGGGGGAGGGGGAGATGAGGAGCCCCACCTCCAGCCCCCCCTTTGGCCCCACCCTCACCCATGACTGGCTCTGCCCCTTTGGGGAAACCCCACCCCCTTGGGGGGAAGCCCTGCCTCCTGCTGGTGTGACTCCTCCCTTGCTGAAGCCCCACCCCTTTCCTGAAGCCCCACCCC
>Ga0065711_1047016_pt1 | contig 12555 bp, 17 predicted proteins | sample Hoacrofraction12_FD_59098 | JGI IMG/M metagenome (GOLD analysis project Ga0065711, IMG submission 59098) | Hoatzin crop microbial communities from Cojedes, Venezuela - Epithelial fraction 12 v2 (version 2) | ecosystem: Host-associated > Birds > Digestive system > Esophagus > Crop | place...
CCCCCCCCATGTTCAATAATCCTGTTAAACTGAACCCTGGCTGGATTAATCTCTTTCCCCAGACAAATGGGCGATTATTCAGGCGTCACACTGGGATTTTTAGGGTTTGTGTGTGTTGCTACTGATCTTCTCTTGGCTTCTTTTGTAAATGGCTTTTACCACTCCCCCGACAGCACGCACGATTCAATCCGGTCTCTCCATTAACATTTCAGATACAAATACCTGTTCCCCAGAGCTACCCGCAACACATATCAGCAGAGCTTTGGGGACTCCTTCCCTACTTCACCACCAGTTCGGTGGCCAGAAAAAACTTACAGCTACTCATATGTGTCCTTAAAGTCCCCTCCTCTCTGAAGCTTGCTGAGACAAGCTCTGCAAATACTCAACACACACACAGCCTAAGGCCAGACATCAACCTTCATCCATCCAGAAATCAACCTCCTAACTGAGCCCGGCAAATCAATCCCGTGCCTTGGGGTAGCCTTGGATAAGGAAGATCCTACTGAAGTCAACTGAATTCGGCACCCAAACACCTGGGTGTAAACCTGCAACCAGGAGCCACTCAGGTAGGAACACCAGGTGGCTGTTGTACCTCCTGCCCAGAAGAATAAATGGAGACCCACTACGAAAAGCAACTTGAAGGAAAGCCAAAGTGACCTCAAAGACAGTGCTCAAGTTTTTTGCCTGAATAAGAGGAGCCGACCAGCTGCCATGCCAGGGAACTGGCCCTGGGTCCCATGTGGCCACGGTTCCAGCAAGGTTGGTCTCCGTTTTTTCAACAATCAAAGGAAGGATTTGGGATCAGGACACGTGGTCCCTACTTTGCATGAAGAAATGTAACCACAGGGTTCCTTTACGCCCTGGAGCATCTCTACAACAGCCTCTACCTGCCAGGCCAACAGCTCAGACTCCCATCATTCCACTTTCGCACTCCTATATATGCGACTATGAGTGTGCATATACAGATATACGCATACACAAACGTGTATTTTTGTAAATAGTGTGGAACTAGGCAGCACTGAAACACCTGTTTATTCTTTGAAAAGAATCGGCTTTCAAGGCTGTTCGCTCCCAGGCCCAAATAATGCCATCACATAAAAGCCAACAAGCCCTTTTGCACTGCCCAGATGTTTTCCCTGCATGTCCTCAGCTATATTTCTCTACTTCAGTGACTACAATAAGTTCAAACTAATTTATACCAGGGTTAGCCCTGCCAAGGCGAGCTGGCGAGGAGGAGCCAGCTGGACCGTGGAGCTCCAGGACTGCTTCCCAAGCCCCAGCCTGCTCTGCCTGCCCAAGCCCAGCAAAGGCGCAGGCATGCGAAGGAGCACGCCGTCCCCGTGAGCTAGCAAAGAGAAGGGGAAGAAACCAGAAGATATCTCGTCTCTGCAGCTGGAAGGAAGAGCTCGCTGGTACTTGCTGTACTGCCAAGCTTCCGTTTCAGTGGGATACTCACAGTTTTGGTCATTTTCTCCTCCACAGCACCAGGAGTCTTGGGAGAAATGAGACTCGCAGCATTTGGTATCAGAAAAGGAAGCACAGCAACGCTGATCCCTCAAGAAAGAGCAAGCCTCCAGAGCAAGGTCTCCCCCATCGCTTAAGACACCCTTAGAATCTACAGATCAGTATTTCCAACTCCTTCGCGGGGTCTGGTTGGTGGCCCTCGGGACACACCACATGGCTTCGTGTCACTGCTAGGGACAGATAGCGCTCTGCCAGTTCCTGCCCGCATCACGTCAGCCCAGATCGGGGAGCGGGGATGGCAGCAGAGGACCAGTGAGCTCAGCGCCCAGCCGGAGGGGCAACGATCCTCAGGAGAGACCTGGAGCACCGGAGGAAACGGATGCTCTGCAACTCCGAAGAAATCCTTCCCACTGCCTTTGCAGCGAAGGACAGTCCACGGCGCCAAACGGACCAAAAAGCCACAAAATCCACTCACCCCCAGCCTCCCTCCCCTAATCCAGACAGAGAGAACCCAGGCAAAATTCCCATTAACCAGCTAACGCGTATCGCAGTGTTTCCCAGCCAGGGCTCCTCCTGGCTAAATAATAGTCTTTATCCCCCAATTTCCCTTCATCATTTGTCATCTTCTTTCAAATCAACTCAGTATTTCCTGAATCCTCAAGTACCAACAGGCTTGGAAGAAAAAAAAAATCCCAAGGAGGAAAGTGCTTATTGACTCCCTAGAAAACTGGTTAATGCTTCCCACCCCTGTCTCTTCTCTCAGACTTCCCCCTTTCCACCCTGGGCGTCCAAATGCTTCCCGGACAGCCACTGATCGGCTCAGATGTGCCGGCCTCCGGGAGGAAACCCAGCAAGCAAGCAGACAGATGGATCACAGGGCTGCGCAGAAAGAAGCACAGAGCACCGGGATCCCCAGCAGACGCGTCTCCTATTCCCCCATCCCACCCCGAACCAGCCCAGCATCCCCAGGCCAAACCCAGCCCCGCACCAAGCGGTGCCCGGACCTTTCCCAAAGGAGAAGAACAGGGAAGCAGCTAGGGATCATGATGCTGGCGCATCCTCCGCGCAGGACATGCAGCACACATCCCTCCCTATGCCAGCAGCCAACACGAACGGGCAGGGACGTGAGTTTCTGCAGCAAAAATGGGTCTGCGAGGGCACCGAGGTGAGGGGCTGTGCTGAGGGCTTGCCAGGTGTATATGGAAACAGGGACAAGAAAACAGCACAGCAGCGTTTCCCTGCGCAGGCACCCGTGGGCACAGGGGCAGGAGGGACGGCGTGGGTGACCGGGGCATGGCCACGGGGCTGAGGGTAACCCCACCCGCACCTCCGTCGCAGATGGAGACGCCAGCTCCCGCAGAAGGCGACCCAACCCACGCCATCGCCCAGATGCGGCCACGCTCCTCGCCGGGGCCCATCCTGCAGTCTCCAAAGCAAAGCAGAAAGAAAATGTTGGGTTTTTTTTCCCAAGGCTTTTCACCCCTTTGGGTTCTCCTCCCTCCCTTTGCTTTCTAATGCACCACCGCATCCCCAGATAAATTCTGTAAGGGCAATTCAGGGGCAACACGGAAGCAAAGCAGAACGGCTGCAGAGTAGGCAATTAATGAAACAAAAAATCCAAAAATAAAATAAAAAATAAGGAAAGACGGTTTTTAAAAACAAGGAAAGAGGGTCTTTAAAAACAAGGAAAGAGGGTTTTTAAAAAAAGACAGGACTTGGGGAAAAAGCAACAGCAGCACAAGGAAAGGAGAAGGCGGGGAGGGGGGGAATTCCTCTGGAAATCATTAATACTCCAGGAACCTTCAGGACTGAACCTGAATACAGACACTTAAGCTCTCAGCTCTGCCATTAACGCTAGGGCCTAAATTATTGATCTTTTGCCTTTATCAGCATAACAGTCACGTCCTGGTATCAAGATCTAACTACACTGCAGTCCCTGTGCTGCAGCCACTGAAATAATTAGGAGAAATTCTCATTAAAGGAGAGTGAAAGGTTCAGAGATGGAGACAGAGAAAAGGGTCTGGGAGGGTGTTTAATGTCTTCCACGGGGTCGAGAGAGCGCTCTGATCAAATCCCCGCGCGGGGCCGGGGGATGACAGCTCATCAAAAGGAGAAGTCCAAAGCCCAGGCTGGGCTGTGCCGTGCCGGCGCCCGCCCGCAGCCACCGCCACACGCCGGCAAGAGGGGGAATAAAGGAAGGTAGGGGGGGAAATGCATGAAAAATAAATAAAAACGGGGAAAAAAAATAAATAATAATGGCTGCTGCGGGCTTGTTCGGAGTCTAAAAAATTCAGCCTGGGGAAAGCGAAGGGGAGCGGGGAGGGAAGGGAGCCGGAGGAGGAAGGAGCCCAGCCTGCTCCCCACGGCCACGGCTCTCGCTATCGATTTCACTGCGGACTGCGCCGCTCGGGACGCTGAGAGGAAACCGCCAAGCAAACAGGGAGAGCGGCCAAACCGAAGCGGAACCGCGCGGGCGGGAGGGTGGAGGGAAGAAGCCAGGAGGGTGCAGGGGGGGGAAGCCCAGCCTGGTGGTGACACTGGTCCCAGCCCAACATGCCGTGAAAAACAGGGGAAAAAAAAAAAAAAGGAAAAAAAAAAAATATATATAATAGGGAAAAATGCACCCCCCCACCAGGCCGAAACCCCAGGAAACATTTCACAAAGGCCGGGGTGGGGGGGGGGAACCAACACCCAGCCTGGTGGGCAGTGGAGAGAAGTCGCTGGAGATTTTGGTGCAGCTGGGGAGGGGGCGATGGAAAGGTGAGGCGAGCGACAGACAGGGAGGGAGAGGAACAAGGACGAATGTACAAAGCCTGTCCCCTCCCCCCCGCGCACACAAAGTTTGCCTATATTTAATGTCAACGCGCTGTAATTTAAAAGAAAAATCCCATTTCACTCGGCTAATCAGAATGGTTAGAGAGACCATTACCACAAACACTGGGAACATCTGAAATTGATTATTTTTTACTTCGCGCAGTTAATGAAATCCTCCAGCGACCGCGGGCGAGCACGGCAGAGGGGTCTGCGCCCGGCGCCGGGGATGGGGCTGCCGGGGAGAGGAGCGGGGCTGCCGGAGCCCGGCTGGGCTCCCTGCCCACCATTTTGTAAAGGCTGGAGATATTTAGCATGGGCGGCGCATCCCGTAAGGAGCACCACATCATTAAATGTCTTGGGCTGGTGTGGCGGGGAAGAGAAATGCAGGATGTCACTGCCTGATAGGGAGAAGACTTGGAGGTTATTTATTAGCGGACACTTACCACAAACTGCATTTTCTCCATTTGCATTTGATATGCTGCAGCCAGCTTAGCACCGGGAAAAGGCAGGCGGGATGGAGGGGCCGGCTTCCTTGCTCCTCCCCTGCTCTCCCCTCCTGCCCGCCACCCAGCTCACCCCCTCAAGAGGCCCCCTGCCCCTTCCCAGTCCCACCAGAGCCACTTGTCTCTCTGCTTGGTGTGATCCACCCAAGCCAACTTTCCCAAAGCAGCCACGAGACTCGCTGCTGATGCTCTCTGTCAGCACGGTTCAAGCAAGCAAGCCTTGGGGTCCAGCCACCGAGCCCCAGGGTTCTGCTGAGGTCCCCAGAGCTCTACAGCGGCCCTTCGGCCACCGGCGCAGGACACGTCCCTTCCACAAGACCACCAAGGAGCCGGCAGGACGCTTGGACACTCAGCCCGTCGCGACCGGGTACCGAATCCCTCCCGGGAGCACCAGGAGGGCATCCCAGAGCATCCCTGCCTCCGGTGCGGGGGGCCACTCTCCCCTCCATCCCGTGGCCGCAGCCTCTTCCCCACCTCGGAAAAGTGGCCGAGTGTAATTACGCAGAAAGCTCCTCTGGAGCTATATCAATAAGACAGACGTCTGTTGTATCATTCTCTCTCAGTAAGGCATTTCTTCTCCCCAATTGCTCATATAGAATCATAGCCTAATAGCATGCTATTAACATAATTGCCAACACAACTAGTGTTCCGTGTCTCACAGCCATTTGCTTATTTTGCCATAAAGAATATCAAAAAACGGCCCAGGAACGCGCAGCCGGGCCGTGCGGCCGAGGGGACCGGCCACGCGGCTTTGCCGGTGGTTTCGGGACCCGGTTGGCAGAGGAGCGGCACCGGTGGCCGGCCCCAGCCGCGGACCACGGCACCGACCGCACGCGCCGACCGGGCTCCCGAGCAGACGCGTGCGAAGATCTAAACGGATTCTGCCAGGCGAAATGAAATTCCCATTATTTTTAATTAATCCTTAATTAAAATATATTACTCCGCAGATTCCGCAAATCTCTCTTAATATGCAAATGCGGCCCATTCAAGGATATTTACATATCATTAATTAAAACGGCACATTCTTTCAGTCTAACAAGCTGGGAGCCGTGGCTGTTGCCACACTGGCGAGAAAGCCAGGCCCGGCACTGCCAAATCATTCCGCGAGAAAGATGTTCGGTGTCACGGCAGGGCTGGGAGAGCGCAGGGCAGGGCTGGGGAAAGGAGACGGCTCTCGAGGCTCTCGCCTGTCACCAAGTGAGGAGATGAGGGTGGGAGGTCCCGGCCCACGGCAGAAGGGCGCCTCGCAGCCCGTCTGGAGCGGTGGATGGGGATGCACGGCGGCACGGCAGCACCCGGGGAAGAAAGAGGAGTTTCAGCAGCGGCAGGGGCACGGTCCAGGCTCTGGCCGCAGGGTCAGTGCTCACACACACACGACATTTGAGGTCAGCTGGTTCTCCATGGCCTCCACTGCCGGGGACACCGTGTTGTGCCACCAAGATCTGTCACCAGGGAGTACTCCTGCTGTCGCTGTCCTCCTCAAGCTCGGAGCGTGGAGATCTCCCTGCTTCAAAACTACGAGACACATCTGCAACTGGACTGTTGGTTCCCAGCACCAAATTCACTCTGGGCCACTACACGTTGAGCAAGACAAACCACCCCATCAGAAGGGTCAAACCCTACGAGACAAGCAGTGCTACAACAAGTTGAAAGCACAGAGGTGACAATGAGCTGGCTTGATGGAAGCAAGCTTTCTGTCCCCCAGCAATTCCCTCCTCCGTGGCCCTCCAAGACGAGTCTACACTTCCTTCCCCAAGCCGTAAGGGACAGGCTCCCGGGGCAGCATCACAAACATGGACACCAGCGCCCAGCGAGCTCTGCATCCGCAACTCTCACCCCACCGCCTGACCAGGACGGACACGTGTGAATCAAATCAGAGCATGAGACAGCCGAGAGGTTCATCACTGCTCCAGCACCGGTCTAACAGCCGCAGAGAAACCTGTTTTAGTTCTCTGGAGAGGCTTATCAGGTAACTGAGGCCGGGTACGCGTCAGGCACAACTCCATCACCCCAAAGAGCCATCAGTTTTGCAGACGCAATGACAACTCCTCGTTACTGCCAACTGACCTGCGCCTTCAGTCTCCGATGGGCTAGGGTCAACCGGAACACCAAGCACCCAAAACCCAGCTAGCAGCTCCTTCCCAGCAGAGGAAGGCCACCACCGACCAAATAGGCTCCGCCGGCACCTGAAAGCCAAGGCTGGCCAGACCTCCACAGCGATGCACCAGAGCCTCATCTCCCATCACAACCTGGATACGCTGCTCCTATAAACCTGGAGGTTTGCAGCCTGCAGGACCGATTTCCATAAGAATGACAGCCCCGCTCTCATTGTCTCAGTACTGTCACTACCTTCTCCTAGAGAGAGCAGACAGCAGAAATGCAGCTAGCAGCTCCTCAAACGGGACTGACAGGTATTCTCAACAACAATTAATAAGTCTCTGTCCTTCTCCAGCACTCTTCATCAGAAGACTTCAAAGCGCTTGGATGAACTTGACTCCACTGCACTCTACAGCGGGAGCAAACGTGTACCAGCGTCTCTGCCCAGACGGGGAAACCAAGGCACGGTGCAGGGAGACCTGTCCCCTGCCACACAAGAAGCCGTCGCACAGAGCAGAACAAAAGCCACCCAGCTGGTGAGGGAACTTCTGCTGAACATCACCGAGTCTATCGCTCCCCGCTGCTGGGGTGTGGAAGGACGTCAGAGAAGGGGCACTTCTCTCTTGACTTGTCCCCTGTTGCTCCTTCCCCTGGCAGCTGCCACCAGGCTTTGGCAACGAGGGCAGCCCAGCCTGGCCCAACCCAGCCGCCCCGAAACCCCTGGAGATACCCGCATCGCACAGGTACTTGCCATGCAGCACCGTCATGCCTTCCCAATAAATGAGACTGTTCAGGTCACACGAGCCTTCCATCTCCCTGGTCTTCAGAGGTGGAGGAGACAGTCATGCTATTCCCAGCCAACTGAGAGGACACGACATGAACCACTCAAACCAAGATGACTTGGCTGCCTTCCAGTGCCTCCCGTGGTCAGGAAAAGCAACAATATCTCCATGTACCAGGCTGATACTCACACTGAGACCATTTCAGGCCACGCTCACTCCTTTTCGTTGCACAGGGAGTCGTTCGTTCTTCTAGCAGGCTGAGTCTTGAACCAGAGAGGCATCTCAGAGGCAATGCTCTCTTTTCTTTTCTCTTGCCTTTTTTCAGGACAGCGCAGGGAAAACATTTCTGCTTTATCTCAGACTGCCCCTTCAGCAAGCTTTCACATCGCTTAACTCCTCTTCAGACCTTTAGTGCCATACTGGTCCAGCGTACTACTCCACCGAGGCCCACGCAAAACACGGCAGCTGGCAAGCCCAGTGCTGCCGCAGAGGCTTGTCCTGCCTCCACAGCACCTCTGGTCCCAAGTCCTTCTCAAGATGCTAGCGGGGCATTTGGGCTGGGCTCGAAACACCCGTTCAGCCCCTGTGCCAACACGCCAAGGATGTGGCCGATACACCAGGAGCCTTCCTCTTCTGCTGGCAGGCAGTTTGGGGGGGCACTTCCACCAACCCCCAGCACCACACCATGGCCTCGGGAGCAACGCAGGCCAGTGGCTTTCACCTGCTTTCCGGAAAAACCACAAAGCTCCCCAAAATCCCCCCCCAGCCCAGAACACCGGGACACTGCATGGACAACACACCACCAAGTGGCTTATGAATTATGCCAATTAATACTCCCCCGGCATCTCTTGCGACGGAGAGGTGTCTGAAGCTTGGTGGTCTTGGCCCAGGGCCAGCCGAGGTGATTAAATCGTGCCTCCCTCCGCTCTCCCTCTGCGGTTCCAATTGCACGTGAAATCGCTCCTCACCTCCCGGCTGTGTCCCGCTTGCCCGCACAGGGCTCAGAGCCACCGCCGCAAGCCACAGCTCCAGGCCACGGCTCCACAGCCTCAGCAGGTCCTCTCCAACGGCCCCAGCGAGCTGCAAGGAGGAAAGGATGGCCACGTCTGGCTTCTCCCTCCTCTGAATCCTCTTCCTTTCACCCAAAATTTGCCGGTGTGGGTGGTGGAGCAGGTCTGGGGCCCCTGCTCTGCTTCCCAGGCTGGGGGACCAAGGCCCAGGTTCCCCAGGCCGGCAGCGATGCTGCTCCATCCCACGTAGAGGGGGGAGCTCTGTCCCATGTCCCCACTCCTCGCCATGCGTTCCCCTCCCAGCAAACACGGCAAAGCCAAAACGAACGCCACAGACCGTGACGGCTTCACACCCAGTGTGGGCGGCAGGACAGGAGGTCACCGGAGGGACCCCAGGGCCACTCTGTCACCCAGGCTGGTGCTCCCCAGGCCAAATGCTCCCGGCAGCACCCACCAGCAGCTCCAAGATGTCAAACCTGAGGTGCAAAAGGGCTCCGGCTTCCCAGCATCCTAGAAAGGCTGGTTCCCAGCCACCCTGGCTCCTGCTCTGCTCCTTTGTCCCCAGCAGATCCCAGGCACCTCTCGGGGGTTCGGCACAGCCTCCAGTCACCCCAGTTCGGGGGGACAGTGAGAACAGTCAGCGGCAGAGGGGGTTCTCCCTCCCCACCGCCAACGCACACTCCACCGTGGCACTAATCCCACATCAAGATGCTCACCACAGCTGAAACAGCTGACCTAACGAAAAAGCCCATCCAGGATGAGGTAACCATATCACAAAACTATTTTAAATCAATGAGAGCTAAGACAGATGGGGCAGGGGAGGTGCTGGGGACTGGCTCCTGTCACTCCGGGTGTCCTGCCACGGTCCAGCCACCTCCGAGGGCTGGACTGCCCGGGCAACCCCCACGTCAGGGGCTGGGCACACCAGGGGTGAGAAAAACTGCAGAAAAGTGAAACGTGGCCCAGAAGAGCATGGCCGTGGAGATGGCAGGGGACCATCGGCGTGGCTTTTGGTGCCCCAGCTCTCACGACGGCCGGCAGCTCGCTCCAAATTCACCAGCTCCCCGAGATGGGGGATGGCAGCTTTCACTTCAAACCACCTGCAAAACGCATTCCGGCTTGAGGGCACAACCCAGGAGGTAGAGTAGGAGCTGAGGAACAGCCACTGGGTTTTTAAAACGGCACTTTCACACCCACTGCTGTCTCCCACGCAGCCACACAGCGTGGACAAGACTGAGCAGGGGCAGAGGATGCCGAGATGTGCTCTGCAGCGGGGACAAAAAAAGTGGACATCCCTCCTCCTGCCCCAACAGAAGAGGACCCAGGGCCACAGACAAAGCCACCACCTCCGGTGCGACAACATGTCCAGCCTCAAAGAGAAACCCCCAGCGGCAAAGGAAACAGCTTAAACTGAAAAATAGCTGGGAAAAGGGGAAACCCTAGCACCAGAGGAACCCCTACAACACACGTCCTCCCCCTCCCCTCCTCCTCTTGCGCCTTGTTCTCTCTCGCCTTTCACCGGCCGGGTTTAATTTGACACCTTGAGCTTTGGTAACGAGGTGGGGAGAGAAGAGCCACAGCGGAATTCATTAGGCTGAGCACTGCAGGGCCCGCTCTCGGCGCGCTAATGACATCGGAGGATAGGGAAACGAGACAGCCGCCACGCCGGATGAAATAAACATGAGCACTGTCAGCCCTGACAGCAAAAGGGACAAAATAAGGCAGGTAGAGACCTTTCCCCAGCCGTGCAACGCAAAGCGACAGCTTCCAAAGCCCCCTGCCCGCGGATCCCCTCTGCTCGGGAAAGGGGAGGGTGGCCAAGAAGGGAATGGCACGGAAAAGCAGCGATTAAACCGCCCTTCCCATGACTAAACCACCCTTCCCCGGCACTCGCACTCCTTCGGTGCCCTTCCACCGCAGGAGGAACTCCTGCCAACTCCTTCCAGCCAGCCAGCACGATCCGAAACTCGGCACGGTTGCTCCCAGGGTGGGTGTTTTGGGGACGCTGTCTTTGTCAGGGGTGCACCTCACCCTCCCCCAGACAGCACAGGGAAGGGGGGAGCAGGGCGAGACAAGCATTGCACAGACCCCCAGCTCACCACGCCAGTGAACAGGCTGCAGAGGACCAAGCTCCGGTGTGCCACGCGGCTGATGCGCAGGCACAGGGGCACGTGTGCGGGCACAGACGGGCTCCCGGCGCACCACGGTGCTTCACAAACCCAGCACCACAGCTCTGGCACAACTTCTGCCAACACTCACTGGCTTCTGCGATTCTGGAAATACCCAGGCAGCCAGCGACACCTTACTTTGCTCACTTGCAGACCCTCATCCCAAGCCCATGAGTGCTCAGGTATGTCAGTCCCACCAAGACAGCAACGCTTAAAGGGCAATACGCAAGTCGCTAAGGGCAGGAAAACTGCACGCTCTAGGAGAAAACTATCCATCTACATCAGCTCACCAGTTTTGATGCCAGACAGGATGGTCCCAGCCTGCTTCCCCTACAAAATCTGGGCCTGCAGGACCATCAGGCGATGCTGAGGTCTTCCACTGTGTCTAAAACACGAGAGGATGGTTGCAGGACTGCTGCCCACCAGCAAGGAGCCGGGGCTTGGCAGCCCAGCTCGGCCCCGGCACGGCACGGCCTCTGCCCCATCTCCAAAACCACTTCCAGCACCCTCCTCCCCCAGCTCCTAGTCCCTCACCTGAAGAGTACCTTCAGGAGGACGAGGCTCTTTGTTATTGCAGGGCTGCTCCGAGCTGCACAGGTGACAGGAGGGCTGGAGAAGCAGCCATCACTTGCAGTGGCTCAGGAAGAGCCACGTGGGCTTCGAGAAACCAGATCTCGGGGAAGCCAGGGCCACTGAACTGACCTGCCCAGCATCAATTCTGCCTGACGTCGGGGCTGAGCTCGGGGCCCAGCATGGCTCCCCGTCATGCCTCGCTCTACCCACCGCTTCTCCAATTCACCAGTCAGTGCAACAGCCAGGTCAGACTTTCCTTCAACACCTCTGATGCTCTGCGGGATGAAATACTTCTCAACCCAAGAGCAACTGGCACCACAAGCAAGCTTCTACTTCCCTCCAAGACCCTGCCCTGCCCCATCCCTCCGATAAGGGAAGAGCCTTCTTCCCACACGCACCGACACACAGCACACGGGCTCACAGCTCGATGCCAGGTACATCGCTTGGGCTGGCAGATGCTCTCCTCCCAACAGGAATCCGAATTTTCTGCTTGGGTTTGGGGGCAAGTTTTTCTGGCTGGGCAAAGTTTCCAGAAGGCTCTTTACAGCATCTTCGCTCCAGTGCTTTTAGTGCTCCCAGTTGTTGGCTCTGCTCCCAGGACGCAGCAGTGTGCAGGAGGGAAGGGCACACGAGGGGAAAAAAGCAAACTTCTGGAGCAGAAACGCCCCGAGCGCTACTCCCGTATCGGAGGGCCCCCGGCCTGTACCCGAGCTGCACAACTCGCACGTACGCACCTGCCTCAGTTTCCCCACCTATTAAAACAGCCAAATCCTCATCCGGACCTTCTCTCCTCCGACTCTGAGCAGAGGATGGTGCTCACCAAGAGATGCACTCCCACACCTGCTGCATCCTCACCACCCTGGTTTCCACCCCAGCAAAGCACCCCACACGTCAATGGGAACGTGGGACCCATCATTTGGTTTAAATGACCCAGGGCTGTTTCCCAAAGTCCACTCAAAGGCCAGGAACGCTTCCAGGCTCTGCCGTTCACCCTCCACTCCACCCTCTGCTTTTATTCCCTCCCCCCTGCTCCCCCAAGCATCCCTTAAAAGCGAATGGCAATTGAGCTTCTAAGTCCCTATTCATCAAGGAAATTAATTCCTTATGCATAATTCATTTCTTTTGTCAACTCCCCCCCCCCCCC
>Ga0065711_1047044_pt1 | contig 12555 bp, 4 predicted proteins | sample Hoacrofraction12_FD_59098 | JGI IMG/M metagenome (GOLD analysis project Ga0065711, IMG submission 59098) | Hoatzin crop microbial communities from Cojedes, Venezuela - Epithelial fraction 12 v2 (version 2) | ecosystem: Host-associated > Birds > Digestive system > Esophagus > Crop | place...
CCCCCCCCCCCCCCTTTGGAAGAAGGGGGGAGAGCGTCCCCGATCAGAACCGGTGCGTTTACACTTTCTGAGCTCGGAAAGGTGCGCAGGGTGTTAATTGTCACACTGTTTGTACAAATTAAAAATTACTTGCGTTGATGTGCAATTCTTCTCACTTCCCTAATTAATGGACGCTAGACAGAGAGTGCACTTTTTTGCTTTATACACTGTCTGTGTATAGGGGGAAATAGAACTTTGTCAGCACCGCCCTTTATGTAGAGCACACATATACTCTATTTTTTTTTGCTCTTCTGCCCTACTTGAACATGAAAGCCCATGTTGCTTTAAGTAAGTAGAAATCATTAAGAACTGTAGCCAGAAATTGGATTATGGTGAATTACTCTGCAAGAAATTTAGGAATATAGAATCATAGAATCATAGAATGGGTAACAGTTGGAAGGGAGCTTAAAGATCATCTGGTTCCAACCCCCCTGCCATAAGCAGGGACATCTTCCACCAGACCAGGTTGCTCAGAGCTCCATCCAACCTGGCCTTGAACACTTCCAGCGAGGGGGCAGCCACAGCTTCTCTGGGCAACCTGTGCCAGTGCTTCACCACCCTCCTGGTGAAGAATTTCTTCCTCATATCTAACCTAAATCTGCCTTCTTTTAGTTTAAAGCCATTCCCCCTTGTCCTGTCACTACACACTGTTGTGAAAAGTCCCTCTCCATCCTTCCTGTAGGCCCCTTCAGATACTGGAAGGCTGCTATAAGGTCCCCCCGGAGCCTTCTCTTCTCCAGGCTGAACAGCCCCAGCTCCCTCAGCCTGTCCTCGTAGGAGAGGTACTCCAGCTCTCTTATCATCTTCGTGGCCCTCCTCTGGACCCGCTCCAACACATCCATGTCCTTCTTATGTTGGGGGCTCCAGAGCTGGATGCAGTACTCCAGGTGGGGTCTCACAGGATCAGGGTAAAATATTTGCATGAGTTACAGAGGTCATTCCAATTACGACTGATAGTGGTAATGCTGCTGCTAATAAAAGCACTAATTCAGCTCGTGAGCATGCGCCGTCCCTATAATGACACATACATATTTTTGGAAGGAAAAGGTTTTTTTTTCAACTTGTCAATGTGAGCAGCAATTCTTTGATGGAATTTTTGATCATATTACTCACGCAGGTTGTTTGTGGTGCCCAAGAAATTAATAGGAACGCGAGATGTGCGGTGTGAATCATGCCTTTCTGTGTGTTTGCACAATATTGTTCAATTAGTCCCTTCACCTCACCCACACTCCCAGTTCTGCTCCAGCACAAATGAAGATACACAGCAATAAATGTGTTTCTGTATGCATTTGTGTGTATTTGTCTGATAAAGCCCTCAGTGTCAACTGTTCGTTCAGCTCAGCCGCGTATCAGAGAGCGCATTCTCTAGGTGAATTCTGCAGAGTTTAAGAATTATCAGTATTTTCTTGACTGAACTGCATGTCCCTTGACTGTAACATCATTTGGCCTCCCTTCTGTCCACGACATGGTGCCTAAAACAGGAACATGCTCTTTTTGGCAGAGAAAAAATTGAAAAACTGTGACTCTTCGGCTGTGTCTGTGCTAGGAATTGGTGCCCATTTCATGCTCGGCTGGAGCAAAACTTCCAGCTGAGTTTTCTTCCGAGAGGAATCGAGTCTGTATGCCACAGCTGCTCTGGCAGCACAGCCAACATGTGGCACCTACGGAGAATCGGGGATTTACTCCTGAGCAGCAACACTACTTCAGTCCAAAGGCTAGTGTTGACTCAGCCAGAGGTGTTTGTTTTTCTTAATAAGCATCAGTACTTCCATCATCACTAGGTATTAAAAGCAGTGGCCTTCTGTCTCCCATTGACTTGGCAGTGACAAAGATGTCTAGTCTGAAAAACTCCCTCAGAAAACGTGGAAAAAAGATGCAGAGCAATTTTGTCACAGTTGTGTCATGAAAAATTTAGCAATATCATTCATCCTGTCTTCCATTTCTTTCTAATCCTTCTATCACGGGCAGTTACTCACAGTGCAGAGAGAAATGGCCGGTACCGTCACGATGGCTTTTCCTGTCTCCCCTCGACAGCATGAAGAATGAAAATAAGATGTTCAATACACCAAAAAAGCGATAGGCTGCAGCAAGGCAGACGTCAAGAGGCTCCATTTGTGGCGGGTGGCTGCGCAGCGTGCCAAGCACGGAGGAGCAGGCACAGGGCTACAGCAGCCTCACACCCTCCGGCCTCCAGCACAGCAGCTCTCTCACGACGTCTCTGCCTAATAACGCCGCGGCGTGGCTGGCTTGGCCTGTCTCGTGTAGAGTCCAAGGGCAACCAAAGCGTTAAAAATGAGATCTTGACCTGATTTGTTGTTCTCTGCCTGCTGGAGACAGAAAGACATCGCTGGGCAGCAATCACCGGGAAACTTCTTTATGTTGTTCACTGTGTTGCCGCACAATTGTCTTGCTGGAAACAGCAGCTACATGAGCGAAGAATGCTCCTAGCTGTCCTTCACCCAGAGAGCACGTGAATGTCTCAGCTTATCTCCAGATACAAATTTCTGGAGGATTCAGGCTGACGTTTCCTTTTCCATCCCTCTCCGCCACCTCGCACGCAGCTGCTCGGGGCAGCCGCTGGCTCCGTCCCGCTCTCCTCGCAGCGCGGCTGGGCAACCCTCCGGCTCTGCTCTGCGGGGCACTACCCTGGACCGGAGGGCAGGGAGGTGCCGAGGAGCCACCAGCCAACAGGAGAGAAGTTCAGAAAACTCTGGACTTGGATGGGAAATGCTGTGAATTAACTCAAGGTTGCCAGATCCAAACACAGCCCAACCTTACCCTTGCTCACCCACACGTACGCACACACATGCACCCAAGAAATGAGTTTCATGAAAACAGCCCATGGTAAATGGAGACTTGCTGGAAGTAACACGGATCCCCAAAATGACTGGTACTGCTATTCACAACAGCGCAAAACAAAGTACTTTCAAAATGAACTTGAAGACCTTGTCCATACCAGACATACTTGCAGTCCTTTCCAAATCTTGATTCATTCGTATCTTTCTTTGGAACTAGTCTGGGCAAAGTTTGAGCACAGGTGTGGAAGCAGAGCTCAAAGACTGGTTTTCTCGTGTTTTTTTTTTTTGTTGTTGTTGGGTTTTGTTTTGTTTTGTTTTTCCTCACAGGAGTACTCAAGTCTGATTTTAAAACTCTTTTCAAAGACCTTGCCTTTCTCTTGTATGCAAGCACAAAGTAGTCTTCTGATACCTTGATATTCTATACTTCACGCTGATTTATTTCTAAAATTTATTTCCGTGCTTGACATTACCAAAAATTATTACATTTCATAATGGAATAATCTATAGTAGGAATTCTTACTGGAATTAACACGAACTGCTGGAGTAGTCAATGCTAAGGTTCCTTGAGTAAAATGAAAATCAGGGCTATCTAGAAAATGATCTTTCACAGATAAAGAAATGATATCTTTGTGCTTTCAAAGTACTACTGTTCTATTAGCTTTATTTTCCTTCTGCCAGTTTCTACTGGAAAGATGTTTTACTCATCCTGGGAAAAATGTCAATGTTTGGACTAAATGCTCTGTTGTTTTGAAAAGGTGCAGTTTAAAGTAAGCCAAATTATCAGATTTTTCTGATGAGCCTGCCAGTAGCTTTTTGCAATTCTGCTGAGACAGTGTGTGTTAAATGAAATAGCAGTATTCAACACGTGCATGGCTGCAACAACCACAGGCCAAGTCAAGAGATCAGGGCACCAAACTGTTCATCCACCGAAAGACATCTCCCTGCCTCATCTAGGGAGTTCATAGTCTAAACAGACCAGTGAACAGCAGCATCTTCAATTAGATAAACCCACCAGCATTTTCTCCCGGAGGAAGGAGCATTAGGGTCACCTCCTGAGCAGGACTTTTCGGAGCTGGGGCTGTAGTGAGAGGCAGGGGACGGCGGAGGCACCAGCAAGCCTCATGTCTCCTCCGTGCCGGGCAGGCGGCTGTCCCAAGCAGTAAGGCATGGGGTGCTGCGGTCCTGGCAAACCTCTCTTGTCTAGTTCACCTGCATAAAAAATATTCGGTTGTGGCTTATGCTCAGATACTGTTGTGGTTTAGCCTATATTGGCCCATGGGATCTAAATGCGATGATTAAAATGAACTGTGTGAGATCCAGATATTCCTAATCATATGGCAGCCAAGAGTAAGACTTTTTTTTTCTCAGAGAGACTACGTTTTTCATTGATATGTAGGAGAGTTTAAAGCTTCAGAATTTCTATCCACATAGGAAAGACAAGCCCCCAGTGTTTCATGACTCATGCATTCATGCAATCCCAGTTGCTTATGGCTGGTAGGATTTTATGCCAATTTTACTTTTCTATGTTTTGTTTATTGTACAATGCATTAAGCTCGTGCGGGAATACTCCAGTGGATTTCAGCGCTCTGCCTTTTATTCAGGGGAGATAGCGAAAGGCATCGTTTCTGATTTAAACACACTGTCCTGCTTTTGGAACAGAGAACTGCAATGTGAAAATGCACAATGTGAACCAACAGAAATTGGGTTACCGTTCATTCAAACAGAATTGGTTTCACAGATTCAAAGCCATAATTTAGTTTCACCTACTACAAAACAAAAGCCATTTTGCCAAGAAGTTTCAAGACTATGACTCCTGGTGGAGTCAGGGCACCTTTCAGTCTTGATTAAAGTCTGTAAATGCTGGAAATTAACTGAATTACTGCAGAAAATTTGTTCCATTACCTAACTACCTTCACAGTTGAAAATGTGCATAATGTTCCCAGTCAGAGGGCATGTTTGCACAGAACGGGAGTGTTTGCATTGAATTTAGAATCACAGAATCACAGAATCCTAGAATGCTTTGGGTTGGAAGGGACCCTTAGAGGCCATTTAGTCCAACCCCCCTGAAGTGAGCAGGGACATCTTCAACTAGACCAGGTTGCTCAGAGCCCTGTCCAACCTGACCTTGAGTGTTTCCGGGGGTGGGGCATCTACCACCTCTCTGGGCAACCTGTGCCAGTGTTTCACCACCCTCACTGTAAAAAATGTCTTCCTTCTGTGCAGTCTAAATCTACCCTCTTTGAGTTTAAAACCATTACCCCTTGTGCTATCACAACAGGCCCTGCTAAAAAGTTTGTCCCCGTCTTTCTTATGAGCCCCCTTTAAGTATTAAATGGTTGCAATAAGGTCTCCCTGTAGCCTTCTCTTCTCCAGGCTGAACAGCCCCAACTCTCTCAGTTTTCCTTCATAGGACAATTTAGTTGCTGTACACTGAAATGATGTGTATATTCCCAGGACGCAATTCTTAGCAACTATCAAAAAGTGAGATACACACATTCAGCGCTCGTCCTGTTTAAAACTGCCTGTTGGAGTAATACTTACAAATGTCTGGGCAGAGGCACAGTGTAAATTCCTCATCTGGCACCCCCCGCTGCTTTGCATCTCACCCAAGACTACTGAAGATGGCGGGCTGCTGTGGAGGAATGTTACATGTCTCTAGCTGCTCCCAGGGAGGCAAAATCCGTTCACATACATCAACAGCCAGTACATAACCATTGCACATACTAGAGAAGATTTTGATCATCTAGAGTTTTATGGATGCTCTGGGCCTTTGGCCTAGAGGCGAAGAATCAAAGTGCCTTGAAGATGAAAAAATGAAATCCAACATTTTTAGGGCTGTGCAAAAGGGAACACAATCAAATCACTTTGCAGCAATGGACCAAAAGGATGTAAGAGCCGTTTTCCAGGGAAGCAAAGAGCTGGAAGGAACCACAGTCCATTTGTGCATGTTAGGAGAGACAGGTTGGGTTTCTGATGGCCTCACTATGCCACCATTTGAAAATCAGAGTTTGTGTCAGACATCTTAGCAAGCAATAACTTTTCTGGTGCCCAGGGGATGCCACCACCCTGGGCTGATGTGCACTGGTACCCTGCATGAATCCTGGTGCTATCTTGGCTTTTCCAAAATTGCAAGAAGTAAGTAGGAATCTGTTCTTAATCTTAATATGATTTGCATGTCTTTCATTATCCAGTCAAATTGTTACCCAAAAAATAAAAGGTCATCCCTTTCTTCTTTGTTTCCTTAATCATTTTTTTTCCCCCACCATAGATGCTTTCAGCTCTCCACATGCTAACAATGGCAGCTGGAGCAAGGACCTGGTTTGGAACCGCGCTGCTGTCACAAACGAGAAACGTACTTTGCCAAAGCACCAACCTGCAACCCTACTTGTTGCTTTCATGGGTCTTCTTTTCCTGTGTGGGAAACCTTGCTCCTCCACACCCTGCACCGCTTTGGTAGGCTAGATTCAAAGAGCAAAACACTGTCAGAGAAGAGCATTTAGTCAGAGTACAGAGAAAAAAGGAACTAGGCAATTTATCAACTACATTTCCAAGCAAAAGTAAGGTATTTTTAAAAAAACAGCTTTTTTTTCCAAATTAGAAAGGGGAGCATGTTATGAGTGCAAAAAAAGTCAGGTGTTTTTTCCCATGCAAGATTTTTCCTCCAGGAATGTGAAAATGGTACGGATCGGTGCCCAAAGCAGGTTATTACGTAGCAGTACGCCCCACCACCACCTCGCTGGGAAAGGCAGAGAGCCCCTTATGCCGAGGAGAAGACTCCAATCTGTGCTGCCACTGCTCTCGCTGAGACCCCACAGCATCCCAGACGGAGCCAGCGGCATCAAGGGCCATCGCCTCCCACAGCTGCAAGTTGCCACTGGTCTTTGTGCGAGGCAAGGCAGGGACCCTGGGGCTCCAGCCCTTCCTCGGCATCACTGGAGCATCGCCAGCACGATTTGCTGCTGGGAGGGATGTGCAGCTGCACGGCAGCGGCTGCCGCCCAGTTTGAGCTCAGAGAGGGCTACAAACTCCTGCTGTGCAGGGCCGAAAGTTGCTGCTTCCCTGAGGAGGAGTTGCTGGAGCAGAGCAGTCTTCTCTGGGCTCTGCTCCTGAGCCCAGGATGGGTCTCACCTCGGAAATCAAGCGAGACCAAGGAGCCGGGAGCATTTTCCTGACTGGGAAAGGGCCAGACCAGCTCCTGCTCCCAGCTCTGGCTGAGTTTAGAGCTGAGCTGCTGTCCCCCTTCTCAAGAGGCAGAAGCAGCCCTCCCTTCAGAGCAACAGCTTCGGCTCCTCGGTCCTGCTGACTTCAGCAGTAGCCCAGCTGAGCTCTGAACTGTAAGCTGGCTTTGTGCATGGGTAAAAATAGTGAGGCATGAATAACATTAACACCAAAATAAGGGCAACTGTCACATTTTTGTTCTTTCTTTTTTTCCTACTGTGAAGCCCTCACAAGGGGCGGAGACTAGAAATCCAAGTGCAAAAACTCTCTTAGCCACAGCACTGCACGACCCTTTCAGCTCTCATTTGTTCCTGGACAGGCTCCTTGGGCATGCGAAGCTTCAGGTGGCTTCTACTAAGGAATAAGGAGGAGGCATCCCAGAGTGTAACCTCAGCCCACCACTGGGATCGCAGGAAGGAGCCGAACTGGGGATGGAGATGCCCTTTCCAGCTCTGGTGTTTAAATGTTCCCCATCACAGTGGAAAGCTTCTAAGACAGCTCATCTGAGCCAAAATGTGGAGAACAGTTTGTGAAATTTCATCCTTTTGAAATAGAGCCCTGAGCTTGCCGCCTACTCCTACCCAAACCTAATCTTATCTTGAGCAACAGCCTCAGCTCCCTCCCAGTCCAGAGTTGGACACCATCTCCTCCTCACATCTTTTCCCGACATTCAGGAATTTGTTTGTGGTTGTACGGCTGTGCATCTCAAAGTGCCGTCGAGTGTTACAGTCCTGTGAGGTGACCTGGTAAATGAAATCAGAGTGAATGGCAAGCTAATATTATTAGTCCATGTCTTGCTCCTCTGCTGAGGACCATTCTTGCTTTTTCAAATTAAGCCCCAGAGGTTCTTATTTGCCAGCGTACCATTTGTTTCCTTTGCCACTGAATTCCAAATAATGCTTTGCCCAGGAGACCTGTTGTCCTAATGCAGAGCTTCAAAGAAAGATTTATATTCCACGTGCCAAATGCCACTGTCATTCCCACTAGATTAACAGAGGAAGGATTTCGACTTTAGATGTACAGAATTTTGTGAAGAGAAAATCTGTGCTTTGACGCAGAACGCCCCACAAGCAACACTGGATTATTCCTTGAGGTGGACACAGAAGTTCTCTGTTCAAGAAGCTTGATTCCCCACCAGTCTCTTCCCAACAATCCCAGGATATTGTTTGGGGTAGGAGCCCTGTGTCTCTGATCAGTCCACTGATGAGGCAACCTCTTCCGAAAAAGCCTCCCGTGGTAGGCATCGCTCCACCAGCCATCCAACACGGTATTTCACAGCAAGGAAGGAGCGGTGCGTTATCCCTTTTGCTCTGATTACATCACACTGTGCGCCTGCTTGAGGCATCTTTCTAGGATGGCCAATATCCACCGCATAATTCACGGCACTTTCTTGCTCTGAAAAATCGCACCTTGATTGCTGTTAAATAGCACATGCCCAATAAATGTTTTTGTTTCATGCATCATTCCAGCATCTGTCTTCGATTATATCACCTGTGTAAGCAAACCAGTAACATTTTGAAAGCAGCAGATCCCCTGCAGGCGAAGTGACTTCGTTCTCTTGTTAATTGAAGCGTGCTACTTTTCGTCACTTGCTACCTTCCTCACCTAAATTTCAGTCTCGCAGAAGCTGCGCATTTTATGACGAACCACCCTCACCCTGGATGTGCCCAGACACCAAACGAGCCCCAAGCCCTGCTGTGCTAGTCCTGTGAAGAGGCAGGAGCACAGGGCATCCCCACTGACCTCACGGCAAGTCAGACAGAAAGCCCAAAGCAAGGCGGCAGAGCAGGTGAGCGGGCAGACAGAGGAGGAAGCCCTGAGGCTCAGGAGAGCGGGTTGACCAACGAGGCGGTCGCCAGGAGCAGAGGAAACCCAAATCTATCTCAGGAAAATGTCAAGGCCGCTTCTGCTTTGACGGCAGCTGCCACTGATCTGCCAGCTTTTGTCTCTGGCTGCCTCCTCCTACGTTCCCTCTCCCACAGGTGACATGCCGGGGACTGGGAGGGAAGTGCCAGGAGGCTCCTCGCTGCCAGCAGCTACGCTGCTCAATGGTAGTTGCCTCCAGTTGCTTACGTGCCTGCGTACTAACAGCACAGGATTATCCCATGCCCTGCAAAACACCACACCCCGTGAAAGCACAAAACTAGGGATGAGCAAAACCGCGCTCTGCCAGTGACGGCATGGAAGTAGTGGGTCAAAAAATAGCCTGGAAACGATTTTGCCATTTTGCCCCTAATACACTGTAATCCTGAGCTGATTTGTTTTTAAGGAGTTCTGGCGTTGCGCCAAAGGGCTGCATTTTCCAGAGATGAGCTATCCATTTCCTCTGGTCTTTTTAACATGGCTGCAGCTGAACTTTTAAGCCAGATCATCCCAATCTGCCAGGCATGAGATTATTGCTGGTGCGCAAAATGTGGCAAAGAATTAAAAATAACCGTGCCAGTAGATGTGAAGTCGGTTAGTTTAAAGCTTAGTTAGAGGTTTATGTGTCATTTGCGAGCACTTGAGTTCCAGAATAGGCTGTTCAGTAAGTCTGTGCTGTAGGGGGACACGCACTACAGATCTGACTCTTTTGCTTTTCACGGGTCATCTTAGGATACAGAAGCATGAAAAAACACCCAGGCACTCATTTTAGAACTGAATTGGTCGCTGCTTTAACTGCACATGATGAAAGCCAGTAGCGTTCTTGAATATACTTAGCTCAGCTTAGCTCAGAGTGATTGTATTGTGCACGTGTCAGGCTGCAACAATACCGTGCAGCACAGCAAGCGCGTGGTCCACAAAGGCAGAAGTGATTGACGCCAGCCACGCTAAAAAGGTGCAGGTGATGTTTCAAAGATCTAATTTCCTATTGGCTTACTTACTTTTGTAAAGTGCATTTTTTTAAACGTGAGCATTTGTGGCTAAGGAATTAGTTAAGAAAGGAGAGATCTTCAATCAGCCATCCAAGAGGAAGAAAGCAAAGTTCCAGGGTAAAAAAAGAGCATGTTCTTCCTCCCAAACCTTATCATTTTTAACACGAACACAATTTGTTTCTTACTTTTTCCAGAATATGTGTGGTTCTTCCCTTTTATCGCTGGGCAAAAGCCACAGATTTAAGTGCAGTTCATAACCCTGCTGTGCCTACCAGTGAGGAAGGCGTTTGCAGCCCTCAGACACAGCCAGACAAACGACAGTCACACAGCAGCAGAAGCTGTTCACATATCCTAAGCCGCTCTTATTCAGCTTCTCTTTTTCTCGTGTGTGTGGTTTTATTCCTGCATAAAGAAATGGGACTTTCTATGGTCTTTCAGTGCAAATTACATCCAGAAGGAGATTTGCTTCACATACCTCTTGTGCTGTTGAAAAGAGGCTCTTTAAACTAATTTTGGATGCTTTAGAATACATTAACAATTCATCACAAAGCAAGTGTAATTTCATGTATCATTTTGCATTCAGATATTAGTAGCTTTTCTTCACATTAAAAGAATTTTCACATTATGGCCTGCTGCCAACCCAGTTAAAAAGCTCTTCCTTAACTTTTGCTTTTAATTATACCTGCCTGAGGCTTGTGCCTGGCCTGTGCTTGGAGCCGGTGGTTACTGTTTAGCAGGCAGTGGTCCTTTAGAGGGGAAATGAGGGATGTTTAGCTGTTAGAAACAGTTTAAAGTGGAGCTGATGTCCTAGTTTCGTCCTTCTCACTTAATAATTGCCCATTTTGTTCCTCTTGCTAGCTAATGTACGTCTTCTTTTGGTGTCTGAGATGCCCAAAGTGTTAAAACTGACTGTCCTGCTCACCCTGAATTGTACAAATGGAGCATTCGCCATTAAATGTCTGACAGTTCCCCCCTCCCGCCCCCCCGCTGCATCTGAAATATGCACAAAGAATTTGCTATTCTGATACTAAGGAGAGGAACAAACTGCTGGTGGTTTGTTTGTTGTTGGTGTCCAACGGGCAAAAAAATGCCCCTAGGAGAGGACTCAGGATTTCATAAACTTTCTGCTTAGATTATTTCACTTCTAATTCTTTCTCTAATTCTTTAGGTTTTAAGGTCTTCCCCCAACCCTGGTCCTCCCCACCCTGAGCAGAGTGAACACCCATCTTTACAGCCCCTGACGGTTCCTGCCAGAACCCTCGAAGCGGCATCTGCCCAAGTTTTGCTTGAGGCCGCGTGCCGCAGCTGAGGTGGTCGGGGTGCTAGCAGCTCCCAGCAGAAAAGCAAGCTGGGTGGGTGACACAGGAGCCACACAGGTGGGTTATTGCAAGTAGCTCAGGTGAAAATACATCCATTGTTCAGCAGTCCCCAGAATGGCTAATCTTGTTCTCCCATGCCAACAGCTGTCCCATTGCATGTGTACTTTTCATAGATGTAGCTCTGCAAATTTCATGTGGTACGTAAATAGCAGTAAAAATAAGGCCATTTATCAACACCTCCTTCTCCTTCCTCCTCCCCCTCCCTGTCCTGCTGCCAAGACATGCCTGTTGGCAGGGTGAACCCTGCCTGTCATAGACTTTGTCCACTTCACTCCAGACCAAACAATAAAGTAGTGAAAGGCATAATGGTGGTGAGCAGTTAAAGGCAAAAAGAAAGAGGAGGTAAAAAAAAAAAAAGAGAAGCAGCTATAAACCTATTGGTGCATGTATAGCCCACCCAACATGGACTAGAACCACCAAATACATTTTCTGCTGTCTGGTTTCCAGTTATTGAGTGCCATACCCTTTATGGACTCGCAGGTATTTTCCACAAGGGCTCACCTTCTATTATATTTAATGTAACCTGTTGATTTCAAAACTTGACATAGAAAAGGTCCCTCTGGGGCCTCACAATTATAGCAAGCTGTGCAATCTCGATATCAGCTGTTTTGACAGAGGCTTCCTGCCGTGCAGTGGGTTTCAGTTCTGTCGGGCTGTTGCTGTTATGGAGTAAAACAAGGACCATGTGTGAAAATATACCGTTGGCTTCATCTGTCTCTCTCATCAGCAGTCACACCAACTCTGGGCTTGGGTTTCTGACAAGACACCTGGAGTCTGGAGTGCCAAAAAGTAGTGCCTGGCTGGGCAGGAAGATTTGGGAGCTGTGTAGTTTGAAAGCCATTTGGGTGCTGGAAAAACTCTGATTGCCCATGTCATGGGGGAACACTGAAGAACAAGACGGCATTGGTGTGCTGACCTCTTTTTCTGCTCTTCTACCTTCCTGCTCATGTACTGTAGGTCAAAGTTGGCCGGAGGGTTGTCATTCATAACAGTAATCTGGTGCCAATCCTGTAAAAACTTCCTTTTAACAGAGATAAGATAATGCGGGCTAACAGTTCTTTAACTAAATAGGATTAATTAGCAGGAAGCTGGCTGCTTAATTCACCATTGACCTGCAAAACCTGGTAAGAATGAGGTCGCTGGACATAATAGAGCTACTTAGGAGTTTAGGTCAAACTCCAGTAACAGAAAACATCATTTAAAGGTCACTCTGATAGAACAAAATTCTGGGGTAAGAAAATATTGCTTATTGAGATCTGATCTTTA
>Ga0065711_1047045_pt1 | contig 12555 bp, 7 predicted proteins | sample Hoacrofraction12_FD_59098 | JGI IMG/M metagenome (GOLD analysis project Ga0065711, IMG submission 59098) | Hoatzin crop microbial communities from Cojedes, Venezuela - Epithelial fraction 12 v2 (version 2) | ecosystem: Host-associated > Birds > Digestive system > Esophagus > Crop | place...
GTGAAACACTGGAACGGGTTGCACAGAGAGGCAGTGGAGGCCCCATCCCTGGAAACATTCAAGACCAGGTTGGACAGGGCTCTGAGCAACCTGATCTAGTTAGCGGTGTCCCTGCTTGCTGCGGGGAGGTTGGACTAGATGACCTCTAGGGGTCCCTTCCGACCCAAAACTTTCTATGATTCTATGATTCTATGTTCCTATGATATGCAGTGCAGTTCTTATTCAAGTCACTGGGATTTGATGGCCCTCATGTCCTCTGGGTGGCTTTTGTAAAAATACTCATCTTTTACTGTGGTAAATAATAGCTGTACTCTTCCAGTCTGCAGCATGAATGTATCTGTACTCCAGCATCTGGGATTCCAACCATGAGTACTGCCAGCTGCTGGAAGCCAGGATTGCTTAGGCAGATCCAAGTGTCTTCTTAATGCTGGATCTGCTGAGCTGCAGATCACTCTTGCTTCTGCTCTCGTGACACTTCTCTTTCTGCTTATAAGGGCTCAAGTCCCCTTATTTTCTGAAATAGATATCCAGACACCAGATAATTCCTAAGGGCTTGAAGAAGAGGCAGGCTTATGCACCACACGGGCTCTTAGCTTCTGGGTGCAATATTCTGCTGTTGGCCATCCATGAGAAAAGGAAGGTTTCTCTTTGGACTGGGAGCTTTCTGAAGAGAAGGGAGCTTTCTCCTGATATTGCATATGCTCGCTCTGAGAGGCAATGGGCAAATGACCATCTAACAGTTTCACAAAACCCCATACAATGTCAAGAAGTGGGATCAAATTGGAGTTCCTTGAAACAAAATTTTAAGTCTGGAACAGCCGGTAAAAGCATGTATCTCGACTTCAGACAAAAGTGCCCTTCGGTAACCTGTCTTATGACTAAGAGCAATGGAGTCAACAGACTGGCAAGCAGACACAAATTGTTATTTTTCAACATTTTCTTTGTGTTGCCATTACACATTTTCAGAAGGTGAAATTAAAGAACATTTGATGAGCTCGTACAGCTTGTTGAAAAATATTTCATTTGACATAAAACATATTGCCTTTCCACTGAGACCCAATATCCTCCTGCTCTTCTCCCCTGACTCTGCTCTTCTTATCTAAAAATAATTTGGCTTGTTTACTCAGTGAAAAATTGAACATTTCCAAGGGCACTGAGACCTTTTTTCTTCTTCATCAGAAGCTCAAATGTCCACTGAAAAAGCTTTGATGAGAAATTTTCAGTCACATCCAGTGAAAAAAAAGAAGCAATGGGGGAGGAAACTGTGACTTTTTTTGTCGAAGCACACAGCAGAGTTCCTTAACATTGTTTGTGGGAATGAAGAAGAGAGTGTCTGCCTTTGATCTGAAGAGAATCCTGTCGTTTTCCTGAATTCTGCCAGCTGCTCAAATTCTGCACTTTCACTCAGAAAAAAAACTACCTTATGATTGAGCCTATAACCAACATAAACAATCCTGTGGCCTTTTAGCCCTGCTGTTACAAGATAGAGTATCAGTGGAGCGGAGAATTTACTCAATACATCTGAATGAAGTGTAACCTCTCAGAGTTAAATGGCACCAGCTAGATAACCCTATTCAAGTGGATACAGATGAAGGATGACACTGAAGATTTCATGACGGGGCTGTAGCTGATAGTCCTGCTTATGACTTCTGTATTAACTGCTCTGGACATACAAGCACCAAAAATTTTATCATTACTAAATCTGCAAAAATTCCCAAAAAGACTAGCTAAATGTTTTGTCTGTAAATGAGGGAGAAGAGATTCATTATGCCGTAGACTGTATCATACAAGAACAAGTTAGGGATAAATGGACGAATAATAAATTGAGGCAGCAATTAAGAGAAAGTCCTTAACTTTTCAAACAGCCACACTTTGGAAGACTCTACAAGCAGACTGGCTGAAAGAGGTATGGAATAAGAAGGTCATTTGTGTGATAATGGGGCCTGGTCTCAGCCTGGAAAATCCTTCCCTGTACTGTGTAACCTTAGAGTCCATGAACCCTTTTGTACTTTTTAACCTCCACAGCTTTATAGCTGTTGTAAATTAAATATTTTCTAAGAAAATGTGAGAACGGGTAGTATTGTCTGAAGGTCACACAGGGATGCTGAAACAACTGTCTGATGGCACAGAGGCAAGCCCACAGAGCAGAGGACATGGATGGCAGATGTTTCTGAGCCCTGCTTCCTGAATGTAGGGCCATTGCTCAGGAGGGACTTCATGGGACATCTTGGGCAGCGTCTGGTAAAGGTGCAGGTTCTACATGCCCAAGGGCAATGCTAGCACTTACACATCTCTAACGGATTGTGTGGGACCCAGTGGAGCACCTGGGAAGAGCAGGATGTGGATGAGAAAAAGGAGAAGCGGAACAGGCACAGAGCAAAACAATGAAGAGAGAAAAGGAGGGAAAAGGCAGGGAGAAGTGGAGAACTGGAGAAGAAAAAATTTTAAAAAATGTGAAAATCAACCATGTATAAATGTGTGAGACAGGCAAAAGAGTGCAAAGAAGGATGAGAGAGTCACAGAGTTAAGAAATGGAGGAGACTGGACACAAGGGCCAGCTGCTGAGTGTGCCATAAGCAACCTCTGGGCTTGTGGGCAGTGGAATTTAAGGAAGCTCACATCTTCAAGTCAAGTCTCAGTGCAAGTCCCAGGTAGCTCTTCTCCACCTGTCTGTGCCCCTGCTTCACAGCAGTGTCCTACCTTGCTGCTCTGGGCTGCTTTCCCTGCTGAGCATGACCCTCTCTCCTCCAGCCTCAGAGTAGAGTAAATGTTTGGGAAATTCCTGTCCCTCTTGTTTTGTAGCATCTGGAGTTAGGGCTGAATAAAGGCCTTCAGGCTGGGAGGTTTTGGAAGGAAGCCCTACACTCACTGGGCCCTTCGCCAGCGAGTTAATCCTTTCTGTATTGACCCTTCTAGAAGCAGCAGTCCCAGGCCACCAAGGATCTGATAGCCTTGAACTCTCCATGCCTGGAACTGTGCTTGCTGCTTTTTGGTGCTGATCTCTTCCCAGTAATTTCCTCCCGAGGCCCCAGGCGGCAAAGCAGGGGCAGTGCAGATCAGCCATGTGCAACTGTCATTGTGTCAGTCAAGACAGAAGATTCTATGCCATGCGCTTCACATGCTTTTGTTTATGTTGCTGGTGCCTTGCATATGTACATGCCAGAAACTCTATGCTTCCCCGTAGACAGCCGAGATACTTTCCCAGGGCCATTGGCCGTAAGCTACATAGATCATTGCAACATCCCTTACCCACTTGTCCTGAGTGTGGAACTAAAATCAAGTTGGGCTTAGGCAGAGCTGAAAGTATAGAGCAGCTAAGCGGTATGTGCTGAGCTGCCTGTGTACGTGTGTGTGTTCATGGGGATTAAAGGCAGCACAGACATGTCCTGGGCAATTCAGTGCAATGTGCAAGAGCATGCATGTGCTATATGGATGTTTGTTCTCTGTCCCATGGGGGGCGTGGGGTGAGTTCCATGACTTGGAGTAGGTAAATGGAAGACAGAGAATATTAATTATTTCTGGCAACATATGTAAGTCTCTCAGCTTTCACCAGGAGCCATTGTAGCTGAGGATCATTGCAGCTATGGCAGTAAACTGCACCACTCGAGAACCCAGGCTTAGCCTTGTCTTTATTACAGACTGTCTGCATAATCCCAAATTCCATAAATAGCTCCTAATGCCATGGTGCTCCTTCAGCAGCTGTTTTCCAAAGGCCAGAACACTCACACCAGGCGCTGAGGTCTGCTGGAGCTGGCAGCACTCAGTATCTTCAGCAAGCAAAGTTTGGCGTCCCAGACACTGCTTCACCCTGAATGAGAGGACACTCCTGCAGCCATTGTCCAGGATAACACTCCACCTTGGTTCCTCCATCTTTAACCATAGGAATAAAAAGCAAGGATAGAATCCTTTGGGTTTTGGGTGCCTAGATATAGGCTTCTAGTGCTGTTTGGAACAGCTCAGGTATGCAGCATGCCTGCCAGGTAATGATAAGAAGCTTATAGACCCACGTATTTCTGAGATGGCAGCTGGAGGCTAGGCAGGTAACCCACAGACCTAGAATAACCAGATGTCTGCATTCAGGAGACTGACCTCTCATTCTTAAGGTCTATGAGTTGCTAAGACAATCTCATAAAGAACTCCACAAAAATGTCTACATAAAGATATATTTTATACAGCCAACCCAGCTGATTTCTTCTTCATCTGTAATGTAGACAGCTCTCAGGCAGGTTCACTCTTACTGGCACATGTCAGGAGCAGTGCAGAGAACTATCTACCACCTGGGTTTTTCTTCCACAAATAAAAGCTAGGCCCAAGGGTTTTTACGATCTTTAAACAACTTAGTCTTGCTTGTGCATCCCAGCTGCAGGCAGTCCACCTGGTCAGGGTGTTTGCTTGGGAGGAAAGAGCTACCTTCTGCCGGAGGTCTGAAAGGCTTTTGTTTCCACGTCAGATCTACTGTTTGAGAGCACATGCGACACCTCCCAGAAAAGTAAAAGGGAAAACTATGGCCCCTGCGGAACTGTTGGGGCTGTAAATCGAGAGAAAATCTTCCTGTGTCATTTACGAGCCAGCACATCAGATACTGGCCTCTTGTGCAGAGTGGCTTGGTCCAGCTGCATTCCTTCCCCTTCTTCCCCCAGTTAGAGGAGCAGGAGACGTTTGGTGTGTAGTTCTGGGAAGGGAATTGCAAGAAATGTTTATGTCCTTAGATGGACACACTACACAAATTCATTTTGTTCTTCACAAGGAAAACTAGTTAGCTATAATCAGCCAGCTGGACATAGGGAGAAACTCCATTATAACCTCCTGGATTTAGCATTCCAGAACAAATCCTGCAAGCCTGAAGCCTCTCTTTGCTCTGAATTCTCTGGCTTTCTGGTGCATGCTGTCCTGGAAACACTGCTTTTTTTGTTTTTCCCATGAGGTTATTGATAGATATTTTATTGCACAGGGATACTGCAGTTGGCTCCTGCTGAAAGAGGAAGGTTCAATGTTACTCTTGTTTCCAGGTGTTTCTGACTTTGTCTTCAGCGTAGACATTTACTATTCCATCTGCGGTTTTTCACATATTGCAGGAGCTGGAGAAAGCTCTTTATAATCAGGGGTGGGGTGAACGACTGAGGTTGTGTTTTGTTTTTCAGGGACAGTGGTGCAAAACTTTTAAAAAATAGAGTATATATGCTGCAGATTTTATTTCTACTGAAGATTCTCATTCCCTGCTATAATCAAATGATGTGAGATCTGCTTAGAACTGCTGAAACCACTGGGAAGTTAGGAGCTCCACAGCCTTGTTGGAGCTGAGCCCAGACTCTTGGCCACGTGCCGAGAGGGCATGCCGCAGGAAGTTTCAGCCATGCTTGCCCTCCACCCGTGAGCATCTGCTCTTGAGCATGGCTGGAGAGCAGATTCTGGGCTACGCAGACCTTTGATCTGAAGTAGTATGGCCTTTGTACTGCTCTCATGCATCTTCCTCTGGATTCTTTGCATCTGTAAATGTCACAGTGTGTATTAGCTGGTCTGTGAAGTCCTCCCCCTCTGTAACACACCAAGCTCAGGTCCAACACCAGTCCTGTCCCCAAACACCACCGAAAGAGCTGTGCCATGGCAGGATGAGAGCTAATGCGCCAGGTGGGCTTGTGTTGGGCACTTCATCGCACGTGGGGAATTTCCATCTGTGAAGCTCTATCAAATGTTGACACTTCTGTTCTGTGTTTTCTCTGCAGAGTGTGAGTGGGGCCAAGGATTGGGCCCTCAGCCTGGAATATGCTGTCAGACCTTTATGTATATGCTAAATTAACACACACAAAAAAAGCTGCAAGTCAACTGTGCTACAGATGATGGGGAGTTGATTGGATGCATGTGTGAGGGGGGTGACTGTGCCAAATTTAAACACCTCCTTTATTCCCTTGTGGAAGCCTGGTGTTCTTAGAGCTTAGCTTAATGTATATGTCATGAAACAGGACAACTCACATTTCGCATGAGAGAAAAGGTGCAGGGGTTTACATACATACAAGCATTCTCAGCTAGGAGGATTCAAAAATAGAGACATTAGGGAAAAAAAGATTTCTAATCGTAAGATGTATTGGACTACAGAAAGGCCTCCTGAGGGAAGAAATAGAAGCTGAATCTCTAAAAACTTTTAAGCATAGATTGAACACAGTGTCAATAAATCTTCAATCTGAAAAGAACCTGCACTGTGAGAAAAAAGGGCTAGATAGCTTTACAGTACTTCTCCAGGTCTTGTAACCGAATGACTTTGATGCTCTTTGTGGATGGTTGAAGTTTTATAAGCAGTTGGGGATCCATTAGGTTGAAAGGTACTGTGGGAGCACCAACTGGTCTTGTTCCCTGTGTTTCAGTATGTATGGTGATAATCTCCTGAAACGTATACTCACACCCAAATTCTGAAGCAGAAGTTAGGAAGAGTAGCTGCAGCCACAAGACCAGACCTACTCAAAAGAGGAGAAATGAGGAGCTGATATTTCTGCTAACATACTGGGGGAGCAGCAGGTCTTTGGCGTGTGCTTCAGGGACTCATTTCTGGCCAAGTATTTTGCTCTAAGTGAAGAGTGAAATAGGAGCTGAAAACCTCAGTTTATGCAGTCAGCTATTGGTTATAAGATTCAGTAAGGCTATGAGTAAAACACAACTCCAGCAAGTAAGCACATGATAGGAAGTGGCATGTCCCAATATCCTACATCCCAGTGAGGTCCGGTCCAAAAAGACACATGTCCTTGCCATGTGAGTGACATGTATGATAAGTGAAGTTAATGATTGTTTATTGCAAACTAAACATTTTTACCGCCTGTCAACTTTAGATGACGAATGTCAGAACATGTCCAGCAAATGAAATATTTCCATCACCATAAACAAGATTTTTGCTGGATCTTGCTTCAATGTGAGATTAAGACAGCTGCTCGAGAACAAATCTCTAAATACAAACTAGATTCAGTTTACAGTATCTGCCTCGTCAGCCCTCTGTGTATTCGGTGTACATGCTGCCCAGGCACTATTGCCTGGTTCTGGGCGTGCAGCATGCTATCCTTTTCCTGCCACCCGATTTTCTTTTTTCTTGCTTGTTTTTATCTTGCCTTTTACTTTGGACTTTTAAGTGATGTGACTGTGTGGTTACTCTTTCCTAAAATGGCTATGTTTATGTGTTTAATTGACTATAGGACCTTTTCAAAACAACACTAAAATAATGGACTTCTTAAATTATAAAAAAGAATTTTTTAAAAAATCCAATTTTCAGAAACTTCCCAAATATTCACAGAAAGGGGGGGAGGGGTTAAAAAAGAAAAAAGGAGGCTTTTAAAACCATAAGGTAAATACAAATGCAGTTTGAGGAAAGGCGTTTGATCTCGGGCAGCGCCAAGTCTCCTGTCGCTAGAGGGCACCCCAACACCCCGACATCGGCTGCTGCGTCCTCCCGGGGCGCGGGGAGCCGCGGGCGGGTACCGCGAGGTGCGGGGGGCTACGGGCCGGGCTGCTGCGGCGCGGGGGTTTTAACTGGGATCAGGGATGTGCTGTTGGAGTGGGCTTCCTGAAGCTCTGTCGCTATTTACTTTGCATCACAGAGCCTTCTCTGAGTGTGTGAATTAGATTGCTTTGGGGTGAAACAAAGTCATAGAAAAAACTCCAGAAGGGCACGCGCTGTAGTTGCTGAATAAGAATTCAGTCCTTAGGACAAGACCACAGCTAGACTAAAGAAAACCCCTGAAATGGGACGGAATGACTGCTTTGCTCTGTGGATCTGTTCTTATTGCACCATGGAAGCTGCTAATATAGACAAAACCATGAGGCCCCTAGACTTCTCTGAGGGAGAAGGCAGCTGCAAAGTTTGTTTCAGAGCCTGAAAATCCCCAAAGTGTATAGATATTTGGGTTATGGTGTTTCATCCGTGCCTATCTTAAATTAAAGGCAAATAATGAAAAAAACCCCAAGAGACATGTAACTCATTCAACTAGTCAAAGGAAAGCCTGAAAGAAATGAGATGGGTGCCGTGTGGACTTCTGACCCTTTTAACCTGGCCGTGGGAATAGTGAACCTTTATTGTTGAGGTCCAGATTCCTCGAAGTGGCCCGCAAGCTCAATGAACCTGAACGCTCCAAGCGAAACCCAAGCACAGCCACAGTTTTAAATACTCTTGGAATAAAACCCCCTCCACGGCGTCAGCTTGCTGCTCAGGGGGAGAGGCAGAACATGTCAAACTTGGCTCTGCTTTACCCCAAGCTTTCAGGAAAATTCTCACAGTGAGGCCAAGAGCTATGTTCATAACAAAACTTAAACCCAAGTGAAATTTATCACCTTTTGAATTTCTTCATGAAAGGTTAGACCAATTTGGGATGTGCTCTGCTGGGATAAGAGAAGAGATGGATCCTGCCCTTAAGGGCCAATTTCACATCCATTGAAATCACATGCAAAGCTCCCAGGGAAGCAAGTTAAACCTTCAAACAGTGTTAGAAAAGCAGCTACCACAGTTCTCTGTCACTCTAGTTAACCATCTATAAACAGTTACTCACTTGACCTCTATTTGATCTCTCCCTCAGCCCTCCAAGGAATCCTTCAGAGCCAACACACATTATGGATATCTCTGTGTACATGAACGTTTGAGGCTATTTTACTGCAAGGAGAACAGACCTCTTGCAATTCCATCTGAAACCCAGTTATTTGGGGAGATTATTTTTTTCCTTCTGCTTAGCAGACAAATGTTCTCTTAGTTTATGCCACTTCGGTGCAAATACTTCGTACTAAAAGTCCTGTTTGATAGACATGTGAAGGATGAGCTTGGAATCCTGGCATGGTAGTATGGAGGGAAAAGAGTCTTCGCACTTGAAACAAGAAGGTCAAAGACAGGAGTCAAGAAGATCTTGAAACTACTGTAGGGTTGTTCTAGCTGCTGCTTGGATGTGCAGCAAGACTGCAAAGCCTTAAAGCTTTCACACGATTAATAGTCTTGGAAAAGAAAAAAAAAGTCATTCATGTAGGAAAGCCTTTTTTTTTTTCTTTTAAAAAAAAGAAATCTTAAGCAAAACAAGAATGACAGTAACATGGAGATAAATGTGAGAGTATATAGTCATATAGTCAGTAACTGAAGAAAGAACTTTATATGGATGCCTTGGTTTTTTTAAAATATAATAAATCAAAGAATTTCAGAGTTAAGTTACAAAATAATACAAATACATAAAAATATTGGAACACTGAATATCGCCAAACACTCAACTCTGCACCCTAAGGATACCATGCAGTCATTAACGTCTATTTTAACATTTTATCTTCTTTCAATTCCTTCCCATCACAGCATTATACTAAGTGGAAATAAGCATTTAAACATGCTTTAAAACACATCTTGAAAAAAGAATAGCTGCGTATAGAGACAGAGATACTAAACTGCTGTAGTCATTATCTTGTGGGCTTCTGGATGATGTTACAACAGGGCAGAGATAAGGTCGATTTGATATCTTAATTGTGCAGTCCCATAACCTAATGCATACAGATTTTTAAATGTAATTATCCTTAACTCCAAATCACTGAATTTCCTGGCATTAACATGCTTGGTTTGTAATGTATTTTACTTCAAATTGCTGAGATGCACTGTAAAACTTAGCTCCACTAAAACCTAGGTTCTGCATGAACACTATGGCTGTCCAAAAAATGATGCGTTTAGTTACAGATAATAATTCCAGGAAATATTAAGGAATATCACAGTCAAATAGTATTAGTGAGAACAAGATGAAAACAGGGGTACTATTTTCGCAACCTGAGGGCATTTAGTTTAACTCTAAACTCACAAAAAAGTTTCTTAATAATAATTAGTTGTGTTGTACTGGCCAAAAATGGCTTACTTTTGACATAATCTGTGGGGATTTGAAATAACTTTAGATATTAATGATGTCACTGCTGGGTTATGCCAGTCTAAAATTCTAAGCAACAGAAATGTTGCCATCTCCCCATTTAAGAGGAAATGTAATTTGATATAAACACACTAAAAATTTGGAATATTGTATTATTAAAAAAGGCTGTCTCAAGCTGTGTTGAAATCAACAGTAGGGCTATTTAAGGTTTCTGAATTCATCCTTTCTTTGTTAACATTCAGATAAAAGATTAAATTTGCTGGCAGTCAATGAGTTCTGGCTGCAGCTGGCTGGGGAGGGGGGCCGGGGGGCAGGAGGGATTCAGTCACCCAGCTCATCGAGGGGCGCAGACTGGACTTTTTGAGCGTTCAGATAAACAGTGGTCAATTCTGTGGGAGTTAACAGTAAGATGAAATGACCTTTCCAAGGAATTTAACACTTGCCAAGTCATTTGACTTCCCTTTTAAATGTACAATTCATGCAGATTTCCCTGAGTTCATAATTCTAGATTTGAGGGGGGGAGAAACCTTAAGACCCTCCTTGAGGGTTTTTTCCTTGTTTTGGTTTGTTTTGTTGTTTTGTTGCTGTTTAGATCTTAAGCTCAGAATCGTTGTACTGTAGGCAACAATTTGTTCTTGATGGAAAAAAAAATTCAGTTCATAAAAATTTGTTGGTGTTCAGATAAGCTCGGTTATTGTATGAAGATGAAGATCTCATCTTCGTCCCAGTAGCAGGAACATACCAATGAAGTCTTGAAGGCAGCCCCACGGTACAGGGCTGTGTGTCGGTCAGGTCTCCCGTCCCTCGCTCGCCCCGCAGCCCCTTTCAGCGCTTGGGTTTGCTCTGACCCGAAACAAAACTTGTCCCCTCGAGAATACCCACTGGGGGAAATTCAGGGATGGAGCAGGCTGGGCTGCTCCGGTAGAATTGCCCTGGCAAAATAACCCTGAATCTTGCTTTGATTTCTGATATCTGCGCAGTAGAGAATGTACCCGTGGGGGTGCGCAGGTGTGTGCACGCGTGGGGAGGAAGGAAACCGAGCACGACGTACAAGCGGTTCGTCCGGCAGCCGTCGGAGCAGGGTGGTCCAGCACCATGGGGTCGCCTCTCCGGTGCCAAGCTCCACGGGGACATTGCCCAGCACCGCGCTGCCAGGCGAGCCCCGGGGCCTCCCCGGGACCCCTGCCCCGCCGAGACCCCCCCGCCCTGCCAGGATCCCCCTCTGCTGGGCCAGAGCCGGCCCGGGTGGTTGCTGCTGGGGGGTGGGGGAGGCAACGGAGGAATGCTGCTGGGAGCAGGGCCTGGGTACTCCAGCTCCCTTCTCCTCGGGAGACATGGTCTCCCACGCAAAGGCGGCAGTGGCAGAGGGGAAGACAGCCGAGGCACGCGGGGAGCCGAGGCACCCTCCTGCCGTAACGAGGGGGGTGCGAACCCTGTTTGAAGCTGGCTGCACTCCGTTATCCGGAGGTGTAGGGAGAGCCCTTGCATCTGCGTGCTGCAACTCTTCGAGTCAGCTCTGAAGGTCTGTCCAGGCATTTCCTAGGATCCGACCAGTTTTCCTCTTCAATTACAACATGTGTGCACGTCTGAGGATGCCGAGGGGGAGACTGCTACTCAGATTTAACGCTCATTTCATTCTACATCCATCCAGTCTCTTGGATTAGATGCTTGGACTGTTTTTCTCTGTGCCTGTAGCAACAGCAAAGACACACTATTGCTCTTTTACGTGGATGTCCCCATGTGCCAGCCGCAGCACTGGTGGGACAGCAGCGCCCTTAGCAGCGTTTGCAGTGGGATTACAATTCGCTCCTCCTGTCCCTGCAGAATGTTGCGACCGTCACAGCCATTGTAGCCAGGCTGACAGCACTAGTGACGGTTGTTGGCCCTTTTACTGCATCAGGTTCCTGTGCTGCTGTGCTGGCTTACCTAAAAGAAATGGGGAGAGCAAGATCAGCCTAAAATTCAGGGCTCGTTGGCAAGCAGGGACAAAGAAATACAAATAACTGGATTTGGGGAAGCTGGACGTGAGAATCATCCTCCGTGGCGTGTGTCGGGGAGGCGGTCAGTTCAGGTCTGGGTGGCAGTGCAAGCATTTCCCCCGGCGCTCGAAACGGGCTGCTCTGTGTGGAACGGCCGTGGGTTAGCACGGGTGCCCGATTTGGGCCCCCGTTTCCAGCCTCGTGAGCTCTGGCTGGGAGAGGTTACTCAGGGTGCACACCGGCTGTGCTGCTGTCTGCGGTGGCATCGTGGACCTGTCCTTTGAACACCCCCAGACCAGGATTAGCTCTACCCGCTCGGCCCCCCTCTGTCCCAACCTTGCGCCAGGGTGCCTGTTTTAAATGCAGCCGAGGGGTCCAAATTCAATCAAAGCCTCGATGTTTATTTAAAGTATTGAATGGCAACAAACAGGGCCCCATGGGCTTGGACTGCAGACAGCGGGAACATGCTTAAGTCAATTACACTTGACAATGCCGTAATAGCGCCGGGTAAGCGGTACCCCTCAGAGCCCCGGCCCTGCGGCCGTTCGGGGCTTTCAGCCGGGGTGCCAGCGAGCCCGGCGGCATCTGCAATACAAAGAAAGGGAAATGTGGCAGCAAATGTACGTCTGAGTCCGGCTAATACGGGGAAAAGGTGGTGTTTCGAGCCGAGTGTGCGGGGGCAAAACCAAAAAGCCTCCCTGTCTCTCTTTCCAACTCCTTTC
>Ga0065711_1047042_pt1 | contig 12554 bp, 5 predicted proteins | sample Hoacrofraction12_FD_59098 | JGI IMG/M metagenome (GOLD analysis project Ga0065711, IMG submission 59098) | Hoatzin crop microbial communities from Cojedes, Venezuela - Epithelial fraction 12 v2 (version 2) | ecosystem: Host-associated > Birds > Digestive system > Esophagus > Crop | place...
CTCTGGAGATATTCAAGACCCGCCTGGACAAGGTCCTGTGCAGCCTGCTGTAGGTGACCCTGCTTCGGCAGGAGGGTTGGACTAGATGACCCACAGAGGTCCCTTCCAACACCAATGGTAATTCTCTGATTCTGTGATTCTGTGAACAGAGGGTACTGAGGCCTGTTTTAGGTGCAGACTCTGAAACAAGCTTTTGGTCTTAGATAGATTGTGGAGAAGATGTTCTTTTCTCCTTGCTTACTTGTGACAGAGAGTTTCAACAAACCTGATGAACGGAATAGTTGAACATCTTGAAAGTGCAGACGAGCTGTCTTAGGTGCAGACCGTTAAATGCAAGAACATTTGACATGAACAGTGTCATCTGAGCTGTTGGGATTTTTCACTAAAATGATCTATTTGGAAATTATTTAAATTTCTGAGTATGTGAAACTAACTCAACAGCAAAGTTTTCCACATTCCTGAGAAAGCTGTACATTCAAGCTGAATCTTTTAATCCTAACTTTAAAAACCTACTATACGGTAAAATAAAACAAAACCTGAGATGTTTTCCTGCTCAGTCTTCTAAAAATGTGGGCTCTCTGATCTGTTTCAAAATGTGCTTTTAGTTTAGTGATTATGGTTATAATTAAGGGACTAGTTAGAAAAACTGTAGCTATGAAGTATAAACACAGCAACCACAATACTTTTCAGAGCAAACTGGAGAATCTGTAACCAAGCTGAATGTTTTTACATACTTGCATTACAATGCGATACAGTTGGTGTTTACTTTAAAGAATAGAAAAAAAAGAAGTTAATCATTAAGAATTTCCATCATGCATCAAGACCCACAGGAGAATTGAAGACTGGAGGCATTTCTTAATTTTCTCTAACTTTGCTGCTCCTAGTTAGTTGTGTAGGCTACTGGTAGAGGCTAGATTGCTCATCCATGGCAAATTCCATCTGTTTTGGACTCCTGTCTTAAGGTGGAGATAACCATCTTGTTAAAAGGAGCTTTTGAGTAGCTGAATTACAGCTAGTTTTGAGGACCCTACTTGTAGGTGTTGCTCAGAAAAGGGAGCTAACAACTTTGCTTCTCATCAACTGTTCACAGTGGTCTAGATTATAGGCCACTGTTTGCTACCTTTTTTAAAGGAAAAAGACTAATTAAAAGCAAATACTTTCTTTGTCCACCTTCTTAGTTGGTACTTTTTTTTTTGACATACGCATATATCTTTGACTTGGCTAATGGAGAATAAGGTGATGATCAGCACTTTCTTGAATAAAGAAACATAGTTTATTTCAGCTGTCAAAAATCAGGAGATTGTTACTTACAGTGTGATAAAGAATCAAGGTTGAAGATAAATAGTTTTGGAATATTGCTAATGCCCCTTCACTTTTCTCTTTGGCTGCCTCAGAATTTCAGCCATTGACCCTAGGATAAGAACAAACATCTGGCAGCCCATGGATTTACAGTTGAAACATCTGTTAGACTGCTTTATTGTTATCTTCTAGTTCCTCTTTAAAACCACTTTCTAAAGTATGTAGAAAAATCTTGACAACAGTCATATCACAAAAATGTTAAGAGCTTTGACTTTGGACAGAAAGACAAATAACATATTGCACTTGTCTCCTCTTCGATTTCCTCAGAGAGCCGAAAGGGCGGAGTAAGTTTCTCACTCTTTCATCGATACATTCATCCATCTTCAGTTCAAAAAGTATGCCCAAATCTGTTGGGAAGCAATGTCTTTTCAGCTTGGACCAGCTTGCCTTTCCACATTGCACCAAGGAGGTGATGAAATCTTCATCCTTGGAGACACTGAGACTTTAGACAGAGTCCTGAGCAACGTCAGGGGGTTGGATCAGATGATCTTCAGAGGTCTCTGCCAATTCAAATTACTGTTCTAGTAAGGGAAGCTAAAACAAAAAAAAGTATTTTATTTCTGTAAGTAAGGCTGAGACTTCTGATTTTCTCTGCTGAGAAAATAGAAGTAAACATTCAACACTGAACAGCATTAAAAAAGGAGTCCACCATCCCTGGAGTGAATCATAAAGCCAAGTAACAATACATAAATGAATAACACTATAATTTGGGATGATAATCTGCTATATATATGCATTTAAAAATGTGCAAACAAAACTATGAACAATGACATTGCATGTGGATGTAATTTGTCTGCCTCTGAGGTTTTTTGCTTGTGGGAAGCTGTACTTTTTATAGTATTAAATTCAAGTTCCTGTTATCATTTTGTTTGTGAAAAAAGTTTACAGATTGGACTTCTCCAAGTGTGCCACTGCTCTTATCCATATGGAAAATGATAAAATGTGTGTTACTTATAAGAAGGTAATTGTGGTTTTCTTTCAGGACAGTAGAACATCACAGCTATTATCAAATACGAATATATTTTTTTCTGCTTTATTTTCTCCCTTCTGTCCCTATTTATGTATAATTTCAGTTGTGATGATCAGTATATTGGATATACAGTATTTAGGTTGAAAAGTACTTTGTATCATAAAGGATATGTTCATTTTGGGATTTCTTGTGGTGATTGTTTTTTCTCTTTTTTCCTTTTTTTTTTAAAAGTTAATAGTCATTAATAGTATAAATTTCTTCCATCATACTTCAGAAAATGCCAAACAATTTAATGGAGTTAAAAGATGACTTCTGTTCTGTTTTTTGTTTGCTTTCTCCTTACAGGCCTGGCAGCTGAGATTCAGTCATCTTGTGGGCTATGGTGCCAAATATTACTCCTACCTCATGTCTAGGGCTGTTGCCTCCATGGTGTGGAAACAGTGTTTTGCTCAGGACCCATTTGATAGGTAAAAACAGAGAAAATAGGAAGTAGAATGAAGTGTCATGCTACTTGCTTCTGGAAAAAATGAAACAAATGGGGCCACATAGGTTGATGGGCTTTTTTAATGACAATTAGTTTTTAGGCCTTTTCTGGATTTTAAGAGGATTACAAAACAGGAAATAACCACGGGTATAAAATGTACTTTGGGACATGTTCATTGGTGCAAAAAAAATCGTGTTGATGTTTTAAAATACAGGTGTGCCAGCTGGGAGGTACTGAAATCCGTATTTAGACGTAATTAGAGAGCTTGATTTTCATGGATGCCTAATTACTTGTAATTTTCTATTGAAATCAAAACAACTGTGGGTATTAAACAAGCTTCATGTCACCAACTTCAAAGCTACGTATAGCTATCCTACTCATTTTGCTTTGTGAAATTAAAAAGTAAATTGTGAGATCACAAATTTGAAGTGTTCTTGTACCTTAGGTGAATGTTCAGAGCATTGTAACAGAGCAACTTTTCCCCTTGGAGCAATGAAGGCTGAAATGTTGTTCACAAATTAACATTGCAAATTAATACTCTATAAACACCAACACATATTCATATGTATAAAATGTGTCTAGTTCAGTTACTTATAGTATAATTTTAAATGTAATTTGAATTGGAGGAATGAACATGGAATCAAGGCAGTCGTCGTTTCAGGGTGGAAGATTTCATTTGATCTCTGTCTCTGAGTTCTGTAGAGATCCTAGAAGCGAATCTGACTGAAAGCTGAACAGGTTGTGTTTGCAGATGGCTGTAACATCTGTGTTTCTCTAGGGCAATGGGTGAGCGTTATCGCAGAGAGATGCTGGCACACGGCGGTGGAAAAGAGCCCATACTTATGGTTCAAGGTAGAAAAAAATTGGAATTGTTTTATTCCCTTGCTCAAGGAAGAAATAATTTGACTGCATTTCCCAAGTTGGTCTTTTTAATTCATGATTTTCATTGAATTTATGAAAGATAACTTATTCATTTGTTTAGTTAAGTGGACTGGTCGTCAACTTTGTGTCAAGGTCAGCAGAACTTGTGATACACAGAATAAAAACCACACAGATAGTTGGAGTGAGATGTTGGAAGGGGTTATATTACAAGGCTGTCTAAAGAATTCATAATAAGAGTATCACACACTTGAAGGAAGATAGATGACACCATTTTTGGATACAAAAAATGAGTAACTTTTACATACATGGAATTCATAACAGATTTGGTTATTTTGTATACAAGAATTTGAACTTGTTTCAGCCACAGCATTATAGCATCATCAAAATAGCTTTGGTTGTATTAGTACTTTGAGTATGCATTCTCATGAAATGGAAGTCTGAAGACTGTAATAAATAAACATCGTTCATAATTCCTCTCAATATCCTGTTTGCTTTTTGAATCTGGAAAACAACTTTTAAAAATCATTCGTAGTGAAAGCAAAAATACTGTACTTAATATATTGAAAAAATAATGTCCGGAGAATGAAACAAGTTTGAGAAATTGCTGACTTTTTTCTCAACTCTGTGAATGAGATGAGGATAAAGCGTTGCCTCTGTAATGTTGCAGTATTCAAAACAAACATTTTTCTGTTATTGTTGCTGTTCCTGATATGAGCACTTGGTAAGTACTTCATCTAATGGGGCATCTTTCGATTCACTCTGACAGTATTAAGGGTGAATATTCATTAGTTCATTGGCCTCTGTTCACTCCAGTTTGGTAGACTGAAGTTGTGGGTTTTTTTCTGCAGGTAAGGAAGACAGTGGTAATGTGTCTGTATTTCATCATGAGATTGGCACAGTTTAGAACATTTCACATCTTTTGACCCATCTGTTTATATTTGAGGCCATAACCTCTGCTCTCCTTAGGCTCATCACATATTAAGCAACTATATATTCTCTAGATTAGTCTATTTATATTTCTGCTCTATAGGGTTACTTTTCATTCAGCATGACTTTGTAAACTTGCCGTTCTTTACTGTTCTTGAAGAGTCTGTTTGTAACCTCAAAAAACTGTATCCCAAAATTGTGGTTTAAGTAGCTGCAGGACAAGAACGTACATTGTTACAAGCAAATCCAATTACTATATTGTAAGTTATAGTAGAGAAAGAAAGAGTGTTTTTAAACACCAGTTATGCTTACCATCTCTTCTATTTCTGGGATGCATTTTTAATTTTAATGAGCATGGAATCTTCCTGGAATGTCCTAGAGGCTATGTTGAAGTTGCTGGCAGCTCCCTTGAATAAAATATTATCTGAAATCTGCAAAATTAATCTGTGGATGGGCTTATAAAAGTCTATGGGAGTACAACTGGCTTTGCTGTTTGCATGTGAGAGAACACAGTGCAACATGGTACAATCAGTTTGGGGTTGAGAGTATGCGTCAGTTACTTTGGATAAAACTTGCTACTGAAATTAATCTGAAAAGGTGGCATCATCGTCCAGCAAATTCGAAGTTTATTAGAATTTTAAACAAAATCCAAATGTGATGAAGTCTGGCAAAGTATAGTGAAAGCATACAAACAAGTTTAACTCTTTTAATTAGATGTTTTAGGCATTTCAGTATGCATAGTCCTCATACTTATAATCCTCAATTCATTTAGTGTAGATAGGTCATTGTTAAGTCAGCAGGACCAATAGTGAATGATGAAAAGGTGATAGCTGTGGAGTTTGGGATTTGAAGCAGAGAGCGAGCTATGTTTAAGGAACAGTTGTGCGTACTGCAGGGCAGTGAACTTGACATTAATAGTAGAATAATGGGATCTTCTATGATGTGACCAAAAAATCTATGATGTGCAGTTTGATTTTTAATTTTTTTAAGTCAGCAAATCAATAAACCACTAAGCAGAGCTGTGTGTCACTTTAAGGTCAGTAACTGTAGTGCACCTGCCGGTGTGTTTGTCCACGTGTAATGGGAGAACCAGACAGCAGTAACTCCTCTCTGTCAGCATTAGCATGAGTGATACTGGTGATAAGAGCACAGACTATGATTTACAAAAAGTGGCACAAGTTTTCAATGTATTTTCACAGAATTACAGTATCATAGAATAGTCGAGGTTGGAAGTGATCACTGAAGGTCATCTAGTCCAACCCCCCTGCTCAAGCAGGACCACCTAGGGCTGGGTGTCCAGGACCATGTCCATGAAGATAGGAGTGATATTTGCTTTTTTCCAGTCTTTTGGCACTTCTCCCAGTGGCCATGATTGATCAGAGATTACTGAGAGTCGCCTTGCAATGCCATCTGCCAGCTCCCTCACCACTCATGGATATGTCCCGTCAGGCCCCGTGGACTTCTGTATGTCCACTTTGCTTAAGTATTCCCTGATCTGATCCTCTTTCATCAAGGGGGCATCTTCCTTGCTTCAGATAAACTCCCTGGCCACTTTTGTATTCTGAATTTCACTTTTACACTCTGTAGTTCTTTAGTATTTCTTTAAACAGAAATTTTAAAATATATTCAAGATCATAAAAGTAACCAGAATTCATCAGCAGATTCCTTGCCTGTGCATATTGAGATGTTCATCTGTAGACAGTGCAAAATGTAAACAAGCATGCTTGAATGACTCATGAAAAATGAAATTGAAGTGACTCAGCTCTTTTGACAAGTTAATAGTTTGATGGCTTGTTTGGGATTATTTTAGGTTAAATCACAGAACACACGTGGTGGAAAAGCTTATTATAAGTTTACACTTAATTGTTCTGTATTTATTACAAAAGTTGGGAACTTAAGGAGAAAAGTAAGAACAGTAACTTGTTCTTTAATTTGTTTAGGTTCAATCAGGTTCTGACTCCTTTTGATGCATTTTTTCCTTTTCATTATGGATGTTCCAGAATACTTGATTCCCATCTTTTGTTCGTTTTCATCAGTTGCAAAACTGTGCTCCCATAGCAGATGACCAAACAGATCCCTGATTAAAGACAGATTCCACCAAATTTAAAAGCTTGTTGATTTTACTCTTCTGCAGGGAAAGAGTCCAGTTTCTGTGCTCACTAGTGCCATACTTCAGAAACTTCAGAAACCTTAAGTTCCATAGGCTGTTATTTCAGGGTTTTTTTTTATATATATAAAGAAATGAGCTTGTACAAGTCTGATTTCTGGATGGAGGTATGCAGCCTCACCTTGAAATGCTTCCGTATCTCATTGTGAAGTTAGCCGTATTCATTGACTGTTTGATAACAGAGAACTTCACAAGCGCATTTCACTTACACGGTTTCTTTGTTACAATTTTCTTCTCAGAAGCTATCTATTGTCTTTCTTTTGTGTTTGGATATGACCTTAGCTTTTCATCTTTCTCCCACACAATTCCATAGATGGACTGATTAGGGAAGATAAAGGATCTGACCTGCCATCCGGTGGAGTTACTGACAAGATTTCTGTTTGGACTTGTCTTTGATTAGAAAATACAATATAGTGGGGTTTTCTTTTGTTTGGATTTGATTGTCTTGGCATTTGTTTCCATTTAAAAAAAAAATCCACACAAAGGCTTTATGAAACCTTTTTTAACATTTTCTGAAGTGACCACTTTTATCTTACCCCTTTGATAATCTAAAAAATACAGAAATAGTCACAAATATGGATAGCAGGGGCAATTAAAAAAGTGAGTGAACAATGCTTTGTCCAAGAGGCTTGCTTCTTTTTTTCCTTAGAGAGGAGGGAAATACATTTTGAGAAGAACTTGATTCCTCTGTCACTGTGGATTGGCCACATGGCTCTTGCAGACCCTCTCCTTCCCAGGGCTACATGGCATTAGGGATTGGAAATTCCTTTGAAGATGTGTAACCCAGGTGTCCCTTCCAGGTCCAGTTGTGTGCTGGTTGCAGGTCTGAACAGGATTCAGGTGTGCACCATCCCTCCCTCTCTCCCTTGGCACTCCCTGACTGGAAAGAAACCCAGGTGCATAGGCAGAGAGTGAATTGCGGTGTGAAAAGTACTGGGTTGGGTGATATGGGAATGGAGAGCATGGAACATAGCCTGGAGAGTGCTTCCCCTGCTGTTTTGATGCAGTCACGTTGCGCTTTGGGTCTCTGAAGGTGTCCTCATGTGAAACACACGTGAAGTTGTGTTCTTGATTCGTTGGTGCTGTGTTATACTGTGGACAGAAATACTCAGCTGTGTGCGTGCATGGTAGTCAGACCAACTGGATGTCTAAATAAGCACACATTTGCTCCAGTGCAGTTTGAAAATTTGTTTTTCCATGCCTCAAATTGAACTTTGTGGAATAATTGTGATTTGAAGAGGCTGTAAAAATGATAATGATTGTATGCCTCTTTAAAAGTATAAGAAATATGCATAAATCCTAAGAAGTGGTGTGCATGGCAACATATGGCAACTCAAACTACACGGACCCAAAATAATTGGTGTTCCAAAGGGGCAGAGGCCAAATTTTGCCACAGGCTTTATTCTTCTCCTAATTTTCTGTGATTGTAGGTTATAGCTAACCATCTCTCAAAAGGGTGTGGTTAACCACAGTGCTGTAATGTGAAAGAAAACTTCAAAGCAGGGAAGATAAGCTGTGCAGTTGCCTTAGGCTTGGGAGAGACTGAGCTGAAATAGGAGTTGGGCTGAACGTATAAAATACACTCCTAGATTTTAAAACTGCAACCATCAGACCTTGTGGACATCTTACTAAATCATTTAGACTGAAGTGCTGAGTACTTACAATATGTCAAAGCTGATCTTGCTTTGATATATTTTGATGGAGTTTAAAGGGAGACACGACCATTCTTAATGCATCTGTGTAGAGTAAGAGGTTAAAACACAGAAATACCATCAGTGTCTGCTTCTTTTGGAGTTGTCTGCTCTAAAATCTGTAGTTATTTATTTTGTAAGGGCATGATCATTTTACTCCATTAGGAATTCTTCAGCAATGACCTCATTTACTCTCCATCCTTTCCTTGCAAAAGCAAATTCTACTAGTGTCTGTTTTTGATGTCAGTGATGGGAAAAGAACAATGCAGTAGACCACTAATGCAAGAAATCTGAAATCTATTTGTCCTATCAAAAGTTAGAACTGCTGGGTAGGAGGTCATTTGACATCACTATTGCCAGAACAATTTTAAATTCTCCTACGTATTTAAAATCATGTGGAGTCTAAATGAATGCAATTTGTAACAAGTTTTGAGTGAGATTTGGTAAGACTGTATTCAGCTACAGTAAAAAACATCCAAGTGTACTGCAGTTAATTATGTTTCTTTTATTCATTTTGTAATATCTGGGGTTTGAATGTTTTTGTTCTGATTTGCCATTTTTATGTAAGAGGGAAATTAAATCTACTTGAAGATAATCCCAGCATCAGTCTCTTCTCTTGCCCCTAATCCTTACACTGTTAGCTTTTCTTCTTTTGCAACATATTGATAATCATAGTTTTAAGAATTTTTCACAGCAGAATAAATTTAAGTGCATCAAAAGAATTGGCTAAACACCATCCGGGCTGGCTGGTTTTGTAAAGTCAGTATTCGAAGGGTTTTTTGTTATTTTGGGGCTTGGGGACTGGTGGTTATATCTGTAATGGCCATTTTTATATACGGTCTGTGCAGCATTACAGTCATCCCTCCATACTGATATCTGATAGAAAAGGGCACATTCACTGTGGAAAAATAGTTCTTTTATAGAGCCACTTCTTAAAAATTGGAAGGAAGGAATAATTTCAGCAGCTTGAGATTTTTATACCTGAGCTAGTGATCCAGGTTTCCTTTCTGGGATACAGGGAGAAGTAAGTTCTTCGTAGGCACAACTCATCTCATCATAAAGTAGACCTCTGAAAAAGGTCAGATGAGTGGAGCCAGGAAGATCTTCCTACTGTTCAGTCTCTAGAAATAGAGCCAGTTAGTTCAGATGTAAGTGTCTGAGGCAAAATGAGGCCAAAAACAGGCAAAACAGATTGACTGTTCGGATTGGACTGGTCCAGTGGAGTTTAAGATGAAGTTCCAGTGGTCGTGCATGACAGTACATGTTCCAGTGGGCTGCCATCCATGTCACCTTCTTAAGGCATTCTCTCCACTTCTGAGAAAACTGCAGGAAAATAATACGAGTTTAAAATGGAATTTTTCCAAGGCTGCTAGGGAGCAAATATGCATGTCCCCCAGCCAGCCCACTCGACAACCTGAGGGAGGGAGTCTGCAAGGGTCTGGGGCTCTCTGGGGAGGTTAAATTAGTAGCTGGTATCTGGACACATCTGTTTCTCAGCCCAGCATATAGAAAGCCATTTTTCACTGTGAAGTAATTCCACAGCAATTTTACTAACGTTAGAATAGATGACAAGTTTACCAAGTATTTGGAAGTACTATTTCTGTTCCCTTTCATTTTGAAAATAGCTTGATGCAAACTTCATTTAACGGCATTTCAGTCAACCTATATATAATAAGAGATTTGTTTTCCTTTTAGTCTTCAGTATTAATCTACTGGGTCATGGCAGTTTGTGTTGACATTTGCAACATGTGTTTAAATCAGATTGAAATGGGATTCTGTGAGGTCTTAGCAAGAAAATTCGTTTTGGTTGCTTACACAAAATTACCTAGAGCTGGTCTGTTTCCTGGTGGGTTTTGAATCATTGTGTTACAGTAAAAGATTCCGGTCTTTTGGCAGCATGCAATTATAATTTCTACTGAAAGCAAATATTGTTGAGGATGTGAAAGAATATAAAATTATGTTCAGTAGGTACACCGATCAGAAAGGGTAGAACAAGGTTATATTTACACTGGCAGTTGTCATAAAGAACAGATCACTTCAAAAAAGTATGAAGATTAAATTTTACATTATTTGGCAGCTGCTTTTCTGGTACAAGTAATGCTGTAAATTTCCATATATAATCTTGAAAATGTTAATAACAGTGAAAAGACCAACATTAATGTAACGTTAAGTACAAAGAAACATCTGAAAATAATTTACAGGATGTATTCTCATGCTGTCTAAAAACTGGGATTCTGAGGAGGAAAGTGTGAAATTTTTAGCTGGTCTGCTTATAGAATTACCTGACAAAGTACTTGAGCAGAAGTCTTTATTACGCAGATTTCCCTCTCTGTTATTCTGTAGCCATATGCTGCATATGCACTAGTTAAAATTCTTAATAAAAGGTAAGACCTGGTGGTGTAAAAAAGCAAAACTAAAACTGCAGTGCAATGAAAATGCATTTGTGTGCGTATGTTTCATTCCTTGTGATAAATTTCAGAGATATTTGTACTTCAAATACTGAATTAAATGCTTTTAAGGTGTGTAACACTTAGAGAAAATGTGGGGTTTTTTTCTGGCTCTGTCAGACTTGAGACTCAGCAGATAAGGATTTAGATACCCGCTCAATCAGTGATTTATTCCAGCCGTTTGGAAATGACTGAGTCTATGGGTTACATTGCTTTAAAATGGATATAATCACAGAATCATAATTTCCTGCTTAAGCAAGATTGCAATGATAAAAATCAGTTAACAGTCTTGAAACCTGTCAATTCTGTGATAATGTGTAACAGGTAGCTTGAAGAAATTAAATAATCCCTATACACTATGACTGCATTTCTTTCTTGACAAAGAAACTTGATAGCCATTTCTGTCATTTTGTGACATTAAAAATTAGTTAGCAATAAGCATTATCATTGACAAAGCTTTCAAAGTCATAATATTCTTGCTAAGAGTCTGTTGTCTTGGGTTTGTAGGTATGCTTCAGAAATCACCTTCAGTTGAAGATTTTGTGGATGCCCTTGTTTCAGACTTAGACCACGACTTTGAAACGTTTATCACGGACTCCTAAACATGTTCAACAGAACTGAATTCTTTTATGGAAGATTGCATACATCGTCATAATTGTGGAGAAAACATTGTTGTGGCTGGTTTTACTTCTTGGTGAACACTTGTAAAAGTTTGAATATTCATGTTGGTGGAACCGTAATAAATAATTTCATTGGATCACCTGGTTTCATTTATGAAGATGATGGCTTTCTGTTGCATAGGAACTGAAGCATGGAAAGTGAGAGAACAAATCCTTTAGCATGTACTGGTAAAACATTTGATCTTGTTGGAATAGCTGGTTAAATGGGAACTGAACTCATCTTCAGGGTGAGTGGAGTGATACAAATGGTCTTTCAGTACACACATTGGACTCAGGACATACTTGTTGAGTGTCATGACCCAGAACCATTTGTTTGGGTTGTTCTCATGTGCTTGTGGATATTGTTTAAACTTGTTTAATCCTATTCCTCGTGGGAACTCTGCATTGAAGAAAAGCAAATTGTGTTTGCAATGGAGGGGAAATGGGAAAGAAAGATGAAGTGGAAGACTAGGAACTGTATTTGAGATAGGGAACAAAAAGATTGGAGAAGAAAAACTAGTTGTACAGGTATGTGATGGAAAATGTTAGGGCGTGGAGGAGTGGAGGAAAGAGATACCTTGTAACACAAAAAAAGACAGACAAAGAAGTAAAATAGGTACCCCACAAATGTTTCCTAGTGGAGGGCTACGAGGATGATGAGGGGACTGGAGCATCTCTCCTATGAGGAAAGGCTGAGGGGGCTGGGCTTGTTTAGCCTGAAGAAGAGAAGGCTGAGAGGGGACCTTATAAATGCTTATAAATATCTCAAGGGTGGGAGGATGGGGCCGGACTCTTTTCAGTGGTGTCCAGCGACAGGACAAGGGGCAACGGGCACAAACTGAAGCATAGGAAGTTCCATCTGAACATGAGAAAGAACTTCTTCCCTCTGAGGGTGACGGAGCCCTGGAACAGGCTGCCCAGGAAGGTTGTGGAGTCTCCTTCTCTGGAGATATTCAAGACCCACCTGG
>Ga0065711_1047046_pt1 | contig 12554 bp, 8 predicted proteins | sample Hoacrofraction12_FD_59098 | JGI IMG/M metagenome (GOLD analysis project Ga0065711, IMG submission 59098) | Hoatzin crop microbial communities from Cojedes, Venezuela - Epithelial fraction 12 v2 (version 2) | ecosystem: Host-associated > Birds > Digestive system > Esophagus > Crop | place...
AAGGAAAGGAAAGGAAAGGAAAGGAAAGGAAAGGAAAGGAAAGGAAAGGAAAGGAAAGGAAAGGAAAGGAAAGGAAAGGAAAGGAAAAACGTTTTCACCTTCAAAAAAAGGGTGGCATTATTCACAGTACCTCTTGGGAACAGACCCTCAAGTGTACTCTCAAATCATCTGACATCGCATATTGCTAAGCAAACCATCTCAGGGACTACTCTAACAACTGAAAAATACTGACAGCTGCAGAATAATGCATGAGCTTATGCTTTCCTACTGCTTAGTTTTCTAAAAACATACATATGATGAAAGAGACATCAAAGTTAAGAGCATTATTGCTCTAAGTTTCCTTGATTGCCAATAGGAGAGATAAATCCTTCAGATTTCATATGACCCAAATCTCACTATGCGTATGTTGATCTTTCCCCATTTAATCTAGGGGTTCTGGGAAAACTAAACTCTAAATATGAATGACTCAGTTAAGTTTGTACATTAGTTGGAACTACTCCAGCCCAAATTTTGCCACTCATATTTATCAAACTACTTGCATGACAATTTAAAGTTCTTAGGTCAAAACCTGTCTTCAGTGCTGTTTGTGCATACCCAGAAAAGACAGCCTAGGCCATCATATCAATTCAATTGATTTTTTGTATATTAATGATTTTTAGATTTTCAGACATTCTGAACAGCTTTAATCATTTTGATGCTCCATACAGAAAATTCCTGTTTATCAGTGAACATTGCCTTTTATTTTTAAGTACAAAAAATGTTAGACTGTCAAAACCTTTTCAATAGTGTAGAGTATCCTGTGTCCTTTACTCATGACTTATTTATTAAACCTGGATTTTGTCCAGAAAAATATACCACCAGTGCTAATTTATTTCTTTTGGTATCACTGGTTTTAACTTTAAAATAATTGAATTCACTGAAGATATTTGTTATGAAAGACCCTGTCCTGTCCCTCCAGAAGCCCAATGGGAGAGTTATTATTGACTTCCAGGTGAGTAGGACTGGGTCCAAATTATCTGAATCAATGCCAAGAAAGAGTTTGTTTTGGTCTGAGCTTTTGGGCAGTTCCTTAAGCCAAAAATAGAGATAAAGGAAACGTTTCCGCTTCATCATTAATATTAACCCATGTGAATCAAAGTATGCGTTACATTCTGACTGTGATTTTTAGAAACGGAAACTGTATGGAACATGCAACCAGCCATTGTCTAGAAAAAGTGATCCGAATTTACTGGTGGCTTAAATGGTGACTAAAGTTACACAAGGAGAGTGAGCTTGTTAGGAAACGGATGTTAAGAGGTAATATGACATCATCTGCCCTTGAGTGGATGTAAAATTTATGTGACAAGACACAGGGAAAGACAAGGAATCTCAAGAAATACAACAAAGAGATGTAGGAAAAAGCTTCTCTTTTTAACTTATTTATCCCATCCTAAACCTTCCTCCAGCTAGAATTCAGGCACTGGGCTTCATCTCATGTAGTTTTAACCATCTGGAAGCTTGAAAATTAAGTCCGAGCTAGTCACTAGACTCTCACCATTCAAAGGAGAGAGAATAGTAGATCATCCAGAAGACAAATTCTCTGAGCAATCTTATGCCCTAATGTCTAGGTGCAATTAATCACCTCCAGAGACAACTGATTTCATTCAGGCAAAGAAATCTTATAAAAGCTACTTAAGGTTTAGCATCTGTCATGGAGATGCCTAGCTTAGAAATTACTCTCATGCAGAGTACAGCCTCTAGCACACTTATTGTGGGTAAAAATGGAGATCAGGACAAATAGAGCTTCATTTAGCCAGAATACATTCTCCATTACCTAATCATTGCTAAAGGTCTCATTTGCATCATACCCTTTGAGATACGACACAGCACTCCACAGACATCCTATGGCCAACCTGCAGAGACTCATTAAGTTGCTTAGAGAGCCCTCCACCTAGCTTTACAAAGGGATGGGCTTTTTTCCTTCCGTGTTCTGCAGCTGCCAATTCCCTTACAGTTCAGGCTGAAACACTCCATTGTTTTGCCAGATGACCTTTTTCCATCAGCTGCTCATCTTCTTCACCATCTGCATGACAAGCGGATCCAGTTCTGACTGTGAGAGCTCTGTCTGCTTACATTTGAGGTGAGAGACTCACTAACTGTATGCCACTCCTCCCTAAGCAGAAGGCAGCTCAAAGTTCCAGAGTAACCCTGTCTTCAAGGCTTCCCTGGAACTTGCAGGATATGTCTGTATCAGTAAATAGGATTAGCCAGGGGCCCGAGTATCAGTAGCAGGGCACAACTTACTTGAGCATATCTAAACCCTCTTCCGCCCCTTGCCCCATCCCCACCCTATACACACCAAAACAAGGTGGCTGTGTACAGATTTCTTACTGGAACAGTCTCTATCGTGCATTATCCCCATAACACACCCAGGCATTATATCTGTGCACTAGCTGGCACAGACATAACCACACTGCTGTGTGGGATTTCTCTGAAGAGTGGTGAATTTAAGCCATCTGTCAGCTAGTAGGAAATACATGGAATTACTGTTTCCTGTTTGCCAAGTCTTGCTCTTGCACAATAATGTTTAGATCCACAACTGTTCATGGTGCTTAAGAGGCTGGCATGCTCTAGAAGCAAATCTCCTACCAAGGGGGAGGCAATGAGTGGGACATGAAGCCCTCAGAAATGATGGTTGACTTACATTCTTAAGAACATATTCATCACTCAGCCGCTGATACGTGATAGGAACCACTGATCACGTATTTGCAGCTAACATGAAAATGTTAGGGAAGGAATCCATTTTTTAGCTGTTCCCTTCGTTTTTGTTCTAGATGAAATGCATATACCAGTTTCGTGTTTCATCTGTTGAGCCTGTTGGGGTTTAAAATGTTAAAAGGGACAAAGAGGTTGTTTAAAATAGCAGCTACAAAAGGAATGATGAGAAAGGGAGCGAACTGTATTTTTAACAGTGAGGGCAAGCACAGAGATACTTTGGCAGGCTCATTGCTGATCTGAAGTGGAACAGTGTTAACTAAGCCCAACTTCCTTATACCATCAATAAGCAGCAGTAAATCTGTCCCTCTGCACTTATCAGTCCATAAAAAGGGTTTAAATTTAGCAGTAAATAATTTTAACATTGTTACGTTTATACTGGCAAGATACTTTTAGTAAATTGGATGTTACTACAAAAACTATCATACAGCAGAGAAAATCACATTTGCATTCTTAGATGTTATGGCATCTTATCTTCTTTGCCCTAATTCTCATGGCTTTTTGCTCTTTGCATCTGGACTTCTGGCAAAACACAACTATGAAAGAAATGTGCATTTCAGTCAAGAGATTCAAAGGAAGGGTTGCATCAATCTAAATGCACAGGAATCATGTCTGAGGGATGTAACTCGTATTCAACCAGGAAATTCCCACTAAAATAAAGTGTCTTGTTTGCAAAGGCATTCTGTGTCTAAAATAGAGGAAGGAGTGATTCTCATTCACGTCATTAAAGTAGGCAGGCAAGGCATCTGTAGTGAGGACATGGGCTAATGGGTTATCGTTCTCTTCTATTTAGTCTAAAAATACAACTTTGGTACTTTATTTTTAACATAATAGGAGTAAGTTCATTCTACAGACTATAAACAGAAATAGGGGAAATGGCTCAGATATAATGAAACCCTCTTTGACATTTCACCCAAATTGGAATGACCGTTTTGGAAGCTGCAATATTTGCACTTGCTTTTTTGCTTCATTGTTATTTAATTTTCTTCCTCTAATGCTAACCAGAAACATAAGTGATGAGGAACCAAGTGAAAGCTAGTTATTGCACAACTTCAGTCCTGTCAAGACGAAAAAATGTAGAAATGGCCATAGACTGAGTTTTCAGCAGCTTAAAGCTGCTTCCAAAAAGTACACAGAGCTGCATTTGCTAACCCGAACTGAATGCACTCTCCTGCTAACACGAGGTAATACAACACTGTGAATTTCTGTTCAGTTACTTTGCGCATTTTACACAGTCCTGTTCTAAAAGACAATTGCACATGAATGTCTAAAGCACCAGAGAAGAGGGACACAGGGCACAGAAGGAAATCCATGAACCATTTGACCTGCCGTGCAGATTAACTAACACACGAAGACAAAGGAGTGCTAGGTTTTGGGTATTGGCTTTGTAGGCCACCAGGAGACTGCCATGGTGGAGAATGAGAAATGAAAAATACTAACCGGGAGCGGTGAGAATGATGGAAGGCAGAAGAATCTTCAAAATCACAACATCTACTTGTTGTTTTTCAAGATGCTGAATATTTATGAATTCTAAGGACTTTTTCCTGTATCTGCAGGCGAAAAACCCAGGAGAATTTATTCCCAGCTTACTAAGAGTCTTCAGCATCATAGACTCATGAGGACTGCAGCTAAGTTTGGAACAAGCTTGCTAGGAATTTCTCACCTGTTTGTACAGTTTTTCTGGAATCTCAAGCTGAAATTTCCGCACAGAATTAAAGACACTATATTCTGACCACTTACTATGAAATCACAGCCTTTACTCAGTTACGATGAGAAGACTATAAATATGTCCGTAAGAAGATACTGGCTTTATGGAGGACTCAGAGGAGGTAAACAGAAACAGAAAAGGAGCAAGATCAAGTTTCCTGAGGTAAAAAATGAAACAGTAGAAGAAAGGTCAGCAAATTTAATCTATGAAGGGTAGTTGAGAGGGTTGCAGCAATGGCTGAATATCAGTTTTGTCAGAACAGATATCTGGGTCTTGCTGTTATCCTGCAAATCGGTGAATATGGAGGCCTCTCTGGGCCTTGTAGTAATACATTCATGTCATATTCAGAAGTTTTGAAGCAGGAGAGTTAGAGAAGAAACCAGAGGGTTGCTCTAAAAGAAGTAATATTCTGTGGCTGTGGCTTCCTGTAAAGTTCAAGTTCTTCTATGGAAAGATTTCAATAGATGAGGTCAAGGCTACAGAAAGTACATGAGATATTACAGGAAGAGATATCCCAGAAGCAGGATTTCAATGCCTGGATGAAAAAGCCAGAAAGATCAGGGGAAAATGAAGAAAATAGCTTCAGAGAACAGTTGACAAAGGAAAGGAGATAGAGCAGAATGTAGAAGACTATATTTGTACCCTACGCAAACTAGGGAAAAATGAAGTTTGTACTGAGGTAGTGCCATTACGGGGAAACTTACTTAGAAAAAAATGATTGGCAATAGCAGAAAGTCCCCAGCTTAAAAAAAGTGGTGAGGCAAGTTGTAATGAGTTCATTCCTGACTGATGTTGGGGAGAATATGATTTTGCTGGCCTGGAAGTTTAAGCGAAAGACATATAGATACTCTTCTGCAGCAAAGCAGAGAAAGAAGGAAAGGTCATGAAGGTGAGGTCACAGAAAAATGATACCTAAATGTCAAGGATGGGGAGGGAGTTAAAACAAGTTAGGGAGAACTTTTTCCTGGAGAAATAAAAATATATTTTTGAGTAGGAAGTAGCTTTGGAGAGTTCCTCTTGAAACAAGAATACTCCATTTCCTGGAGATAAAAAATAGATTGCTGTTAGGAGCAAAGAGGTCCATTTCAGAGAATGGTGGCTTGATCTGAGAACAGATATGTGACCAGGTTACTAGAGCATCTGCACAGGCTTACTGTAGATCTGTAGACTCAGAAACAAGCAAGGCAATGTTCTGTTAATGGCTGCAAGTGGAGTGAGGGTCTGTGCAAGCTGGGTGCAAGATTTCTGGGCTCCTCAGTACAAAAGAGATATGGAGGTAGAGGAGGGATTCCAGCAAAGGGTCACAAAGATGATTAAGGGATTGGAGCATCTGTCCTATGAGGACAAGTTGAGAGACCTGGGACCGTTTATCCAAGAAAAGAGAAGGTTCAGAGAGGATCTAATGAATTTATACAAATACCTGCAGGGAGGGTGCAAAGAAGATGGATCCAGGCTCTTTCCAGTGGTGTCCAGTGACAGGACAAGAGGCAATGGGCACAAACTGAAATGCAGGAGGTGCAGTCTGAACATCAGCAGATACTTTTTTACTGTGAGGGTGACCAAGTACTGGTAGAGTTTGCCCACAGAGGTTGTGGAGATATTCAGAATCTGTCTGGACACAGTTCTGGTCAACCAGCTGTATGTAGAATCATAGAATCATAGAATCGTAGAATAGTAAGGGTTGGAAAGGACCTTAAAGATCACTTGGTCCCAACCCCCCTGCTATGAGCAGGGACATCTTCCATTAGACCTGGTTGCTCAGAGCTCCATCCAACCTGGCCTTGAACACTTCCAGGGAGGGGGCATCCACAGCTTCTCTGGGCAACCTGTTCCAGTGGCTCACCACCCTCAATGACCTCCAGAATTCCCTTCTAACCTCAACCATTATGTGATTCTGTAAAGAGTAGTGATGATAGTACCTGTGGCTACCAAACCTACTCAACTGAAGGACCAGGGACAGCAGGAGAAGATGTCACACAAAATCACAGCTTTTAGAAACCAAAATGGGTTTCAGACAAACAAAACAAAACCACTCCAATGCCCCTGGGAGAAGAAAGGACAGCAAACTAAAGAAGAGTCCATTGTGTGGCAACAGAGTGGTCTGTCTTTCACGGAGGACTTGGAAGCTGCAAGTCAATACTTACATGGGTTATGTTTAAAGGATTATTTTAATAGTGGCCATGCACCTAAGCAAAAGAACGCACTGTGGCCTTTAGGCGCAGATTCCCCAGTGTGTCAAAGTAATGTAAAACATGTTTGGAATGGGAGGAAAGACTTTTAAGTCAGAGTCATCTTGGTAATGTCAATAACAAAGACAGATTTTGAGGCTACTTCCAGAATCCACCTTCTGTAAACAAAACAGCATGTGAAGACAGAATTCCTGTTTTCCCTTGGCTAACAGCATCTAATCCTCCAGCACTAAATATAGATGTATGTAAAACTGACATTCAGTGTTTGAGCCTTTACCATACAAAGGGAGACGTCGTGTGACTCCATGACCACGTTTTTTTAATTGGTGGAGGTTAGATTTTACTGCAAAAGGTACAAGATAACAGTATTACATGCCTGTTTTCAATATATTAAGGACTGTATTTTATGAGGTCCTAAGAAGACATGCATCTTTAGTAACTACAGAATGTCTATGTAGGATACATATCCTTCAGCTGTACCTGGAAAACTGTAGCTAAAGTAGCTGTCTCAGCAAGCAGCTGCACTGATTGAAAAAAAGTGTGGTTTTAGTTCATTAGATTTGTGCTTTCCAAATGACTCCTACCAAAAATGTGGCGTCCAGTAGGGCTAGTAGTGTTAGGAGCTTCCTAAAACGTATCAACGAGCTTCAGCCTTTGCTGACTTGCAGAACAAAGTGCACTGACCTTCTCTGCATTGAGAGCTGACAAGCCACCCAGCTGTTTCCCTGGCCAACATACAAAGCTGAGAAAATGGCCAAGCACTGATTTTCATCCATAGTCCAATGTTTGTCTGAAGTGGAAGTGAAAGTGAAGAGCTTCTTCAAAGGTCTGATCAGCAAGGACCTATTTGCACATATAAGACCTTTTTATGTCTTATAACAGAAAAACTTGGAGCCTGAGGACAAGATGTATATCTGTAGCAAGCCTTTTCTAGGTCTCCACAAGCATTTGAATAGCTTCCAGTGATCCACATAAACAGTACTCCTACCTTCCAGGGTATGTGGCGTCTAAACACTCTCTCTTGCTTATTTCCCCAGGTAAATAATTACTGCAGTCTGTCAGTGCAGTCTGGTGAAAGTCATAGAATCATAGAATCGTTTAGATTGGAAATGACCCTTAAGTACATCAAGTTCCCTGAAGGGAACGTCTCTTGCCTTAGAAATGGAAGTGCCTCAGTCTCCAACCCAAGCAGAGGATCCCAGGGATTATTATAGTTGCTAGGTAGTGCAGCCATGTTAATGCCCAGAAGGAGCCCCCAGGGCCTTGTGGCAAGAACCAGCTTTCATCACCACTCCTTGGGGCTGACCCCACAGAAACGGATTTGATTTGGAGCTGGTTGGAGCCACCCTGAACAGAGCCAAGCATGAAGCAAACAAGGAGCTTGTGGACAGCCAGCTGTCTAGTACCTGAGATCTCTCCACCACCCTCTTTTCTTTCACAGCATGGATTTCTTTATTCTAGCAATTTTAACTGAATGGTTTTATCGGTGTACAGCTTATCGGTACAACTCCAAGTTAGTACATGGTGGTGGGTTCATTCTATCCAGATGAACACTGTGTTTGCATTACATGGCCACACTTGCAGAAAAGCATGGATGAGTGAATCATGGAACCTCTTGTCGAGGTCAGATATTTTGTCTGGAGATGAATTTAATCCAGACTTGAAAGGCTTGCCTGGAGTGACTTCTGTGCAACAACATAACGTATGGCCACTTATCGTCTGCTTTGTACAAACGCATACTTTTCCCAGCAGCTGAAAAAATTACTTTTTTTTTTTTTTTTAACAACTGACCTTATCTAGGCTTCCTGGGAGATTCTGATCCAAACTCCTACTACAAATGGAATTTAAAAGTAAACTTTGTCACATTTATTCTGTTCAATTAGCATGGAAAAAAGTGCCTTTAACCATTTCTACAAAATTCAGAAATGCTGCTCTTTCAAACCTGCAGCTACATTCCCAAACCCGCTCCGGTAGCTTTTCCCTTAATAGACAGTAATTCAGTGTATTTTATACCTCAAGTTAATTAGGTGCTGCTATATTAATTTCAGAACTGTAACTTACTTTGTGATTTCCTTTGCCAATGCTGAACAGGAAGGATGAAGGGAATAAGTTTTACTAAGTGGAGCATGATTTTTAATCTTAGATAGGAAAACAAAATTTCTGCTAGCAACCAGTCTGACTTAAAGTCTTGAACCTCATTCCATATAAAAATCCTTGAACTCATATAAACAAGGGCTATAGGAGACAGACAAAAGTTGTCTTCTTAGTAGAAATTTTATTGTATTTCATTATTTTGAGTCCTGCTGCTTTAAGATAAAATATGGAATCATTTACAATGCAATCTACATTAAAACAGGTATCTTCACACAAACTTCATGTTTCATTTGTTTCATCTGCTGTTATTGTTTTATTAAAACCTTTTCTGACAAAATATTGTTCCACTGTTTCAAGAATTAGGTATAATGTCAATACACTGCAGTTGACAGCCAACACTTTAATTCATAGAAGTTGCTTAGCTTTGTAGAAGAAGAGACAAAGCATAGCTACACATCACACTAAAAAGAATTTCAGATTTTTGCATAAATTTAGACTAAGGGAAAAAAATGAGACGGATAATGTTATTCTTCTGTATCATCTGTCCAGTATATAAACATGTGCAATTACAAAACTGCAACATCCTAATTTCTCATTTTCTCAAAGTACATTTATTCCTTTAAAATTGCCATTGGCAATGTTTCTGTGGTAGCTTCTAAAACACAGAAGACTATTTTCTGCCTCCAGTTCACCTCCGGCATTTAATGTGTGGCTCACACTGAGACAGCTATTCTTTCTATTCACCCCAGACTTGCCCCAGTTAGCAGGCAAATTTCCACCAGACTCAACAACAAGAAAAGCAGGCCTGGTGCGGCAGATTTCCGAGGCTGCTTAGTTACTGAACCATGTAAACAGAAAAATTAATACGATTCGCAAAAGTACCTGCAAGCTCATGAAAAAAATCCCATTGATTCCATGAGTTTAAGATTAATTAAAATATACAGCCCTGCAGTGTGTCTCATGAGCTTGTTAATGAAAGGGTTTTCTGATGCCATGATCATGACCATTGCTCATGATTTATACTGCATATCACAGAACAATCTTCAAAGTCTTTCTGTTGTTGAAAATCATTCTGGTGGTGACTAAAAGTTATCCAGTCTATTTACTTTGTGTATGACACTCCAAATTAAAAAAAAGAAAAAGTCAGAGCATTATCAGTCATTGACGGATATGTTGCATCCGACATAATTAAAACAGTGACTGGCCACAATTCATGTAATTGTTAATAGCTGGTGGGAAGGAATGCAGTGGAATTGTAGAATATAATAAAATGAGTGTCAGGCAGTCTGGAGGCTCTTTCAGATGGGGGTCCAGCTTTCCCTGTCATGTACAAAAGTGAACTTTCCATAGGACAAGAGGTATTTCTGCTTTCTAGAAAAAAAAAAGCCGGATACACTAGCAGCAGTTTGTATAATCTTATATGATGAATTCCATACAGTTCAGTAAGGAATTTATTTCACAGCTTAATTAGCAGAGGCGACTTAAGGGGCACTAGTCTATTATATGGACAGATGGGTTTCTTTCGTTGCAATCTACACTAACCTTGTTCGTTGCTTCTTCATTTAAGCTACAGTTAATTTGCCAAGTTATCCACTAAGCTCTCAGTGTTTAATACAGTATTATCTTAATCCTCAGATAAATTTCTGTGAAACTGTGTTTTCGTTTACTTTTTCATTAATTAAAGCGGGCTTGTACCACAGCATGTGCTCTTTTTAATTTCTCAAATGTTCTATTCTCTGAAAAAAAACGAGTAGAAACAAAAAGGGTGGTAAACTTAGTTAGTTTTATTTCCTTGGCTATCCCATCATTTCTGATGAACAGTCAATCTTTTCATTATTGATTGTGCATCATAACCACCAGTAATCATGAAAAGAGCGGGTCCAGGCAAACTGCTGGCAGCCAGAAACAGCTTAGATGCTTTGTCATGTGTATTTGTGCAATATTAGCGAGTAACTCTGCTTCAGGTACCAGCAGCTGCACGGAGTTCTGTATACTGTCATGCTGTTATTAAAATATTTTGGAAACTAAATTCCTATTACTAAAACTTCTGAAGCTGAAGTAAGTTGGCAGCAATGATGTTGCTACCAACCAACAGTGAACATATCTTGTGGAGCCGCACTAGCAAAAACGTTAGCCAATACATCTCCGTGCAGTCGTCACCTGTTTCTTGATGGTGAGGATCAGCATAGCAGCCTTTGAGACTTAGCAAGAACCTTGCAAGTAAAAAGCATTTCAAGATAGAAGTTAATGCAATGTTAATTGGCAAGATTTTCTAATAAAAAGCAATGCCGCATTTAGCAAAACATTGTTCGCTTAGAGATCGCTGAATCGGAAATGGAGAAAATGCAGAAGTGAAAATTGAAAAGACTTTAAGTCCCCAGGGCTCAGAAATCTGTAGGGTTAATTCCATGTTCACACTTCTGTCATTGGACGAGGCATCAGCCTGGGTACTGCAAAAGGAATCCTGCCGCAAAACAACCTGAAAGTGCCTGAACCTGAAAAGCTCAGTCTTCCAGCTGGGGCACAGTAAACCTCCAGCTACCCTCGTACAGCGCAGAAGTGACTCCAGCACCTCTATTTCACAAATATTACCATACAAATTGGGGAAGAAAAAAGAGTGTGACAGCTAAATCAGGAAATGGATCCAGCTAAATTAGGAAATGGATCAAGAATGACTAAATGGGAAAGGTGCTTGATACAGCAGACTTTTAAACAAAGATGGAGATGTGGAAAGGAAGATAAATGAGGGCGAGAAACGGCTGCCTGCTACAGCAGCTCAGGAAGGTGTCAGCAGATGCTGGAAAGATGAACTAGATCAGCCAGTAATTATGGGGAGAGGTTTGAAAGAAACGTTAGGTTTTCAGTGTTTTCCCTTATGGGTATGTCAATAATGTAGGTGAGTGGGTCACTTCTGTAACGAAGCGTTTATACGTTCATGTCCTGCATATGATTTAGCTTCCAGCATTATTAGAGATGCTGGAAAACGTCTTCAAGTTGAACTCTTTTTAGCCAGACATGCAATTGTTTCCAACCTTCAGAGGCTGTTCTTAGCCTCCACAAAACCTGGCACAAAACAAAAATCTCAATGTACAAATCTCTTTGCTCCTTTCCTTACGCTTCACTGAAGGGCACAAGGACTGGAACGAGCTCGCTGAGACCAGATGCGTGACTACGGCTGCCCGGAGCAGCAACCGGACAACCGGGCTCAGTCACTGCGACTTCAGAACAGCCGAAACACTGTTCCGCAGAATCACAGAATCATGAAGGTTGGAAAAAACCTCTGAGATCATCGAGTCCAACCGTCAGCCCAATGCCACCATGCCTGCTAAACTGTGTCCCGAAGTGCCACGTCTACACGTTTCCCACCTCGGAAGAGTGTGGAAAGCACCCTGGTTTGTCAAACGCTTTAAAACGTGGCATTTTCGCCGCTCTGGATGTGTGAGGGGGAATAAAATGCAGAGGGAGAGCCCCGCATCCAGCTGCGGGAACGGGCGTCGCAGAGGGCGGCGGGGAAGAGCCCTCTCCCTCCCCGCAGACTTCCTCTAACAACGCCAAAACCTCTCGAAATCTGGAAAAAAAAAAAAAAAATTGTTTCAAAAACCCGCAAAATTACTTCTTTCGGCCGCACAGAGTCAACCTGGCACCAGGCGAGGCGGGCGGACTGCAAAAAGTGGGAGATCGCCTGGAGGGTGCCGAGGCACCGAGAACTTCGCCCGGGTTTTGGGGGGGGGCGGACGGACCCCGACAGCGGCCGAGGGGAGGCACCGCGGGGGCCGGGCCGGGCTGCGGGGCGGGGAGGCGGGCGGGGA
>Ga0065711_1047047_pt1 | contig 12554 bp, 3 predicted proteins | sample Hoacrofraction12_FD_59098 | JGI IMG/M metagenome (GOLD analysis project Ga0065711, IMG submission 59098) | Hoatzin crop microbial communities from Cojedes, Venezuela - Epithelial fraction 12 v2 (version 2) | ecosystem: Host-associated > Birds > Digestive system > Esophagus > Crop | place...
AAAACCTCAGCGCCCCGTAGAAGGGGATAAAGTCCCTGTAGTGCACATGCGGAACATGTTAGGGAAGACGGTTTGGGTTAGTCCTGCCTCGGGCAAAGGCAAGCCCGTCCGTGGAATTTCTTTTGCTCAAGGACCAGGGTGTACCTGGTGGGTAATGCGGAAGGATGGGGAAGTCCGATGTGTACCTCATGGGGATTTGATTTTGGGGGAGAATAGTCCATAAATAAATTGTATAAAGTTAATTGTTAAAATAACCCTGTCACTCCCTGTTATGACTGTTATATTTCTTATATGTTATACCAGTAGTAGCATAGTAAGAATCGTCCAGATTAAAGAAGGGTGGACTTTTTGATGAAAGACCCAGCAGAGCACAGTGATGACGGGACTGGACCTGGTTTTCAACAACTGGCACCCAGCAACTTCATCGAGATCGACATCTCCAGCCTGCAGTCTGTGGGCACGGGCCGCACCAGATACATCAGCCGTGAGCTCTGGATACTGCAAGTGACCGCCCATCACCACACATCACCTCTCCTGCCTCGGAAGACCATTACGACAGATGAAGCCCAAAGTCATGGATTAAATAAACTCAAGGGACACTTTAGAGTGATTATCCATAGACTGAAGGAATGATATCTGGAGACAGGAGAAGTGGTGGTGATCAACTGGACAATGGGGGACCTGGGCACTGTGTAGATGGTATGGAATAAGGGGTGGATAATGTCCTGGGTTTGGCCAGGACAGGGTTAATTTTCACCAAAATCCAGGAAGGGGCACAGCTGGTGGGGGGGGGCTGACCCCACCTGGCCAAACAGAGCCTGGTATTCCATACCATGTGCCGTCATGCTGGGTTCCGGTGGAGGGGAGCTGGGTGGTGGGAACTCACTCGCGCCTGGGGATCTCGCGGCAGCAGATGGTGAGAGCGGCTCTGTGGGTTGTCCAGTTTGTGTTGTGTTTTCTCCTTATCTGTATCATTGTTTTTCCTGTTCCCTCTGTTTGCTGTTCTGTTAAACTGCCCTTATCCCAACCCACCAGTTTCTGCCTGTTTCTTTCCTCTCTCCTCCGCATCCCGGCGGGGGGAGGGGTGGCCTCATGGCGCTTTTGTTGCCAGCTGCAGCCAAACCAGAACACAAGGATGATGGTTCTAGGGGATTGGATTCACGTTTTAGTGAAGACACCATTTTCTTGTTAGGTCCTTAGGCTTCTACTTTAGTTACTGTCTTATGGGGAAGTAATTATAGCAAACTTTTAATGGCTAGCGAGTGGCATAGCTCTATGGGCTCCATTAACTGTGTTTGCTATGTCTCCTGTGAACACCTAAAATGCTGGAAAGTTCTTAATATGCTATTTAATAAAATTGTAGTTTAATTAAATGTTTTCTCTGATATTTTGTGTTTCAGAATTTCTTTATTGTTTTCATTGATGACTTAAGTGAACTGAAACCCAGTTACAAATCTACGGTCTTGCAAAAAGAGATGTCTAAGAGCTATATTTATCATAAATTCTCATTCCCATTATTTAAAAATGTTCAGCTTTTATACAATCATGAGAAGAGAAATAGAAGTGCTGTTAATTTCTTAAAGAATCTTTGCAGAAAATGTCTTCAGTGTTGCATTTAAAAAACTCCTTCATATTTCAGAAAATGTTCCCATACATATATTTTGTTCGTGCTTACTGTAGCCATGGTCTCAGTATTGCGGTCATGTTTCTATAAGGCATACCTCTATATTTATAACTTCTACCTAAAAATAGTGATTATCCTCTGATCACGCCGATTTGATATGGACATTCTTATGGGTATTTTTGAGTTGGTGACAAGGAGAAGTCTGTATTTCATATTTAGTCATCCGTAGAACTTGTGCATGAAAGTTACATAATTTTATTGCTGTTTCTAGTCAATATTCCTCTTCCACTGAATTTTGGGCATAGTCACAGTGATTCCTAAGACTTGAAGGCATATAACTGTAGGAAGGGCGGGTTAGGGAAACAGCACAAGTTTTTAAAGTTTTAAGGAATACTGGGTCCATGTACATATTCTCAAATGCTGGTATCATCTTTTCACATTGCTTCTACATTGTGTGTTTTTCTATAAGAGAAACAGATGCTCGAAAACCTGGTTTAAAGCTTTGGGTTATGCATCTGGCTGGTTTCTTCTAGAAATTTTAAATATATTTAGGAATCTGAAAGGCTATAGTAACATTTCCATGTTTGTGCTGGTAACAATGGCTTCTTCCACTTCCAAATCTCTTTGAGCATGATGTGTCTGTTAAAGAAATTATGAAGTTAACAACATTTGCATGGTCATGTTACTTTCAAATTTTGCATAACAGTAGGGAGAAGTTGCAAAGTAGGAAAACACTACTATATTTGAAGCTAATATGTCAATAAAATGGAGTAACATGCAAACAGCTTTCATCGGAAGACTTTATAACAAACACATTTTCTATTTATGATTTTAAAACTTCAAATTAAGTATCCTCAACTCTATTTCCCTGTTCTTCATGTATTTTTCTGTAGTTTTACTGAGGCAACAAATTGTCTCAGTTTTCTAATCTTGAAGAGAAGCCTCTTTAAAGAGGCCCTGTTTCTTACTTTGTGTTTTGGGTTTGTTTGTTTTTTTTTGAAGACACGTTTCTACTAGCAGATTTATGCTTTCTTTGAAGCTGTTTCTTTGATCTGCTTGTAAATGTAAGAGACATCTTATGGCTAGTTCTCTTTTTTGCTTGCATCTCAATCCAAAATTTACTGGTTTCATTTTTTACTTTGTGTTTACTGTACTGAATGCATAAATTTCTAACATATGTAAGAGATAATAAAGTGGATCTTATTAGTACACCTAGGCATTTTAGAAATGTCACATTGCCATGTTTCCTACTACTTCTTCCATGGAAGAATATCCATACAGAAATTTCTGTTAGTATGAGTCTGGTGCTGCCTTTCCCCATTACATAGCAATTACGCCAGCAGAAATACAAATTTTTGGAGTGGCTAAGGTAAAGGAAAATACTTCTAAGAAACAAGCTATTTTGACAGGAAACTCACCTGCAGAGCTTTCATATAGGTACCTCCTTAGGTGTCTTGTATTTTTAAGCTTTTTTGTTTTCACCGTCTATATATCTAATCAGAAGTAATCATTCTGAATTGCTTATAAGGGAATTTTGTCTCATGCGTATTGCTTATAAGGGAATTTTGTCTCATGCATTTCAGAAAACAAACAAGATCATTCTTCTGTAAGAAGTATAATTGATCATCCAGAAACAAATATAATAGGTTTGGGAGTAATTTTTGCATTTCCAGTTTTTCATAATGAAAATTCTTTTTTTTCTTTATTTTAATCAGTTTAGAGTAAGCATAATTAATTATGATCATCAGATTAGTGTTACTGGACTTTTTTAAATTGCAGAACAACATTGAATCTGGAGAAGCATCCTGGAGCTGCCTTTTTCCCCCAGTATATAAATCAATATTATTTAGGGACATGTGGGTATATTGTTCTTGCTGATATTAGTTCAATACTTTTACTTTTTTCACACGCTGTATTTATATCCATACAAAACTGTCTTACATTTTTTCTCAAAAATAAACTGAGAAACAACCATCCCTCCATCTAACAAATCTTAAAAATTCTTCTGATGATTCAGAGCTTTATCTACAGATGAACTAATTTTAGCTGAATATATCTATGTAAGCATTAGTGTCCCATAGTCATCCAAACTCCCATATAGTCAATGGAAAACGTAGCTCTAAATGGTAGTTTGGTGCACCTTAAGAGAGGTAATGTGACGTGTGTTCCAGGTGCCATTTTCTGTCCACAGACTGTAGAAGGAGCCATGATTAGACTGGGTGCTTTATGTTTACGTGATTGAATTTAGGTGTAAAGAATCAGATTAAAGGAATTTAAGTTAGACCTCTTAACTCTCAACCATTTGAATATCTTTCCAACATATTTTATGTGTTAGCATAGAATAATGATTAGTGTGGAAGTGAAGACAGCAAGATTTTGTTGAATAGTGTCTAGTATTTCTTCACACACAACATAATTCCCATGAAGAAACTTTTCTTGTGACATTTCCTATATACTTAACCAGGTCTTTAAATCTTGTACTTTTGATTTATATCCAGTTATTGGTTTTTTTTACTTATTTTATTATTAAAGAGGTGAACATTCAGATTTGTTTTTAAATTGTAATGTAAAAGAGTTTGAGTCTAACCAAATGGAACATATTTAAATAATACATTAGCATGTTTTCTCATGGAATATTCTATCAGGTTTCTTCCCCCACATAAAATAAAAAATGCATTAAAAATAGATGTCTTGTATACTTAGTTCTTTTTATTGCCAGAAAAAACTCTGCTATTATGCTTCTACATATTTTTGTTGTTTTTCTTTGGCTTTATTAGTCTTGATTTAGTAATGAATTTTTGCATGTTAACCACTGTTATAATCTAGGAATACTAGAAGGCACATCAGGAGCAGATGGAAATATATATTATTTTATCTATAGCATATTGCCTGACATTCTTCTGATTGTTGAAACATAATGTAGATACTGCAGTGCACTACCTCAAAATGTGGCGGGTCGGCAAAATATGCTGTAAAGGGCCTGTATAAGATCATAAGCAAAACCTCTGACCACTTTTAAAGTAATTATACAGGTATTTGTGTTATAATGTTTTTCATAGCTATGGATATCCTAGGATCATTTAGTTTTTCTTTAAACTTCTTTCTCTGCTGTGAAGGTGTAATCCACTTCATAACATACAAGGGGTCTTAGTCCTGAAGTAAATTTTCACATACTTTTAAAAACATAAACATACAAATAGTAGAGATGGCAAAGCAAGGTATGAAAAGCAAGACGCAATATATTCTTTTAGATCAATGGGTATTTTTTAAAAAAAAGTCTTTTCTTTGGGTTAGAAACTGAAGCAACATAATTCAATGTAGGCCTCACCTACTCTAGTAGTGTAAGTTCCTCTCTGAAGTCTATAGAACGAGACTCTTCCCATTCCAACACAGAGAAAGGAGACGTACTGTCTTTCTTTTTCTTAATATTGAGGAAGTTTAAACAACTAACTTAACTTGGATGCTGCCTATTTATAGGGCTAAAATTTGGGTGAGATGAATTCTGCCTTGATGATCACATGGAAATAAACCTAAGTGGATGGAAATTATTGGTTTTTTACATGTTGCTGCCAATATAGCAGCATAATACATCTGATGCAGAAAGCCCAAATCTGACACAAATATTGTTTTTAGCCACAAAACAGAAAAAAGTTAATTGCATTTTCATGCAGTAGCTGAAGTTGTATGAAAGTCTCCCCAGGGGTATATGCAAAATTTAGTATAAAGATAAAAAGAATAATTTTGTGGAAAATCACTGTGACTCTCTGCACTTTTATATCAAGTTGTCTGCAGAAACCTTGATAACAAAATATGAAAAGGTACAGTGTACATATGTATACGTACATGTAATTTGCAACTGCTCTCACCAATACAGAACTCTAAAAAGTGCTTGTCTTACAAGTGTTCTTCTGTACAAAACTAAATCCGTTTTCATACTTTATTTTATCTTTTAAAATTACAGTTTCTGTAAATTAGAAATACTTTTTCAAACAAATCTGAGGGATACATTTTTAATTTTCCAGGCAATTAATGATTAGATATTCAGTGAAATCATAGTTTAGTGTTAGCAAGTTACGCAAGAAAACTTCTGCTTTTGTATTACTGTGCACCAGCCTCCTCCACCTTCTTATTAATTGGTAGTTCATACCTGCCATCTTGTTACTGTACAATTCAGCATACAAGAAGGCTTAAATTTCATATATTTCCAGTATTATGCTACATAATGTTTATATAATTATTGTATTAAAAAAGTTTTTACTGCTGCTTATAATATTTTTTCAATAATAAGAACAGTTGTCACAGTTAGAGATGATTGGCATCTATAGTATATAATACCTCTAGAACACCATGGCAAAGACTTGCCTCGATATTAGAAAATACAGAAGTTTCTCCACTTTCCTTTTTCTATATATCTTTTTCAAATCAAATCAGACTAAGTGAAATCATGAGTGAGTGCTTCATGACTTGACTTATGGTAGCCAAATAATTTGTTTTAAGACTAGAACAGATACAGAACCTGTGGGAAAGTTTTGAAATAACTGACTTATTTAATATTAATAGGTCATAAAGCTTGCTTTTGAAGAATTTGAACTGGAAAGAGGCTACGATACTCTTACTGTTGGAGATGCTGGGAAAGTTGGTGATACCAGAACAGTGTTGTATGTGTAAGTACACAACTTCGAAAATTTTCCTTGTATATTTGTTGTCATATGTTGTTTCTTCTGGGTTATGAGATATCTATTTAACTTTGTAATTTTAATGTAAGTAATTTGTTTATATAATGTAAGCTTAAAATTGAAATACTATCAAAGAAATTTGTTGATTACAAAATTCACTCCAGATCTTTAGTAACATCCTCATAGGCTTTAATATCACAGACTAAAAACTGTAGAGAACTACGATTAGAAGCAAAAAATCATCTTTTAAAAAACAGGTACTCTCTGTATAACTCTGATAGTATTCACAAGCAATTAAAAGAATAATAAAAAAAAGGCTTGGATTTCAGCAAACAGAAAATACAACTTGTGTAAAATGAATAACCTATTGATTAATTTAAAAATTATTATACTCAGAATTGGATTTGTGAACAAAATTTTAATGAAAGCACATAGACCGCTGTTCAGGAAAGTTAAACATGCTTCATGGATTAATATAATGTAATACAACATGATATACTATGTAGGAAGCATAGGAACTTACATAAATTTAAAGGAAAATTCTAAATTACATAGCTGATCTTAAGATACAGATCTATAATACTGTCTGGGCTAATGGAAAGAATAGAATCCTGTACATATTGATTAATCTCATCTACCTAATGGGAGCTTGTGGTCACAAGACATTTTAGTTGTAGCTTTCAGAGAGTTAAGTTAGCATATGAATCCTGATCACCAAACACAAAACATAATTACAGGGTTGATAAAGTGGTAATGACTAAATAAGAGAAACTAGCAGCGTTTATTTCATAATGACATTACTTGACATTACATAGAAATCTAATGGATAAGTACAGTATGAACACATTTTATAAAAAGGATCCATTGTCATTTTAAATTTGGAGGTTTTTAAAATCCATATAAATTAATGGAATGTTTATTTTACATAATTATAACAAATAAGTGCATTTAACATCCACAGAATTTATTTGAAATTAATTAGAATATTTTTGGAGTAACAAATCTGAGGACAAGAACTTCATTATATATATTTGTTTATAGAATCATAGAAAGTTTTGGGTTGGAAGGGACCCCTAGAGGTCATCTAGTCCAACCCCCTTATGAAAGTATAATATTTATTAGTGGCTACTTTCTGAACTGTGATGTTCAAAGCACATAGAACACCCCTAGTTTAATTTGTCTTAAAAGCTAAGTCTGGAAAATTATTGCATTATTTGCGTTACTTGTGTTGCAATACCAAGTAGCTACTATTCAGTAAATTGAATTCCATGTTCTGAGTACCTGAAAAAGAAGAGAAGAAAAAAATCCTGGTGTAAGAGCTTAGACTTTAAGCTAATGTGTAAAGACTTGACTGGGAGTTAGAGTTTCAACACCCATGTTTATTTTTTCTTGTATTTTGCAGACCAATTAAATATTGCAACAATCTTTCTAAGGATGTTTATTTAACTGCTAGTGACTGACAAAAGGGATTGAAATTTTTCCTTGTTGTGTCAGTATACATTTTGGCTTACAGGGATCCCAAAACTCCTTCAGAGTCAAGTTTCTGAACTTAATAAATTTGGTACCCCAAATTGTTCATTCTGTTTGCTACACTGTGAGTACTTCACATATCAAAGCTTGCTTTTTAAAAATTACTTATCAAGTAAGTGTCGCATTTCTTTTTTTTACCTTTCCATTTGAAGGGATTTAGCCTGTGACTACATACTCCATATTTATTTTCCGTAAATGCCTAAAAAATGTAGTCTTAGCTCATATTAACTTCTATTTTTAATATCTTAAGAAGGCAGACCCCTATAATCACATCACCTCCCATAACTATTTTTCACTTTAATAACATTTTGAAGAGCTCTGTGGCAGACATCCACTTTAGAATCTGTCATTGGCATTTCTGGCAATGTACAAAGTACAATGCTTTTGCTAGAGACATGCAGTACTTCTTCTAGCCCTTCCTTCAGTATGATTTTTGACTAAAAAAGCTACTGTTTTGTCCTTATTACTCTAAAGCCTATCACTTGGGATTACAGTACAGTGTTGGCCCTTCCATCTTTACTGTAAATTGCATCTTTGATAAAAACAAGATCTATGCAGTTAAATTGATCTGCCTTTTGGGTTGCAATACATACATACGTTAGCATTACCCTGAAAATTGTTTTAGACAGTAAATAATAACTTATATAAAGTGGAAATACAGGAAGGGCTGAATATGAAATTAGTCACAACAATTAGTAATGAAACTGAGTTTGTGTGACACTGTTTTTGCAGTTATTAAACACAGGATTGCATCAAACATTACAAAATACATTATATTTAAACTGCATCACAGGTATGCTCCATTTCCCTTGCTTTTGGAAAGGTCTTTTGTGGATGCAAAGTAACTTTCCTCATAAAACACTAGGTCCACTTGTAGACTACATTATCATGAGAGAGCTCATAACTAAATGTCAAAGTGATTTTCTTACCAAAATTTTCTGTTAGTTGGTTTTAATAACTACTATTGTATTTAATGAGGTTTGTGCAGCACCTTGCAGTTTTTTATTCTTCTTGGGGGAATGAAGAAGCTTATAGCAAATACTTTTGTGACTAGATTTAATCTATAATTTCTCAGGACCTCTTAAAAAGTAATAGAGTTTTTCTTATGCTGAGCAAGTTTCTGTTGGCAGCTGAAATGCCATTATTTCTGCAGACATTCTATAAAATATCACTTTAAAAAGTAATGTATTTGATTATGAAACTTCATAGCTTTTACAATGTAGTTTGAACTAAATGTGCAAAAGTAAATACATTTCTAAATCCAAATGCAATTTCTGAGTGATTTGAACCTTTCCCCTCTGTATAAAATTCTCATGTCTGAACACACAAACCTCAGCCCCATGCAGAATTTTCCCGCTCTCAGGCACTAGAACCCTTAAGATAGTAGCTAATTCAGGGTGCTTTGTTGTAAACTTAGTACTCAAACTTTACAACAAACTCAGTTATGCCAGGATGTTTACAAGCCATCCATCCATTGGAAACTGGCTAATGGCAGATCAGTAAACAGGGGACCTTAAATACTTGGTGGGAAAAAGAGCGAGGGAGTTGATCACAATAAATGATCAGTCCTAGCACAAGCTTTTTATAGTGTCCAAACTCTCAACCAGTAGAAATTAACTGTGTAACCTCAAAGCTGCAGCATACAGCTGGAGGAGAATAGGAAAGGATACTGATGTTTAAAAAGGAGAAAAAAAAAAGTATAGACTACCCATCTCAAATGTAATTTCTGGAAGAAATCTGAAAAATAATTAGAAAAAGTCTTTTAAATTCATGTAAAACAGCACTGAGGTGGTACAAAACCCAATATATTTTGATGAAAAGCGAATGGTTTCAAATCAGTTTAATGCATTGATATGACATTGTAGTTGGCATTTTGAGTGTGGATATGTTGGCTTTTAGTTTATTAAAGCAGTCTGATTTTAGTATTTATAATAAACTTTTTATAAAATCTTCTCATCAACAGCTTAATTTTTTAAAGGGGGATATGCCTATCAATTGTATGATTTTTAACAATTGCTACTTGCTGAAAATTTGGAAATATTATTTTATGTGATATGCATGCTGAGATGGTTAGCTCTGGAAATACAGCAGTACAACTTATGGTAAATTAACCTAAATATGTTTAGGCTGTAAAGTGTTGACTGCAGTTATTTCTCATATTGAACTGAGTTAGGCTAGGAGCTAGTGACTACCCTAACAAAATAATTCACTAGCGATAATCATGTGTGAGGTGAATGTTATCAGGCAGAACATTTCCTGCAATGCCCTGTTTTGTCTTCTTAAATTCTTGTAAACTAAACTAATGCTTTGCTTTAGACAGTCTGCTTTGCCTTCAAATGCTATTATTTGTATTTTTCTTGTAGCAGTTATATTAAAACTTTATCTCCTTTCTTGAAATGATTCCCTTAAAACACAAATCTTCTAACTTTTGTTGTGTAGAATCATAGAATCATGGAATGCTTTGGGTTGGAAGGGACCGTTAGAGGCCATCTAGCCCAACTCCCCTGCAGTGAGCAGGGACATCTTCAACCAGACCAGGCTGCTCAGAGCCCCGTCCAACCTGGCCTTGAATGTTTCCAGGGATGAGGCCTACACTGTCTCTCTGTGCAACGTGTTCCACTGTTTCAGCACCCTCATTGTAAAAAAATTTGTCCTTAAATCCAGTCTAAATCTACCCTCTCTTAGTTTAAAGCCATTACTCCTTGTCCTATCACAACAGGCCTTGCTAAAAGATTGTCCCCATAAGAAATTATAGAATGTATAGAAAAATTGTATTTTTTCCCCCTATAAAAAGAAGAAATCACAAATTAGTGGTTCAAACCCAGCTGCTTGTGTCAGCTATTTCAGTACACAGGCAACCATCGATGATAGAGAAATGGTTTTTTTGGTAAAGCCTTATCCTTTTCTTCTGTTCACACACAGTTTGGAAACTTACTGGGGCCTTGGAAGACAGCCTACGCTTCCATAACTGGTAAAAACCCAGGCCACCTTTTTATATATCTCAAACATTATTGAATCTGACTTTCTAGTAACTTATTTTATTTCACATTAGTTAAAAAAATTCTTCCTTCTGAATTTCTCAGAAGTTGTAAAATTATGGGGGGTTGACCCTGGCTGGACGCCAGGGTCCACCAAAGCCGCTCTATCACTCCCCTTCTCAGTTGGACAGGGGAGAGAAAAAAAGGCTCATGGGTTGAGAGAAGGACAGAGAGAGATCACTCACCAAATACCATCACAGGCAAAACACAATCGACTTTGGAAAAATTTAATTTAATTTATTACCAATCAAATCAGAGTAGGATAATGAGAAAAAAGCGAATCTTAAAAACACCTGCTCCCCACTCCTCCTTTCTTCCTAAGCTTAACTTCACTCCTGATTTTCTCTACCTCCTCCCCTTGAGCAGCACAGGAGGATGGGGAATGGGGGTTGTGGTCAGTTCATCACACATCATCTCTGCCACTCCTTCCTCCTCAGGGGTAGGATTCCTCACACTCTGCCCCTGCTGCAGCGTGGGATCCCTCCCACGGGAGACAGTCCTCCATGAACTGCTCCAACATCAATCTTTCCCATGCAATACAGTTCTCCACAAACTGCCCCAGCATGGGTCCCTTCCATGGGGTGCAGTCCTTCAGGAACAGGCTGCTCCAGTGTGGGTCCCCGACAGGGTAACAAGCCCTGCCAGCAAACCTGCTCCGGCGTGGGCTCCTCTCTCCATGCATCCACAGGTCCTGGCAGGAGCCTTCTCCTGCCCAGGCTTCCCACAGGAGCACAGCCTCCTATGGGTGCATCCTGCTGCTCTGGCATGGGGTCCTCCATGGGCTGCAGGTGGACAGCCTGCCTCACCATGGTCTTCATCACGGGCTGCAGGGGAATGTCTGCTCCAGCACCTGGAGCACCTCCTCCCCCTCCTTCTTCACAAACCTTGGGGTCTGCAGTTGTTTCTCTCACATATTCTCACTCATCTCTCCTGCCTGCTATTGTGCACGTTTTTTCCCCTGCTTAAATATGTTGTCCCAGAGGTGCTACCACCATTGCTGAAGGACTTGGCCGTGGCGAGTGGATGGATCCATCTTGGAGATGGCTGGCACTGGCTTTGATGGACATGGGGGTAGCTTCTAGCAGCTTCTCGCAGAAGTCACCCCTGTAGCCCTTGACCGCTATCAAAACCTTGCCACGCAAACCCAATACAAAAATTTGAAGAGAAGAAAAAAATTTTGAAGGAAAGAAAGTAGGTTTTGGTTTATTTTGTTTGTTTGTTTTTTTTTGTGTTTTAATAGTGTGTTGAAGTCTTTCTCCTGTGATTAGCTCTAAGTAGTTGACATCAGTAGTATTAAAAGAAAAATACAAAGCCAAGTAAAATTAGGAATTTTTAGTGAAAATCACTGCTTATCACAGCTTTAACAGTAAGATCTTCAGAGCTCTATTTTGTGATATTTTTGCAATTAAGCACACAAATATAATGACCTCACCTCCATCCCGGGTAAGGTGATGGAGCAGCTTATCCTCGAGGCCATCATGAAGCAAGTGGAAGAAAAGAAGGTTATCAGGAGTAGTCAGCATGGATTCACCAAGGGGAAATCATGCCTGACCATGCTAATAGCTTTCTACGATGACATGACTGGCTGGGTAGACGAAGGGAGAGCCGTGGATGTTGTCTACCTAGACTTCAGCAAGGCTTTCGACACAGTCTCCCATGATATCCTCCTAGGGAAGCTCAGGAAGT
>Ga0065711_1047048_pt1 | contig 12554 bp, 15 predicted proteins | sample Hoacrofraction12_FD_59098 | JGI IMG/M metagenome (GOLD analysis project Ga0065711, IMG submission 59098) | Hoatzin crop microbial communities from Cojedes, Venezuela - Epithelial fraction 12 v2 (version 2) | ecosystem: Host-associated > Birds > Digestive system > Esophagus > Crop | place...
CCCCCCAGCCCAGCCCGGCCGGCCCCACTGCCCCAGGAACTGCATGTTTCTGCCAGGTGCCCCGTCCCCGCAGCGCTGCGCTGCCATCCCCCTTTCCAATCTCTTTTGTAAATGTGCCAAACGCTGCTGAGGCCACGGCCGAACAGTAAAGAGCCTTTCGGAGCCCGGCGTGCGGGGCTGGGGGCTGCGCCGGGGGCGAGGGGGGACCCTGAGGGATGCTGGGCGGGATGCAGAGCGGTGCCGCTGGGACCCCGGTTTGTTGGGGTGGAAGAAGCCATTTCAGAAAAAAAAAAAAAAATGCTGTTTAATGCTGAGCCCTGAGGCCGGAGAAGGCTGGGGATGGTGTCCGTGTGTCTGTGCATCCCGGGGGAAGCATGACCCCATCTCCCAGCAGCGACGTCCATCTGTCCGTCCGTCCGTGTGCAGCCCCTGGCTCCTATCTCCCTGCGGGGACAGTGGGAGTCAGGAGAAGCTGCAGCATCCCCGGAGCTGGCGGGGCACCCAGAAGGGATGTCCCAGCCACGGGGGGCACAGGCCCCCGGTCCCATATCCAGCCTGCTCCGTCCACCCCCGCGCACAGACCCTTGCAAGCAGTGGGGCGTGGGGACAGGACCCCGGTGTGCCTCCGCTGCGAGGCATAGTGGCACCGCCACGGGTGGCCCCTCACCCTCCACGAGGAGCCGGGCGGTGGAGCGGTCGTCGAAGGCGTCGCAGGTGTAGGAGTCCTCGTCCTCGGGGCCCACGCGGTGGATGATGAGCGTGCGGTAGCAGTCCAGGTTGCAGATCTCATACTTGTCGCTGGTGAAGATCTCGGTGTCCCCGCGGAGCCAGCGCACCCGGCCGCGGGCGTGGGACACGGTGCACTCCAGCGTCGCCTTGTGCCGCGCCAGCACCGTCTTGTCCCGCAGCGGCTTTACGATCCGGATGGGCAGCGCTGGCAGGGAGGGGGGGGAGCCGTCGGCATCGTGGGGCGAGCAGGCTCCCGTGGGGACCCCACCAGCCGACCCTGGTGCAGCCCAGCCCCGCTGCCAGCCCTTGAACCCCGCACCAGTACCTTCCACCCGCAGACTGGCCTCCGAGACCGCCGTCCCGGCTGCGAAGCGGATGAGTCCCGCGTCCTCGGGGCGCACGCCGCAGAGCAGCAGGAAATGCCGGGTCCCTGGGGAGGGCAAGCCTGGCTCAAGGGGACGGTGACCAGCACCCACGGCAACGGGCACCCACGGCAGGCAGGAGGCACGGATTGCCCCTTTGTCCACGCAACCTCCCCTTGCTTGAATTCACCCCCTTTCAACCCCAGACTGGGTGTGGGGCCGCCTGTACCCCCACCTTCTTGCCGTATCTTCACCGTGCCAGAGACCTTGATTTTCTCCCCATCCCGGAACCACTCGCCCTTGACGTCGTCGTGCGACGCCTCGCAGGTGAAGACGGCATTGTCTCCCTCCCGCGCCTCGGCGTCCTGCAGGTCCTGCACGATGCGGACCCGGCGCTCTGCAGGCAAGGGGCCGGGTGCCAGGGCGGACAAGGGCAAGGCAGCGCGGGCGGTGCAGGTTTTGGGGTGCGTGTGCCCCTGAGAAGGGGGACAGCCGTACCCTGGACGTGCAGCGTGGCGGAGGCCCGGCAGTCGCCTGCGTCGCAGGTGTAGACGCCGGCATCGGCCGGCTCGCAGCGGCTCAGCTGCAGGACGCGGCGCCGACCCGCTGAGTAGAAGCGGCAGTTGGGCCCCGGCCACAGCTCCTGCCCGTCCTGCCCGGGGAGCGTGCGCTCAGGGGTGCGGGCAGGCAGCACCCCGCTGCTTCGCAACCCCTTCCCCTGCCCACAGCCCCGGCAGGGAGGGCAGCGGTCAGGGGGCAAAGCAGGGAGGAGAGCGCAGCTGGGAGCTGCTGGAGGGGACTGGGGCAAACCCTCACCTTGAACCACTTCACCTCCGCGCTGGGGCGAGACAGCTCGCACTCGAAGCTGGCCACCCCTGTCTCCGGGACCCCCAGGTCCCGTGGGACCCTCACCATTGTGACTGGAGGCTCTGAGGGGAGAGGACACAGGGCAGGAAGGTTTGGTGGGGCAAAGACATGGGCTTGGGGCTGTGGGGATGGGGAGCTGTGCCGGGGACATCTCAGCAAGGGGCGAAGGTGGCACTTCCTGGGGCACCGCCATGGTCAAGCACTCATCACTGGTGTCCCAGCTGCCTCCGGACCCACACCCTGGTGGGGGGGTCCCCACTGCTGAGCTCACTTCTCGTCCCTGGGGACAGAGGGACATCTGCCAGCGTGTGCCTGGAGTGGCTGAGCTCGGACCTGCCGTCTCCCCTGGGACCGAACAGCTGCAGGACGGGCAGCGCCTGTGCCACGCACCCCCCGAGCCTGCCCCGGTGACCGTACCCCGCACGAGCAGGCGGGCGCTGCAGCGCAGGGTGTCAGCGGCGAAGGTGACGGTGCCCGAGTCCTCCAGCGCCAGCCTCTCCAGCGTCAGGCTGTGCCCGCAGCCCGTGGCGCTGATCCGGCATGTGCTGCTGGGCTTCACCCGGATGCCATCCCGTGTCCAGACCCCAGCCACGCCAGGGTGGGACAGCTCCAGGTGGAAGGTGGCTGTCTCCTTCTCGAAGGTCTCCACGTCTGCCAGCGGCGTCCGGATCGACACCTTCCGGGCTGCAAGGGACCCATGTCCGTGAGCGGGTGCCTGCTCCACCTGAGAGCCCCCGGCTCCCCAGTCTGTGCTTGCTGGAGCGATCCTCTAAATCGAGCCCTTTTTACCAGGCGCCCACCCTTGCCCATCCCTGACCCCCACGTTCACCTCCCTGCTTGACCACCACTTCCAGCCAAGCGCCAGCTCTGAAGCATCCTTGCGGGAGGCCAGTGCCCTCCCTGTCCCCGTCCCCACCCGTCCCTGTCCCCGGCGCGGTACTCACGCTCCACGCAGAGCTTGGCCTGCGTGCGGTCGTGCAGGCTCTCGCAGCGGTAGGTGCCGCGGTCGGCAGGGCCGAGGCAGCGGATGGTGAGCGTGCGCCGGCAGCCCGACTCCTGCAGCTGGTACTTGCTGCCCGGCTGGAGGAGGACGCCCTGCTTCAGCCACTGCACCTCGGCGTCCGGGTGGCTCACCTCCACCTCCAGGCACGCGTCCCCCTGCTCCTCTGCCACCACGTCCCGCAGCTTCCGCACGAACAGCACCTGTGCCTCTGCATGGCCATGCATGGGGTCAGCCTCCGGCCCCGGGGCTGCCGCCCAGCGCTGTGCCCGGCCAACTCCTCGCCCCTCACCTCGCACGCTGAGCCGGGCCGAGCTCACCAGCCCCTCGGCGTTGGCCGTCACGGTGCCCGCGTCGTCCGGCTGGCACTGCCGGAGGGTGAGGCTGTGGCACAGACCGCTCCTCGCCACCAGCAGCCGCTCACCGGGGACCACGGGCTGGCCGTTCAGCTGCCAGGTCATGGCCACATCCTCGGGGGACACCAGGCACTTGAAGCTGGCGTCCTCCCCCTCCAGCACCGTCAGGCTCTGCAGCTCTGTGATGATCTCCACCACCCTGGGGACTACAGCCGGGGCATCAGGGTGCAGCACTGGGGACCTGCGGAGTCGCCGAGCATCCCCGCACCCCCTGCTGTCACTGTGCCCACCTTCCCCACCCCCCCCTCAGCTCCCCAGGGCGGTGGCCAAGCCCGGGGCACAGCTCACCCTGCACCGTCAGCATTGCCAGCGTCCGGTCGTCGTTGGACTCGCAGCAGTACTCGCCGGCGTCCTCGGGCTCCACGCGGCTCAGCACCAGCGAGCGCTCTCGCCCCTCCACCATCATCTGCCGTCGAGGCCCGGGGGCCAGCGCCCGCCCGTCCTTCCGCCACACCACGTCCCCCCGCGCCTTGCAGAGCTCGCACCACAGCACCGCCCGCTCGCCCTGCCGTGCACGCACGTCCGACAGCCCACGCAGGAACTTCACCCGCAGCTCTGCACGGCCAGACCCCCCATGTCGGCATCTGATGCCGTCGCCGCAGGGAGGAAGGGGGGACCCTGGGCACCCCCACCGCCCCCGGCTGCCCACCTCGGACAGTGACGTCGAACTGCATCTGGTCGTGGGGGGACAGGCAGGTGTAGATGCCGGCATCCTCCTTGGCCACGTTGCAGAGGACCAGACTGTGCACGCGGCCGTCCCGCCGCAGCTCGCAGCGCTCGCCAGCCACTGGCACTCGCCGCGGGCCCAGCCAGGTGACGTCGGCTCGCTCCGTGGAGGCGACGGCGGAGAGCACGGCGCTGCTGCCCTCCAGCACCAGCAGCTTCTCCCGCTCCTCCCGCTTGTTCATGAACAGCACTGGAGCCTCTGTGCCGGGGCAGCGCGAGGCTCAGCTGTGCCCACGCTGGTGGCACCGGCATGGAGTCGGGGCACGAAGCATCCCGGCGTGGTTGAGGGATGCCTCCAGGCTCACCTTTCACACGCAGCGTGAAATGCACCTCGTCGTCGCCGGCGTCGCAGATGAAGATGCCGCTGTCGCCCAGCTCCGCTTGCCTGATGGTGAGACTGCGCGCGGGGCCCTCGCTGCACACCAGCAGCCGCCCGCCCGAGCGCAGCGTCTGTCCGTCCTTCTGCCACTGTGCCGCTGCCATCTCTGGGGACAGCCGGGCCACCAGTGTCACGCTGTCCCCCTCCAGCACCTCCAGCGGGCTCTGCGCCTCCTCCTTGTTGACAATGCGTACGGGCCGAGCTGGGGGGTGTGGGGGACAAGGCATGGCTCAGGGTTGTCCCCAAGGTGTCCCAGGGACAGGGTTGCTGCGAGCAGAGAGGCAGCGATGCCCGCAGTGGGTCACCATGGTGGGCTGATGGGGGTCACGGTGCATCCAGCTGTGGGATGGTTTCAGTGGCTGGGGGTTGCTGTGGGGCAGGCTGGGGGTCCCGGTGGGACCTGGCAGGGGTCCCGGTGGGGCAGGCACGCAGGCTGGCAGCGTCTGGCAGCTCCGGGTCTCCTTGGGGAAGGGGCCCCAGACAGGGATGGTGGCAGAGCCCATCGCTCCTGCATCCCTCCCTGCACAGGGAGCTGCTGGGTTGGGGCCATTAATTTCAGTGGCCCCCTGATCCCGAGAGCCTTGCTGGGGGGCTGGGACAACTGTCTGCACCAGACACTCTCCCACCCTTGCCCAGTCCTCCATCCCCAGCTGATAAGGGTCCAGGCTGAGTTCAGTCCTTGGCAGCCGAAGCAGGAGGAGCGGCGCCTGGGAGCCAGCCAAGGCTAAATTTAACCAGACCCTGGCTGGGGAGGCAGGAGGGACGCGTCTCACCACGACCCTGACACGTTCCTTCTTGGCAGATGGCTCCTATAGGGATGGCTCCCCTCCCCTCACCCAGGGCTGCGGCACCATCTCACCGTGCTGGGGGACCCCGGGGTGCTGAGCTCCTGCCCGCTCACCCGACACCTCCACTCTTGTCACCATGCGGTCGCTGGCGGCGTCGCAGATGTAGCACCCTGAGTCTCCGGGCTGTGCCTCACAGATGGTGAGCCGCCGCAGCACCCCACGGGCCTCCACCTGTACCCTCTCGCCCGGCTGCACCTCCAGGCCATCCCGGAGCCAGCGCACGGTGGCATCGGGCTGGGAGAGCTGACAAGCCAGCTCCAGGTCCTCCCCGGCCACCAGGCAGCGATGTTCCACGGCGCCTGTGTTGCCCACGAAGGTCACCGGCGGCTCTGGGGCTGGAGAGATGGGCTGTCACTGCTGGAGCAGCAACCCATGCTGGGTGCTGCAATGGCCAGACCCCGTCCGGACCTCCCCTGGCTGCAGCTGGGCAGCACCGGGGTTTCCACAGAGCCCCTGCGTGTCTGTCCCCGCCAGCTGTCTGTCCCCCAAACACCAGCACCCCCAAACTTGCTGCGACCCGCCCCAGCCCCACGCCAGCCTGGCAGAGCACCCCGGGAACTGCCTTGATCCTTGTCCCACTGGCCATCCCCCCCCAGGATCTCCCTCTCACCTTCCACAGTGACGCAGAAGACGATGCTGTCGTCACCGGTGTCGCAGAGATACTCCCCCGCATCCCTGCCTGTGGCACCCAGGATGACAAGGGACCGGCGCGCCCCATCCTCCTCCAGCCGCACGCGCCCCATGTCCTGCAGCTTCTCCCCGTCCTTGTACCACTTCACCTCCCCGTGGGCGTGCGAGAGGTGCACTTCCAGCACCACGTCCTCCATGGCTTGGCAGTTCCGGCTGGTTGGCAGGACGTCCCTCTCCAGGATCCTGACCAGTGGGTCTGCAGCACCCAACACAGACAGAGCCGGCCTCCCTGGGGTCCATGCACCCAGCACCCCCCACCAGGCTCTCCTCCAGACTCTTGCTCACCCAGCACTTGGACGGTGAAGGTCACTGTGTCGTCAGTGGCGTCGCAGACGTATTTTCCGGAGTGCTCAGCTCGGGCGGCAGGGATGAGCAGGCGGCGGTGGGCACCCTCCTCCTCCAGCACCAGGCTGCCCCCAGCCTCCAGCCTGACACCCTCCTTGGCCCAGCGCACGGGCGCGTCTGCGCGGGACAGCTCGCAGCCCAGCGTCACCGTCTCCCCCGGGGACACCGTCACGACGGGGGGAGGTCTGAGAGGCTGCAGGATCCTCACCGGCAGCTCTGCAAGGGCAACGTGGCTGCGATGCAAAGCAGCACGAGGACAACGTGGCCCTGGGTACACCTCTGCTGCCAGCCCCAGGTGAGCACCCGTGCTGGGTGGCCTAGCTGCAGGGGGATGGGCACCCACCGGCTCCGTCACTATGGAGGAGCCGGTCCCCCTCTCCCAGGCTGGGAAAGACCCTGTAGCCGGAGCCCCACCAGCACTTCCCTGCTCCTGGGTCCCTGCTGACCTGACACCTTGACGTCGAAGGAGACAGCCTCATCCTTGCTCTCGCAAATGTACTCGCCCGTGTCCTCCGCGCTGCTCCTGGGGATGAGGAGGCAGCGCCAGGCCCCCTCTGCCAGCAGCAGCAGGTTATCGGTCTCGTCCACCTCCAGCCCGTCCTTGAACCAGCGCACAGGAGCATCCGGCACGGAGAGCTCGCACCGCAGCTCCACACGCCCCGGCGCCCGCACCGGCAGCTCCAGCGAGCGCTGTGGAGGGTGCAGGATCCTCACAGGTGGCTCTGCCGGGGATGTGGAGGAACGATGTGAGACCTGCTCTCCGCACTGCTCCTGGCTCTGTGGTCCGCACTTACTATCACCCACATCCCTGTCCCTGTGGGGCTGCTTGGGTGCTACAGCCTCTCGCCCCAGCGCAAAGGGGCAGGAGCTGCGTGAGGGCAGGGGTGGTGGGCACACGGTGCCAGCCCAGCTGCGGGGCGGCAGCCACCAGCCCTGGGGTGACCCACCACATCCTCTCCTCTGTGATGCTCGGGGCAGGGAGCAGCACTGGGGTACCCATGTCACCGAGCTGGGGTAGCGCTGCCCTTGCAGGACATCCCTGCTGTGCCACCAACCTGCCACCAAGACGTGGTAGGAGACAGACGCATTCCTGGCGTCACAGATGAACTCCCCCGTGTCCTGTGGCCGGGCACATGGCAGCACCAGCCGGCACCGCGGCCCCTCCTGCTCCAGCACCAGGCTCTCGCCTGCCTCCACCTCCTCCCCGTCCTTGTACCAGTGCACCGGGGCTGCCGGGCGGGACAGCTGGCACCACAGCTCCACGCGCTGCCCGGCCACGTAGGCGTGGGGGTCCACCTCATTGGAGCCGACGATCCTCACTGGTGCCTCTGCCGGGGGACACACAGCTGGGCTCAGCCGCGGTGGGGGGTGAGCCCCGCAGGAGGACGGCACCCCCGGGTAGCTCACCGCTCACGATCACCCTGAAGCTGGCGGCATCGTCCCCGGCATTGCAGGTGTACGTCCCTGAGTCGGACGGCGCAGCCGTGGGGATGTGCAGCCTCCGCGAGCATCCCTCCGAGCAGACGGCCAGGACATTGGTCGGGACCACGGCCTCGCCGTCCTTCAGCCAGCGGATGGGGGCATCCGGAGGGGACACCTGGCACTCCAGCAGCACGGGCAGCCCTGCCAGCACCTCCTGGAGCTGCTGTGCCTCGGGCACGGGGGTGACATGGACCTGTGGAGCTGAGAGGACCAAGACCCTGCGACACTTGGCCTCCAGTCTACCCACCCTGGGGCCAGTGGCCAGGGTTGTCCCAGCCGTGCGGTACTGGCAACTGAAAGCACCAGGGCTGGGGTGTGAGGTGGCAGAATCCATGGGCAGGCAGCGTGGCTTTGCCCTGGGGTGTGGAGGGGCAGTGCGGCCCAGGGCTCTTGGAGGAGATGGAGCAGCTGACCTGCCCTTGCCCACATCCCCATTCAGCCCAGGGGCAAGGAGCCGCTCATGAGGACCCGATGGACCACCGAGATGCTGCAGCCACCAGTGGGATGGCAGCGTGAGCAGGGAGCCGGGGCAGAGGGCCATAGCTGTGCATCACACCCACCTGCCACAGTGACAGTGTAGAAGACAGAGTCCCCACCGGCGTCACAGACGAACTCCCCCGTGTCCTGTGGCCGGGCACACGGCAGCACCAGCCGGCACCGCGGCCCCTCCTGCTCCAGCACCAGGCTCTCGCCTGCCTCCACCTCCTCCCCGTCCTTGTACCAGTGCACTGGGGGTGCTGGGCGGGACAGCTGGCACCACAGCTCCACACACTGCCCGGCCATGTAGGCGTGGGGGTCCTCCTCGTTGGAGCCAACGATCCTCACTGGTGCCTCTGCTGTGGAGAGATGCGGGGCTTAGCTGGGACGTAAAGGCCTGAGCACGTGATGGTGGCAGACATAGCCCTGTGCGGAGCAATGGCTTCACCAGCTCCTTGGCTTTAAGGCTGGAAGGCACCACCTCACCCACATCCTGCACAGCACAAGTGGCTGGGCTGCCCTGCCCAGGGACCCCTCTGCTCCTCACCCATCGCACCCGGCAGGAGCACCCAGTTTCCAGCCTGGATGTAAATCGCTGCCGTGCCCCAGCTCCCACGGTACCTGCCATGGTACCTGCCCTGCTCTGCTCCACGATGGAGCTGAGGGACGTGGAGGGAGGATACGGGTAGGCAAGTGCCTCGTTAGCGAGCCCCAGCACTGCTGATTGCCATCTGTGGTGCCAACACCAGGCCCTGTAGCTGCCCTACCAAGGGATGCCCACCCCCCTACCTGTCTCCCCGTTTTGGAGGCTGCCAGGTCCCAGCTGGTGCTGCTGTCTTGGCTCAGCCTTGGCATTTGCTCACACTGTGGTGCAGGCATGTGGCTTGCCTGTGGCCGGCATACCCATCCCTGCGGCTCGCCAGGACCCAGGACCCCATGCCAGATCACGGTGCTCACTGAATGCCACCGTTAACAGGTTACACACGAAATGCGTGCCATTGCTGACATCTCCCTGCTGACTTGAGTCGGATCTCTAAAGGCAGAGGGTCTCCTGGCACAAGCTTTAGGTGACCAGCCCTCCAGCCTCCTGGGAGAAGGTCAGGATGTGGCCCCCGCCTACGGCAGCCAGCACTGCCTGCTTGGCCACGCGCGGTGCGGCGGGCTGTAGCTGGCCCGGACCGTGCCGTGGTGCTCAGCCAGCCCGTGGCTCCGGGCAGGCACAGGGCACAGCCAGCACCGGAGCACGCCGGTGCCCGAGCAGCGACCTGCCCTTCTCATGCCCCGCAGCTGCCCCGTGCTGGGTGTCTGGGCTGCGACCTTCCCAGCCGGTTTCCAGCCGAGGTGCCCAGGCTCCGCGGCACTCAGCAGCCCCGCAGCGCACAAGAGCGGTGCGGCGCCGGTTTGCAGTGTTCAACCCGCACCATGCTGAGCCTGCGTCCGCCCGGCTCCCTGATCAAACGCTCGGCGGCTGCCCGTCTCCCCAGGCCTGCTAAAAGCAATCACGTTGCTGAAGCGCGGCTGGAGACGTTGAATGGCACCGAAGCGAGGAGGGGACGACGTGCCAGCCCTCGGCGGGCAGCGCCGCTCTGGCCCCAGACCCGCTGCGGGCTCCAAGGGAGCCCCGGCCCTCGGCAGCTGCCGAGAAACCCAGCGAGCTCCCCGCCGACCCAGCGAGCTCCTCGCCGCAGCAGCCCCCGGGATAGCTGGGATGCCTCGGGAAACCCAAGCGTGCCGCAGCAGCACTGCTCGCAGCAGCCAGCCCTGCCGGCCCCCACCCCCAGCCCTGCCGCTGGCACCAATGGCCAAGTCCTGGTCGAACCGAGCCAGTCTCTCTAAGACCCTTCCGTCTGAGTTACGCAAAGCTGCTCAGCTGAAAGGCTGAGCTTCAGCAGATGGTGTTTCCCTCTCCCAGCACAGGGAAACCAAGCTCTCCATGCCCCGCACCCCCGCGGGGCAGACCATGCCTCCCGGCTCTGTCCGGAGCACATGCTGCCTGTCCTTCCCACTGGCAATTTTGGTTTTATCACACTGAAACCCTCCTTTCTTCACTCTCCCAGCAGTCACCACTTCACTCAGTCTTGCAGCATCTCTTCTCACTCATCCCATCTTCACTCCTACATCCTCTGCCATCAACTTCGGCGCTTTGCCAGGTATTAACACCGTGGAGAGGTTTTACTGCTGCGGTCACACAGCCTTTTAACCAGGCTTTAGCTCTGCCCCCGGCTGCCTTCCTGTGGTTACGGGATTGAAGGTTTCAGGGCCAGCAACGGGCAGTCTTTCATTCCCTTTCAGCTTTCATTATCCTCTGCCAGCCAGCGACGCCAGCAGCCGCTCCACGGCCGGGGCAGCCACAATGGGACGCTGTGCCCTGCTCGCACTCAGCAAACACCACCCAATCATCGGGATCCAGGCAGCCACTAATTTTCAGGTCAGCAATTAATGCCATCCGTCAGACCAATGTCCAACTGCAAGTCACCCCAAGCCAGCTGCCGGGCCCGCTATTTTTAAGACCTTGGAGGAGACCTTGGTTACTGGCCGTGGTCCGGCAAACGCCCTGGAATGGAGGTGCTGGGTGCCCTCAGGTGCCAGAGTGTTTCAGACCAGCAGAATGAGCTGTCCCCTTTGCCAGTCAGTCTGGGTGGTTTTAAGCACCAGAGCTGCCACAAAGACCCCAACCGAGTGACCAGCCTTCTGATGAGAACCCAGCAAGACCATACCTGATGAGCGTCCCCAGCCTCAGCGCAGCAACTGACGCTGACAGCGACCTGTGCTATGGCATCTCGCACCATGGAAGAAAACCCCCGGAGAGGTGACCCCATGAGTGCACCTGCATCGCACCCACCTGCCACGGTGACATTGTAGAAGACAGAGTCCCCACCGGCATCGCAGACGAACTCCCCCGTGTCCTGTGGCCGGGCACACGGCAGCACCAGCCGGCACCGCGGCCCCTCCTGCTCCAGCACCAGGCTCTCGCCCGCCTCCACCTCCTCCCCGTCCTTGTACCAGTGCACTGGGGCTGCTGGGCGGGACAGCTGGCACCACAGCTCCACGCGCTGCCCGGCCACGTAGGCGTGGGGTTCCTCCTCGTTGGAGCCGACGATCCTCACTGGTGCCTCTGCCGGGGAGAGACACGGGGCTCAGCACAGGCACCTGACTGACAGCAGCTTTCACTCCCATCATGGGGACATGAAGAGGGGCAGGGACACTGCTGTCAGGAGGTGGGGGTCTACGCTCTCACGTGCAGTCCCCAGCTCACCGGTCACGGTCACCACGAAGCTCACAGAGTCATCCCCGGCGTCGCAGGTGTACACGCCGGTGTCCAAGGGACCCGCCGAGCGGAGGAGCAGCCTCCGCACGCAGCCCTCGGCCTGCACGGCAATAACATCATCCAGGGGCACGGCCTCGCCGTCCTTCAGCCAGCAGACGGGGGCGTCCAGGGGGGACACCTGGCACTCCAGCAGCACGGGCAGCCCTGTTGGCACCTCCCGGAGCTTCTCGGCCTCGGGCACCCGGGCGATGTGGACCTGCGGAGCTGAGAGGCATCACAGCGGGGTGAGGAGCATCCTGCAGCATGAGAACCCCTGCTGCTCTTCTCCCGGCTGGACCCCAGGGTGAGCGCCCTGCTCACCTTGCACGTGCAGCGTGGCCGAGTCCCGCACGCCACCGGACACAAAGGTGACCTGGGCCCCATTGTCAGCCAGCCGTGCTCCTCGGATCAGCAGTGAGTGCTCGGTCCCACGGCACTGCATGCTGCACCGGCCACCCACCTCCTCTTCCTCCTCCTCCTCCTCCTCACCCAGCCTGGCGCCGTTGAGGAACCAGGCACCGCGCACTGCTGCCGACAGCTCCAGGGAGAACCGTGCGTCCTCGCCGTCCCGCACCCTCACGTCCCGCAGACCCCTCTCCAGGCGAGCTGCTGGGGCTGGAGCAGGGACAGGCTCAGCCCCGGCGGCACCGGCCAGCAGCGTGCTGGGGCACGACATCCCGGCTGGCTCCCAGGAGAGCCAGGTCCTGGGTCCGGGTCCCCAGCTCGGCTCCCTCACCCAGATGCACGGAGCCGGGGAACTCTACGGGGCAGCTGTGGCCATGCTCGTTGGCCGCGCAGACGCGGAAGCGGTAGTCGGCCTCACGGGGCACGCTGTCGCCCGTCACCCGCACGCTGCCCGGCAGGTCGGTGGCGAGGCACTGCACCCACGGGCCCCCCGCTGCCTCCCGCCGCTCCAGCAGGTAGCG
>Ga0065711_1047049_pt1 | contig 12553 bp, 8 predicted proteins | sample Hoacrofraction12_FD_59098 | JGI IMG/M metagenome (GOLD analysis project Ga0065711, IMG submission 59098) | Hoatzin crop microbial communities from Cojedes, Venezuela - Epithelial fraction 12 v2 (version 2) | ecosystem: Host-associated > Birds > Digestive system > Esophagus > Crop | place...
ATAGGAAGTTCCGTCTGAACATGAGGAAGAACTTCTTCCCTCTGAGGGTGACGGAGCACTGGAACAGGCTGCCCAGGGAGGTTGTGGAGTCTCCTTCTCTGGAGATATTCAAAACCCACTTGGACAAGGTCCTGTGCAGCCTGCTGTAGGTGACCCTGCTTCGGCAGGAGGGTTGGACTAGATGACCCACACAGGTGCCTTCCAACCCCTACCATTCTGTGATTCTGTAATTTTCTCCCAGTAATAAGTTCTTGTTATGTATGTTTACAATTAGCAATTTTCCAATATATTTTCCCTAGTTGACAGCTCTATACACGTTTAACCCAGTTACCTTTCACTTCTCGATATTAATATCACTATACCCTAGTGATATACACACTTATACTATACCACACCTGTACCCTGTTCTATAATGGGATGTATATGGCTGGTTTACCGTAGCCTCGCCTTTGCTGAAGCCCTGTCCATTCCTTCTGTAGAGAAGTCTTTAACCCAGAAACACTGTTGTCATACTCTTTGCCAGTGATGATACACAGAATTTGCTGAAGTTTGCAAACCCTCACAGAACAGTTTAATGCCATGCAGCCCTAGCATGCTTTCACAAATGCAAGAATATTGTTCATGTTGCTTGCCACATCAAAGGCATATCCATGAGCTATGCTTTTGTGGAATCCAACTGAAAACTTTACATATTTTAATTACAGAGTGCTAATGCTGAGTTTTGAATCCTAACAAATCTACAAAGATGTCAGAGCAGAAAACACCCTACATGAACTTTATTCTAGAAGTGGTGACTTATTTTTGTCAGTAAATTCATATACAAACTGTATATGATTTTTTACAGTTCATCTATTGATTTTTTTCTGAGATACTTTTCCAGATTCATCTATGATCCTGACTCTTCTTTGAAAAGAGTGCTGAAAACTGAAAATTTGTCTCTCTACCTTGTATGTGTTGCAGACTAATCCATGTGCTGCGTCTTTTTGTAAATTACCTTTCAGAATCGCTTGTTTCATTTTGATGTGCAGTGAAATAGTTGTTAAATTGTGCAGTATAATTTCAGTATCAAGTTATTCAGATAGTTATTGGCAGAAACATATATTTTATTAATATCTTTATTGTTCTTCCCTTTCTGGATTGTTCTTTCTAGGATCTCTGTAAAGTGAACTTTTTTTTACAGGAGTGGGCAGATGGGAAAAATACTTCTTTCCATAAATTTTGATGCTCTGTATGCACAGATTATCCATGGCACCTGAATATATTATTATTATTTATAAGGCAGAATTTTTTTCCAGAATTCATATCCTTGATGTAATTTACATTTCAATTAGTTTAGAGTAAACTAGAAACAAAAGCAGAGGAAAGCCCCTGAAGGAAAGAAAATTAACAAGTTAGGCATGAGGTCAAACAAAGTAAATGTACAGCCTATAGGCACTTCAGAACCATCCTAGAGCAACAAATATAAGCATGCATGGGTACTCCCATATATTACATAGCAACAAAAATAGTAAAAAGAAATCAACCTCGAGCCAGCAATGTTAAAATTAAATGAAAGAGAGGGAACTAAGGAGGAAAACATATTAGAGTATGTTGTGCCTTTCCTAAGTTGTTAGTGTATTTGTTCATCACTAGGCAGAAAGAAGTATTAAAAAAAAAGCTGTTAGTAAACAAATCTACCCTGCAAGCCTTTGTTTCAGTTTCAAAGCCTCTAAGAAAACATTGTTCTCTTCCTTTATAAATAAGTTCAGTACCGATTATCTATGCAGTAGATGTTAAAACGACATTAAAAAGCACTCAGTTTTCTTACCTCTAGTCAGTACATAATGGCTTTAAATAACAAATGATGTTTAATCTAGATACATGAGGTTTTTCCAGTGTTGTAAAGTTTGTCATGAAGTATAAACTTCTGGAAACTGAATTTTAAGAAGGATATTTGAGTATGGCTCATTTAAAAAAAGAAACAAAAGAATAAAAAACCAATCAACCAACCAATCAACCAACCAAAACAAAACAAAAAAAACCCCTCACCATCCAAACAACAACAAAATAGACTTTAAATAAGAAATTAAGGAGTAGACTTACATATAAGAGCACACTGGTATTACATACACATTGAACTAAGAAACTGGTCAAAATTTAGAAACTGGTAACATCTGAGTTACTTTGTAATCTGTGATTCAGTTTATGTTCCCAATACTTGAACCATTGTACATTTTGAAACAAAATACAGATTGGAAAATATTTAGGATACTAATTTCCTGTGCAGCTGTGAAGCATGCATATTCCTCTTTCCGCTAGGGATGTGCCTGTAGTTTATCATAGAATGATCGAAGGCTTTGGGTTGAAAGGGACCTTTAGAGGTCATCTAGCCCAACCCCCCTACATCTAGACCAGGTTGCTCAGAGCCCCGTCCAACCTGACTTGAATGCTTCCAGGGATGGGGCCTCCGTTATCTCTCTGGGCAACCTGTGTCAGTGTTTCACAACCCTCATGGTAAAAATTGTCTTTCTTAGATCTAGCCTAAATCTACCCTCCTGCAAGAAGCCCTGCTGAAAAGATTGTCCCCGTCTTTCCTACAGTCCCCCTTCAGGTACTGAAAGGCTGCTCTAAGGTCTCCCTGCAGCCTTCTCTGCTCCAGGCTGAACTGCCCCAACTCTCTCAGCCTTTCCTCTTAGGAGAGGTGCTCCAGCCCTCGGATCATTTTTGTGGCCTCCTCTGGACCCCCTCCAACAGCTCCATGTCCTTCTTGTGCTGGGGTCTCCACAGCTGGACGCAGGACTCCAGGTGGGGTCTCACCAGAGCAGAGCAGAGGGGCAGAATCACCTCCCTCACCCTGCTGGCCATGCTGCTTTTGATGTAGACCAGGACATGGTTGACCTTCTGGGCTGTGAGCGCACATTGGTTGCTCAAGTCCATCTTTTCATCCACCAGTACCCCCAAGTCCTTCTCGGCAGGGCTGCTCTCAATTCCTGGATCCCCCAGCCTGTGCTGATAGCGGGGTTGCCCCGACCCAGATGCAGGGCCTTGCACTTGGCCTTGTTGAACCTCATGAGCTTCATGCAGACCCACTTCTCAAGCTTGTCCAGGTCCCTCTGCATGGCATCTCGTCCTTCTGGTGTGTCAGCTGCACCACTCAGCTTGGTGTTTTCTGCTAGTTTCGTATAGATTGCCTCTGCTCTAGTGAAACAGCAATGTTTAAGACCTTGTCTGTCAAGTACACTGGTAGAACATGTTTTTGGTAACCTCTGCTTATATACTGCTGAGCTATATTTTGTAAGTTTGTTTTTTTTTTTATAGCATGCAGATGTCTTGTTGTTAGTAAGTAATAATCAAATGCATAAATATAATTAAAACCTCCCTGTGAACATCAGTAGTAGAACATACAGTAACTGCAGCTATTTGCAATCCAAGACTGAAAACAGAGTATGAATTTAAAAGAAGATTTTTTTTTTAATTTGGTTAGAATTACGTTCTTTTTCCATGGATGATATTGAGAAAGCAAAGCCCAATGTAGAAAGGCTACCAATGGGATCTCCCACTGATTCTGCCCTGTTTCTGTTGAATTTTTGACAGTGATTGCAATGTACCTGGCTGCAGATACTCTCTTTCAGGGAGAGCCATAGATGTGTTCCTGGAACACTTATGAGTGACAGTGAGATGTTTGTTTCCATGTTGATGTAGCTTGAAAAATTAATGTACCAGTAAACATAACTTTGTAATGAATATCCTTTGTTTCTGAAATCACATACCATAGAGTTAAATTTGTATCATCTGTGGCTTAGTTAAAAAGAAGAAGAAAAAACCCCAACATATTTTGGAAAGGTCTAGAAAGACATAAATTTACTAAAACGTGTTAGAGCGTCTTGTGCACTGTAAAATAAGAGAGCTATAGAAACTAGTTACAGAAATGGACCTCTTGATTAAAATAGCAGAAAATTCTAAAGAAAAATCAAAACTACGTTCCCATGGTTGCTTGTAATCCAGTTTATACATGAGGATTTCCAAGACAGACAGGTTTTACTTGCCAAGGCCAAAGAGTAGATCAATGGCACAACTGAGAATAGCTATTGAAAGTTCCCCAAAAACTAATTCATTTGGACTCTTTCTCCTCTGGGACATAGAATAATGTATTTTTACAACAATATACAACTTAAAAGAGCTTTTAAAATATGTCTGGGAATTGAAACGGAATAAGCCAAAGCCGAGTTTAAAACGAATCAGCATGTAAATACAAAATGATATCTCTTTGCTTCTCAGAAGAAGAGTTTCCATAATGAGATTATGATCAAATATACTTGTTTTGGTTTCGCCTGGATAAATGCTAGGTGCCCACAAAAACAACTCTATCACTGCCCCTCCTCAGCTGGACAGGGGAGAGGAAATGTGATGTTGTCTCGAGGGTCAAGACAAGGACAGGGAGAGGTCACTCACCAATTACTGTCACGGACAAAACAGACTGAACTTGAGGAGAAAAGGGAGTTTAATTCATCACCAATCAAGTCAGAGTAGGATAGTGAGAAATAAATCCAGATCTTAAAACACCTTCCCCCCACCCCTCCCTTCTTCCCGGGCTCAACTTCAGTCCTGTTTCTCTCCCTCCTTCCCCCGAGCGGCACAGGGAGAAGGGGAATGGGGGTTGTGGTCAGTTCATCACACGCTGTCTCTGCCGCTCCTTCCTCCTCAGGGGGAGGACTCCTCACACTCTGCCCCTGCTCCAGCGTGAAGTCCCTCTCACGGGACACAGTTCTCCACAAAATTCTCCAACGTGAGTCCTTCTCATGGGCTGCAGCTCTTCACAAACTGCCCCAGCGTGGGTCCTTCCCATGGTGCAGTCCTTCAGGAACAGACTGCTCCAGCTTGGGTCCCCCACGGGGTCACAAGCCCTGCCAGCAAACCTGCTCCAAGGTGGGCTCCTCTTTCCACAGGTCCGCAGGTCCTAGCAGGAGCCTGCTCCAGCGCAGGCTCCCCACAGGGTCACAGCTTCCTTCAGGCATCCACCTGCTCCGGCGTGTGGTCCCTTCCACGGGGTGCAGGTGGATATCTGCTCCACTGTGTACCTCCCATGGACTGCAGGAGGGCAACCTGCCTCACCATGGTCTTCACCATGAGCTGCAAGGGAAAACTCTCTGCTGCGGCATCTTGAGCACCTCCTCCCCCTCCTTTGTTCACTGACCTTGGTGTCTGCAGGGCTGTTTCTCTCACATCATCTCACTCCTTTATCCTGCTGAATTTTTTGTCCCCCTTCTTAACTATGTTATCACAGAGGTGCTACCACCATTGCTGATTGGCTTGGCCTTGGCCAGCGATGGGTCCGTCTTAGCGCCGGCTGGCACTGGCTTTATCAGAGATGGGGGAAGCTTCTTGCAGCTTCTCACAGAAGCCACCCTTATAGCCCCCCTGCTACCAAAGCCTTGCCACGCAAACCCATAACATGTACACTTTGAAAGACTTTTTTTCTTTAGCTGTGCATCCTTTTGGGTAAAGACGCTGGTTTATTAAAAGTGTTCAAATACTCTGGTGATGGGCATTTCAGAAGATGCTGCACAGAAAATAATTTCACTGTAGGGACTGAACTCAGAAAACTCAAACAGTTGAAATAATGAAATTGTGGTACACAGAGTATAGAAATTGCTGTAATTACGGTATTATTCTTAACAGTAAGATCAAGGGCAAGATTTACAAGGAATACAAACCTTAGGGGAAATCTCTAGCACTGTTTTGTTACCTAGTGTTTAATTGTGAAATGAGTTCCTCTTTCTTCTTTCTGCTGATGGCTGGCTACTGGGCAAATTATAAAGAAGGAGCAATATATGAAAGGAGGTGTTTTACACAGCTAAATGAGCTGCAATGTAAGCGTTCCAGAATTAGTATATCTAGAGTTGATGCAATATGTCCTGCTATATGAAAAACCCTTACACATTAAAATATTGGCATTTCATAAATGCATCAAAATTTCAGCAAAGAGTATACAAAAACATATTTTATGTTAAAATTAATGTTAAACAAAAGGTCAGTTGGCATACTTTTTATGCCATATTTATTGCTAGCATACTGTGCTTCTCACAAAATAAATAGAATGTTCCTGTCTTTGAATCCAATCTTGTTTGCAAATGCTTTAAAGAAAATATTTTATTCCAATCCTATCTTTCAGTCCAATCTTGTTTACAAATCTTTTAAAAAATAATTTATTCCAGTGGACCACGCAGGTCTCAATATACAAATTTTACACATTTTAGCTACTCACACTGGAGCCAGCATTAGCGTTTTTTTATGATTCCTCGTCCAAAATAAAATCTGAAAGGGAATGATCCATAATATCAATATAATTAAAATACTACCAAACACTATCTCTCCCTTCTTTCATTCAGATGTATACTTCAAAGACTTTGTCCTGACACTGTTTTGACTTTTATAATTGAAAGGCCGGTACTGAAAATTGTGGAGAGCTATGATCCAACTATGGGCTAGTTTTTAAATTGGTATGCATTTTCCTCTGTGAAGTAAAAGGGCAGAATCACTGATAAGTTTTTCCTTTATTTTTTTTTTTTTTCCACAGTTCCTAATCTTTGTTTCTCACATCCTATTCTTTCTGTAGAGTTGGTGAAAAGTCATGCAATCCTCTATAGTTGTTATCATAAAAAAACACATAAAAATAATAAATTATATACAAATCATTAAACTGTAAACTGAGAGAGGAACTATCCATTTATTATGCATTTATTCAAACCCTACTAAGTGGTTATGATATGTTATTTGAGGTTGGAAGCAGGATTTTGAAGTTAAGAGTTAAGCAAGGAATTAATCAAGGAATTCCAAACTTCATTTTTATAAAAATATTTGTTTATATAAATATGTGTTTTTGTATGCTTGGATCATTCCTTGGGTCCAAGGTGGAATTTTGTAACTTAAATGTAAAAAAGAACGTGGAGTGAGACTAAGGAATTGATTGAGATTCGCAATACTCCATAATCCTTCGGTGTGGTGATTAACAAGATGTACTCAGGAGGTGGATCACTGGTCACTTTTTTTCCCCCTATTGCTGTCATTAGAATGCTAACATATTTCAAAACCTCATCGTATTCATAAAATTGAGTGGTATTCCACTAGCCAATCGGTTGCTAGTAGCAAGTAAAATATCAAGGCTTCGCTGAGATTTTACTGACTTTGGGGACAAACCTTATACTTTCAATAGAAAATATGGTGAGAACATCTACACTGATCCATCTCTTGAAATAGCCAGCTGAACATTGTTTGTATTGTCAGAGGAACTTATAACCCAAAACAGAACTCTCTCTCCCATTTCTAGTCTAGCAAATGCCTTATTTTATCAAAATAGTTGACACAGGGGGGAGTTTTTATGTTTTGTGTTATTTTCAGAACAAACTGTGAATATAAAATACTACAAAATCATATTAGTTTAATCTCAAATAAATAAATTTTCTGTTTTTCTCGATATAGTTGGCACATATAGTAATTGCAACTTGAAAAAGTAGTAAGAAACAATTTATTCCAAAAACTGGGAAGGACATATCTTTCCTGAAGAACAAGATTTTTGAGGCATAAAATTTTCCCCTCAGATAAAGTGCATGCATGCTTGATTGTCTTTTAAAATTATGCTCTTCTCTTTCTATAAATGTATGTCTGTTGATACTGGTTTAAACTCTGTATCATGATAGTTCATGATAGTTCTTCAGATCCAGTCTTCCAAGTTTGCTATATCTCATTCATCACCTACGAGGCTAATTATAGGATTAACTATCTTAGCACCTGTTCTCCTGTGAGGAGAATAAATGTAAATACAACTTACTGCTTGATCTTACTAAGACCAAGATTCAGAGAAATCAGATGAATCACCTTCACGAGTAAAGTCAAGAAGCCTGTTTTAAATTATTTTAAACACTCAAGATGTGAAGTGAACACGCATAAATTTAAGTATAATTAAACAGATGTGGACTATCTCATTCAGAATTAAAGTGACATTAGAAGGCTCTACTTTATTATTTAACAGACTGAACAGCAGCTGAGTTATTACTTTACGTAATAAATACCTCATATTTATCAGTAGAGGCAGTGGTGCTGGGGCAGATGCATAGGCGGCTGAACGAAGCGCAGCAGAGCTCTCGGTCTGCTTCCCGCTTCGTTCTCCAACGCCCCACCTGCGCAGTTTAGCTGCGTGCTCCCGTTCCCTAAGGCCGATTGCAGCGAGGCTGTAACCGAGTCTTTTCTGCTTCCTGACAGATAACTATCAACCAGCAGCAAATTAACCTGAGGATAATTTTTTTAACATTCACGAGAGTCTTCTTTAGTTCTTATTTTTGGTGTCTTAGTCATAAATACCCCTTTAAGATGTTCCGAAAGGTTGTCTGGGTGAGATGTCTTGATAGAATAAGATTGCACAAATACTGTAAGAGGTATGACTTAAGTTAAAACTTTATTTCTTGTAAGAACACGTGTTGTGGTTCTTTGCACTTTGCCATATTATTCAAAGGTCTGAAAAGCTCAGTATCTTTTCCATGGGAAAATGAGAAAATTCAATATAATGTTGACAAGAAAATATAAGCAGATAAATCTGCACTTTCAGGGGTTTATAGAATCATGTTTTTTTTTAGAACTGAACTACCTTTGAGGTATCACTTTGAGAAAGTAGCCCCAGAAAAGACCAGCATGCAAAAAATTGGGTTGGTTGGTTGTTTTGATTCCCATAGCCCTCGTAATATAAATACTGACATCATGATAAATGAGCATGCAGTCCATAATAGCACATTATGTGTATCAGTTTTGTTGAAATGTCAGTATTATAAATATCTGATGATGAAATAAGAGAGGGATTCAAGGGCGTATTCAAGTATTTAGCCTTTAAAGAGTCCTTAGAAAACTTATTCTTCTGAAATATTTAAACTATAAAATTGAGGTCAGTTTTGCTCTAGTCTCCAAAAGATGCCACAATTTAATTAATTACATCAAAGTGCTTTCAGATGATTTTCTGGAAAGGGTCATGAACTGCCATTACATTTTTGTAATGCATATTTTATTTTGATTTTTGTTTCTTTTTTCTGTCTGATTTGATTCAAGTAACAAGCAAGTATTGCTGACTCCGCTGTAGTGCCCCATTCCCCAGAGATGCAGTTGTTTCCAGTGGGAGCTGTCAGGATTTGAAGGTTATTGTGCCCATAGAGGGTTAACCTATTGAGTCTAGAACGTACCAGAGAAGGCCTCACGTCTGTGGTCCTGGACACTGCAGGATGATTAACATTGTCAGTTAAGTGATGAAATCCATACTGTGTGTAAATATTTTTGTATGATGCTTCTCATCCACTTTCATTTATGATGTTTTTTCTTTTTTTAAATTTATCCCAGTCCACACTTTTTCTTCTGTATGTGATTGTTCTTTGTTTCACTGTCTCAGAAATGGGATAGTTTATTTCCTTCATTTTTATTGTTACCCTGAAGTTACGGTCCGTCCCCTAGAGTTTTCAGGTTTTTTAGACTACACTCGGTTCCTTCATCTCTTGGTTTTCCTCACACGTTTTATCCCCTTTATCGTTTTTGGTTGCTATTCTTTGTATTTTATCTAACTCTTCTGTAGTTGTTCTAAACCATGCAACCAGGCAACACAAAGTGAGACTTAAACTTCATAAAATCCAAGGGAATAAAAGCTCCAAACCCCAAATCTCTAAAGTGAAGCTTAAGGATACTCAACCTCACTGGGAATACCAGTCCTCAGTACGAATTGGTGTGTAACTATGGTATTTTCAACCTCTGACTTTTAGGCAAACAATCAAAATGAAAAGAAACACTTCTGAAGCAAAGAAGTGCAATGCTTTTTCAAGAGCCTGTGCTACTCTGAGACAACAGTGTAACCAAAAATTTATGAGAAGAGTAGAGCAGCACTGACATCTGTGCTATAAGGTGATACCTGGGAGTTACTTTCCCGAGGAGAAGTTATGTTCATCACCACTGGATCTGCATGTAAACTATTGTGATAAGATAGGGGAACACACTTTGGTCTTTTTTTTATTTTATTTTTTTCCCGAATTTAAACATAGAGCTGTTAAATCACATGCCAATAAAAAAAGCAAAATAATTGTGAATATTTTCAGAGTATGCAAATACCAGCTAAACATTTCTCTTATATCAATATATTTAGTTAGTGTTCAGTAAGATGTATTTACAACCAAATAATTATATTATTTAAAATCCTTAATGGTTTTGTTTAAGCTGGGATATTTATTCTTATATAGGAAAAAAATGCAGTCAGTTATTTAAATTAGTTTTTTGTCCACACTGTGAAATACAGAATAAATAAATATTGTTGCTATTAGGCCATAAACCATCATAAATATATAAAAAAACCTCTTTTCTATGAAGAAAATCAATGACTGTTTAAACATGACAATGCAACTCTCTCTTCGTAATCAAAATGTTATGTTTACATCAGGTCTGATTTTTAACAATTGGTTTGATGTAAATTCCAAGAGGACATACTATTTTGATGTCCTCTTCGTAACACAGTGAAATAATTCTGTTTTCTTCTGTTTGTTGAAAAGGCCATGAACGTTTCTATGAAAAAGAGAATAAAAGGCATTTATCTAAGGTGATTGCTTACCTCCTCAGCATTTCAAAATGAGTGTCTCCATATAAAACGTCATGACTTCTCACAGGTATTTATTACAATAGGACGTTAGGAGCAGTTAATGAATATTCAGGAAAGTTTATAGGTACTCAAAATTCTATTAGTTGACTTTTGACTACATACTTATGTGGGGGTTTCATTATCTTTTTTTTTTTTTTTGTCTTAGGATTTAACTGAAAAATAAGATCTTTATGAAAACATTTTGAGAACCGGCATAATGTATTATTACTTTTTATAGGCAGGGCACTGACTGATATAAGTTGAAAGTACTCTGCTGACTTCACTGCAAATCTTAAAGTTTGTGTGAGACTAAAAAGTGACTGCAGTTTTTAAACTACCAGTTTTTATTGACAACTTTTCTTCTTAGTATTTATAGCTGAAAATATGTTAAGAGATGTAAATTTTCATTGTAAATAATTCGATCATAAGTATTTGATAAACTAAGGTGAAAAACTTTTCCGGTTTGATAGTTTTGCAGCTTTGTTCTCAGATTCTAAATTGTACCAACTCTCCTGAAATAATACTCAAATACTGAAAGAAAATGTTTTTTTTTCTTTATTCTGCTTAACAAAACAGCAAATACCTGAGCCAGGCAAACAGCAGAGTAAAAACCACTGTAATGCAGAAGAATAAATTCACAAAGTCAACAAGACTTCATCCAATAAGCTGAAAGACACACACGCACACAGATACACAGTGAAATCCCTTCTTTTTGCTCACTGTATGTATAGAAATATAACTATTTATCATTAAAAAAAGATTTTTGGATTCATATTGATATTTTGATATTTGACTCACAGAAAACACATACTTGAAATATATTTTCTTAACAATATTATTTGGTTGTCTGAATACATTTTGTGTTTTGAATTTTGAGTTTCCATTACAAAGTTTCATAATTCCCATTTTTAATCAATCTCAACAGATTTAGATCATACATATTAAAACTGATAACGGAAATAACATTAAAGACCTGTGAATTGAGAAAACAGACTGCCAATGCTGAGTTCTGTGGAGATCCACAAGTGCCTTTCTGATTCTGAATGATGGGGAAGATAAGCAAAAATTTAGAAAGTCTGAAATGAGAATTTTGATCATTTGCATTACAGCCGGGGAGTTAGAAGTCATGGAATCGCAGTGATATAAATATATAGCCACCCTTTTATTCCTCCTGAGCCCAAACCAAAGTGAGAATAAGGAATACAGCCTTTCCTTCCACTTCACAGTCTGAGATGTAGGCAAAGGAGAATACAGTGCTATTTAAAATGAATTCTCAGTGGAGTATTCAGAATGTTAATTACTGCTTTTTGAATCGTTAACCATTAGTGAGTCATAGGACACGTCTACTTTAATTATTCAACTTGCAAATACTAAAGTACAAAAATTAGAATATTATCTTAAAATAATAGTGAGACTAGAGAGAAACATGATTCTTTTTCTAAGACAACTTAGAATTTACTGACAATAATGGAAATATCTGGAAATTTCTAAGTTAGTTTTTCATGAGCATATAGGCAAAGCAAAATACCTATAGCAGGGTGTTTATGGGAGGTCTGTAAAGAAGAAAAACCCCCTTCGTTTCAAGCCCGTGCAGCCCCTAATCCTGAAATGGAGTGATTTAAGTGAAAACAAAGAATTAAAACTTAACATTGGGTCTTTACATAAAGCTGATGTGAATCACAGAATCACAAAACGGTAGGGGTTGGAAGGGACCTCTGTGGGTCATCTAGTCCAACCCCCCTGCCGAAGCAGGGTCATCTACAGCAGGCTGCACAGAGCTGCGTCCAGGCGGGTCTTCAGTATCTCCAGAGAAGGAGAATCCACAACCTCCCTGGGCAGCCTGTTCCAGTGCTCCGTCACCCTCAGAGGGAAGAAGTTCTTCCTCATGTTCAGATGGAACTTCCTATGCTTCAGTTTGTG
>Ga0065711_1047051_pt1 | contig 12553 bp, 13 predicted proteins | sample Hoacrofraction12_FD_59098 | JGI IMG/M metagenome (GOLD analysis project Ga0065711, IMG submission 59098) | Hoatzin crop microbial communities from Cojedes, Venezuela - Epithelial fraction 12 v2 (version 2) | ecosystem: Host-associated > Birds > Digestive system > Esophagus > Crop | place...
TTAAAAAAAAAAAAAAAAGTCAAGTGTAGCAGTCTGGTTATTTTAGTACATGGCTTCATAAGGCAGAAAACCTACTGGATACAGTCTGTGGGGCAGCTGGCTGTCAGAATTCGGGTAGAATTCTTCCTTTTACTCGTTTCTTTAAAAAATTTTTAATTGGTTAAAGACCCATGTTTTGTATGAAAGCTTATATTCTTCCAAATAACAAAAAAAAAGCTGTTTCTTCCTCCCTTAAAACAACGTTGTCAAATCCTTTCTCTGCCATGCTGCTGTGGTACAAACTTGCAGTCGCAGCAGCCGAGTAGTACGGAGTTCCCCGCTGGCTTGGGAGGAAGCGTGTCCGGGAGTCCTCTGCTGCGCTGGCCATCGTCAGAGCTCCAGGTAGCTGATCAGGGCCACCATTACGAGAGAGTTAGTTGTGATAATCACAGCGTGGGGTACTGGCCTCGTCACAGAGTCTTCCACCATCATACTTGTCCCTGAAAGAAAGGGAGCAGGGAAGGAGCAACCGTCTCGTTGCACAGACACAACCTGATGTCTTGTGGAGAGTCGGGAGTGTTGGTAAAATGTTAGTTCTGGGGTTCTGCATGCTCGTATTGCTTTTATTTCTGATGAACCTTATAGGATTGGAAATGAGAATTTGGAGGTGGGCACTGAGTACTTAGACCCTCATCAAGGGAACTTGCTGGATTTGGTGTTGGGGGCCCACAAACAGAGCCAGGATTTCACTCTTAGTGAGTGTAAATTGGGCTTGCATGGGGCCTCAAGAGCTTTAGCTGCAAATAAAATAAAGCAGTGTTCAGACTAGACTGAAGGGTTGCTCAGAGTGTGGGAGAGGTTAGCTGGCGGGGGGCTGGAGAGGAATACGTCAGAAGATCCTTTGAGTGAACGGCACAAGGGAGCCAAAGACCAGCTCCAGAGGCTCAACCTAAACCACTGGGGTAGGATGTTCCCCTGCGTTCCTGGAAGGGAGAGGGGGATTTGAAAACACAATAGCATCTGTTGCCATTGTGCCATGCTGTGGCCAGGTAGGGGACGAGGTATGACTGAGTCATTGACCTCTCAAAGAACAGTGGTAGCAGGTGACAGACAAGTAGTCCTGCAAATTAGCTCCTCTCTCTGAGCTCGTTTTCCAGCACTCTGTGACGCAGCCTGTAAATGAGCATTTGTGCACCCAGTCAGAGCAGCATACGCACCACTGTTTCGGAGAATGTGAACTTCTGCTGGGATTCCATCTCCGCCAGGGCCCGTCACCCTGATCTGCACAAAGGCGTGAGTGAAGTCTTCAGGGACGGGGATGTCAATCCGGCTCTTGCTGGCCAGGTATAGTGTGGGAGCAGAGTGGGAATCCTGCCTGTAAAGCATCTGTTGGAAGAGGCAAGTCTGAGTTTCTGTTCCCTGTGATTCCCTTAGGGTCACTTATAAGGGAAGGCCAGCTACGTGGTGCCTGTACCTTGTACCCCGTAACTGCAGACTCATCTGCCTTTGCCACCACTGGGTCCCACTTGATGCTGACTGTAGATCCAGCAAAAGTCCAGGAGATGTTGCCAGGCGGCCTCGTTGGTGCTAAGAGATACAAAACAAGACAGGGATTCAGCAGGTCAGGGACCGATGAGAAGGTTGTGCTGGTTACAACCGTCTCTTGAGACTCTACAACTAGTCAACAGGGCTGATGGCACCACAAGACTGAGCTGAGGAAATTCAGGGAACTGTTTCATGGACTCCTTAAAACGGCGTTAGAGCACCAAGATAGAAAAGCTAATCACTTAGCTGATCACTGGGGATCCTCTGGAGGAAGCAGCGGCCCCAGGGAGTACAATGTGAAAAACAGAGGTGGTTGGGGCTCACTCACGTGGTTTTGTTGTCGTGACGTTGGTGGAGGGGCTGGGGGGGCCGGTTCCAGCCCGGTTGTAAGCTCTGACCGACACGTGGTATTTGGTGTTGGGGTTTAAGCCTGTGACGTGAGCTGACGTGACCAGCCCTGCTGTTCTGACTCTGTCAGCTGCCTCCTCTTTATCACCATCCTTCCAGTACCGGATCTGAGTGGAAAAGGGTGTGATGGGTTTAGTAAGGACAGAGGCATCTGCGAATACCAGACTCCATCCATCCACAGCCAGCACTGGACACCCTTTGGTATTTGTTTCTATGCATTTTGCATAGTGTGTGCCCAGGCCTGTGTGGAAGGGCAAGCGGAAAAAAAAGGATGTTTCTCTCTTACTAATCTCTCCTGTGAGCAGTAGCACTGGCCCCATTAGAGCCTCGTGCTGTCCGTTAATTATCCTCCATCTTTGGAAGCAAAAGGCTGTTTCCTTTCACCTCACTTAGCCTGGGGGACTTTTCTTTGCTGGGCTCTCTGATCTCAGTGTTGGTGTCTCTCATTCCCATTGCAGGCTCGTACCTCGTAGCCCAAAAGCACTCCAGTCATGTCTCCCTGCTCGACGGGCTCCCAGGACACATCCATTTCTGAGGACAGAACAGCCTTGGCTGTAACTCTGAAAGGAGCCACTTTCGGTTCTGAAAAAGACAACAAAAGGGAATAAAATCCTTTCCCTCGCTCTGGGCAGCTTAATCACCGTACTGAGATGAAGGGCTCTCCTGCAGCACCGTTACTGTGCAGCCAGACAGCTGGTGTTATGTGTACGGAGCAAAGCAAGGGGAAGGGATTTAGGGACTTAGTAAGGACAAGCAGGGCCACAGCTGTGTGCTGCGAGGATCTGCGTCTGCTCTGAAGCGCTGGGTGTACAGTCACGGCTGGGCTTAGGGAAACATCGAGCTGTGTATCTGAAGCAGAAGATAAATGTTATGCTGAAATCACTGTCAGCTGTTCTTTGAGTAGAAGAAACCTCTCCTGTCGCTGAGCTCCCAGACAGACACGGCTCTGCAGGGAGCAGGTTGAGGACAGGTTGGTTGGTTGGACAAAGCACAGTGAATTCAGAGTCTCGGCAGTCCCTCTTTACCTTCTTCTGCAGAGTACACGATGGCAGTGAGGCTCTCTGGTCCCTCTCCTTTCCTGTTGTACGCTTTGATCTTCACTTCGAAGGGGGTGTAGGGACCGATGCTCTCGTTGCGGTAGACATAGTGCAGCGATTCTGCATGCGGCACCCTTGCTGTCAGCCACCCCTGGGTGCCTTTCTTGCGAAACGACAAGATGTAGCCAAAGCCATCTCCGTTCTGATAGTCCCTCAGGGTTGGCTGTGAGGGGGGCAGAAAGAGCGAGGAGCCTTGGTCAGCTCAAACGAGCAAGACTTCGGACTAAGCACAGTGTCTGGCTCAATTACGTATCAAAATTGTAATTGCAGCACTGATTTCCCAAAAGAAATGGCACGTGCTTCTCCCCTTGGCCCTCTCCCAGCGTCCACGGCTGGTGCCACGCTGCTGACTTACCGTCCAGTTGATGATGAGCTCGTTGGGAGCCCCTCCGCCTCCGCTGAGCCCAGATGGTGCCACAGTAGGTGCTGTCGGGTCCCCGAACAAAAGCAGACAGCACAGGGTTAAGGAAACAATGGTGATGAAGATGAGCACAGACATCGCGCGGTCTGGGAGTAGCCAGGCTTAGACAGCTCGCGTGAAAGTGCTGGTCTCTATGTTTTCAGCCGTGAATATTTCAGATGTTTGTGAAAATTGGGTCTAGAATACTGGCTGGTGACTGATGAGCTTGTTTGGAGGCAGCATGTCTCCAAGGGGACAAGAATCAAGGTCAAAAGCAAGGATATGGAGGAGAGCTTTTATTAGAAGGGAGCTAATGTACATTTGATATGTTGAGAGCAGTTCTTCTGCTGTTCTTACGTCCCTTCTGCTTGCACATTCGAGCAGCAGAAGACAGAATCAACATTGAAAGCCATTTGCTGGGAAATTTACCTTGTCTTTGCAGAGTTGTGCTCTGTGATATAACAGGGCTCTTTTCCCCCTTCTAAGCATTACTGCCCAGAAGGAACAGGATTTGCAGGTAGGATTTATAGTGGCTTAATGTATTTTATTTAATGCTGGTGAAGTTAGCTGCCAGCTCTGGTGCTGCTTTGTCTTGGATGTGTAAATGGGCAGAAAGGCAGAGAATTTTGTGATGGCCTCACCTCCAGGAGCACTCAAGGAGATGACTAATTGTTTGGGCCCAAGGCATGCTGCAAGCCAGCCTTCCCCCTCCTGCGTGCAGGGACAGGTACCTCTGATTCCCCTTTCTACCTCTGAGCGTATCTGCACGTACCTGCTTCTTTGGTACGGATTTTGCTGGAGGGTAAACTTGGCTCCCCAACTCCGAGAATGTTACTCGCTAAGACCCGAAACTCGTAATCCATCCAAGGAATGAGGTTCAACACCTGGGCTGTCTCTGCGTTGCCTTCAATATTTACAGGATCTATATAATCCAATAACATGAGAGGAGAACAAATAGAGCGAGTGGCAGCCAGTGTACGTGCACAGAGCAAGAACTTGTCAGCGAGCTGGTGCCCCGCAGCCAGCACGGGCCGTGCCACCGCTGCTGCCGTCAAGACACTTACTGGTACGCATTTGCTTCCATTTGCTGGAGAGGAGGGTCCGCGCCTCGATGATGTACCTGGCAATAGGGCTGTGGTTGTCAAAGCCACGGCTCCAGCTCAGCTGGACGCTGGTGTCACCAATATCTCTCACCACCACGCCCCCGGGGGGGCCTGGAGGTCCTGGGATGAGGGGAGACAGACAGACACAGTACTAAGGTGAAAGCTTGGGAGGCTTATTGCTCTTTGTGTTGTGCAAGTCATAAATTAAAATCAGGCCTTTCTTTTCTGGAAGCTAGGAAGCCTCACCTCCAGTTTTGGCCTCCAGAAAAGCTCGTAAGCCTATCCCATCCAGTTCAAATGTTAGATGGTGAGGTGCAAGAAGAGCAAGCTGACCTCTTGCAAGGACCATGCTGTTACTTTGGGCTTGTAAGGAGCAGGGGACCTTACGGCAGAGAAATTACCTCTGACGGTCAGTGTGGCTGACTCCGAAGCACTGTCCACAACTGTCTGGGCTGTGCACGTGTACCGCCCCGAGTGCTTCAGCTGGGTGTTGAAGATGCTGAGGTCCCCAATAGCTTCCTTCTGCATGGGGAAAAGAGAATGGGGAGAGCATTTGAACATGCCTGATCCCAATCAAGCATTCAACATGCAAAGAGGCTGGTATTAGTTCTCTGTCCTGTTTGATGGTACCTAAGCGCCCTTTCTACTCACCACGCTGGCTCGCCGGTAGTGCCCCTCAGACTTGTCAAAGTCAATGGGGAAATCATCTAGTGACCAGGTGAAGGTTAGGTCCATAGTTGGGTCATGGGACGCGTGACATTGTAGAGTAAGGTTTTCACCTACATTGATATCGGCACTAGATGGTGCCAATGTGATTTTGGTGGCATCTGCAGAGAAAGAGCAGGAAGGGCTGTTAGCTGCAAATGTCCAGGTCCCAGAGGTACACGAATGCTGCAGGGCATCTGAACCAACTAACACTTTCCAACTTGTTGTCCCTCTCTAACAGCTGTAGTTTTACAGGAGGAAGATGAGGGATGGCAGTGGTTAGAAAATGGAAATCCTTTTCTCAAGGACCAGTTGTTGGTAGGTATGATTTGGTGGGTCAGGCAGAAGGTTTGCTGCTCCACAGGCTGAAATGTCTTTGATTCCCTGAGTATCACATGGATTTTTGGGAGTATAAGGAGAGGAGGAATAACACGTCATGGCATTCTTAGACGTTTCTGGCTCGATTGACCCCAAATCAAGGCAAACATCTCTACCTCGAACAGAGAGGATTCCAGTACTGTTGGCTTTGCCCATGAAATTCTCAGCAAAGCAGGTATACTTTCCCTCATCAGATTTGCTGATATTCTGGAGGATCAAGGTGCCATCTGTGGTAATAGTCACCCTGGAAAGGAAGAAGAACCACACACGAGGAAAGTTAAAATGTCTGATCACGCTCTACACCTGACAATTTCCAGCCCTTGCTGACTTTAGAGAAATCAGTGATAAAGACAGGACTGCAAAATATTATGTAGGAGTTTTCTGAAGAAACAACTAGAAGATAACAAAGTGCTTATGTTCAGGGATGTAGCAGCACATAGGCCATCAAGTCCAGTCTTCTGGCAAGAAAAAAACGTGATTTTAGCTATGGTTTTTAGCTAGAAGCTGACTCTGTGCTGCTACCTGCTACTGTTGATCAGAAGTTCAGTCCCTTTGGTCCAGAGCACAGTGGCTTTTGGTGCTGCCCTTGGTTGGCAGGGGATGATGACCTTCCCACTTCGGGCTGCAGGTATCAGTCGCTTCACTGGGTTTAGTCTAAAATCTGGTGCTAAGGCTACAGGGGAAAAAAAGAGGATTAAGGAATGATTAGAAAACCCTGCGGTGTAAGCATTTTAACTGCCATGTAGCTAGGTATTGATTTGTTGTTAGATGACTTGGTATCAGAAGCGTGGCAATATCTGGTGAGCAAGATGGAGCAATTCCTCTGCTGCCGGGCGGTTTCTAACGCCTGCCGAGGCAGGTGTTACGTGACACGATGGTGATATGACCCTAACAAGTGCAAGGTCTTTGTGAGACACAAGAACAGCTGCTTTTGAAAATGTAGAGGATATTCTCTTCAATATCCTGAGCAAAGTCACCGATGCAGACATCTGGCTTGCCCAGAACTCCTCCTGGAATTGCTGAGATAGAATTGGGTTTTATCTGTTGCCCTCACGCATCGCAGTGTGTTCATGTTGAACAGTTGATGCTTGGGGCCTTTAATTTATCTCTGGCATCTCCTCACCACGAGGAGGTAAGTTTTTAGACTAGTGTGGAACAAGTTCGACATTGGTCCAGTTCCAGCCACCATCCATTGTAGCAGCTGGATGGATACTGAACTCTTTTCTTTCACCTCTTTCCTCCAAAAAAGAGGAGGGCTGTGTAGTGGAGGAGAGGTAGTGCTGCTGCTGTCTGTCCTCTGCACTTTCTGTAGTTAAACAGATGTCCTTGTTCTCTTTCAGCATTACTGAATTTACACAAGATTTAAATTTTAAAAGGTTATAGAGTATCTTGTTGAACCAGCAACTACATTTCAATGGTGAGTGAAGCAGTTTTTGTCTGCTCCTATCTTACTCTGAGATCGGAAGCGTAGGATATTAGGAAGAGATCTAAAATGCTTCAGTGTCCCATTGAAACCCAGAGCACTGGGAAACGAGAAATTACCTTGCACTGTTAATTCAGCACTTGCATATACTGTGCCATGCTTGTTCTCAGCCACACACTGATACATGCCAGAGTCCTCCAGGACTAGCTTGGAAAATCTCAGCTCTCCACCGCTCACTTCGATGCGGTTCTGTGCAAACAAGAGGATGAACCCATTAGATGAAAAAAACCAAAAATGGAACTCAAGCCTCGCATGTTCGGGGTTGAGTTTCATTACAGACTCCTATGCCAGTTTGAAGCCAGCCTGGTTTTCCGTGGGAGAAAACGCAGGAGATTTTTTTTCCATCTGTCCAGTCACTACCCCACAGCACTGTGCTCTCTTTGCTGAGACTTGGGAGCGCCTGAGCAGCAACGTGCAGGTCGTACAAAGGCAGGTACGAGGTGCTGTTTATCCGCCCTGATAGCTGGCTATGAGTTCCTGTAGTTGCATGAAGCGATGGCTGGGGTGGCAGTGACAGGAGACAGAACTTGCTGTCGGTAAGGACTGTGGCATTGCTCTGCAGCCTTATGGGGGCACATGGAGTAGGGGTGCGGGGTGATAAAACGGGGCTGAGATGCGTTTGCAGCGAGGCGGGAGAAGGGCTAAGTGTGGAGCAGCAGGTTCAGTACTGCAAGTTCTGGTGTGCTCTGGCTGAGCTGCTCTCGCTGTCGGACCGGCACGGCGGTACCTGGGAGGTCAGCGGCTGCCCGTCCCGAAGCCATCGCACTGCGGGCCTGGGTTTGCCAGCAGCCGCGCAGCTCCAGCGCAGGTCGGACCCGATGTCGGCTTCCGTGTCTGTGATCACCTTCAGCCACTCCGGCTGAGCTGCGAAGGAGCAAGAGAGGTGGCAGAGCCAAGAAGATCAGATGAGAGGTTTGTTGTGCCAGGCAGGCAGAAGGATGCTCATTGTGTCATCTCTGCTGGCAGATTTATTTATCACAGCGTGTTTCACCATAGTAACAGCCTGCGCCTTTTGTGCAGCGATGCAAGGCTGAGTCCTCTGTGGGTCTGGCTGCAGCTGTGCATGTGGACTGCACAGAATTACGGCAGAATCCAGATCCAAGGAAGAACTTTATGGTTTCTCAAGAGTGAATGCAGTCATTCCTGAGCTTCAGGAAAGACGGGATTCAGACTAAGATAACCAGGTGAAGTTTTGTAACTTCACTAGATCTGATTAATAGCTCTGAGTATTAACCCCTGTGGAAGTACCCCAGGCTTGGAGAGGATCTTGGCTGAGAGACAAGTTTGATTTTTACTACTGTGTTTCCTTCCCTGGTTACCTCATTTGTTCTAGAATTATTTTAGAGCAAGTTAGGAGATCTCTCTCTACTTGCCATAGCCTAAATGTATCCACTGAGGAAAGGTATCATTGATCTCTGCAGGTCTTTGTTAGGACTTTGCAATAGGTTTAATTAGGGCTGATATGAGGCAGGATCAGAGGTGGTGGTTTCCCTCCGAAAAGCTCAGTCCGTTGCCTGGGGCATCTTGCTGAGCTCTGGCCAGGCGTGTGTTTAAATGTGTTACCTTGGATGGTGATGCGGCCCTGGTAGGTGTCTCTCCCTTTGATGTTTTCAGCCTCACACTCATAAGTGCCTTCATCCTCAAAGCCAACATCCTGGATCTGCAAGAGGGGCTCGCTGCTGATCCACTTGGAGGACTGCGAGCCGTCCAGCTTCCTCCACTTTATTCGAGGGACGGGGCTATGTAAAAGTAAACCTGGTGAAGGCCAGCTCCAGATACCCCGTGCTGCACTACAGCCTAGCATAACTCAGTCCCCGTTTAGCCACCCAGGTCCCAACCAGCTGGGCCTTGGCCAGCAGGACAGACGGCTTTAGCCAAGTCCTCGCTCCTGCTGTTCCCCCTCCATCTCTGCTCTAGAGCAGACCCGTTGAAGAGAGGGTTTGTGAAGGTTGTGGGATGCCCTCCCCGACCTGAGCGACACAGACGCTGCACTCACTTTCCAAAGGCAAAACACTCCAGAGTCACCATCTGCCCAGCCAGAGCGTAGATGTCTGCAGGAAACCTGGCTTTGATGCTGGGTGCATACTGCCTGGCATCTGTTAAGAGGAAAGCACCGTTGAGGAGTTCTGGATGACTCTAAAATGGCACACGTGAGGTCTGAAAGGGCAGAGGTACCCGCACGGTCGCACCGCTTTGCGAAACCTTCGCGCGTTTGGATAATTTACAGGTGGCAGAGGCTAAAGTTTCATTTTCCTCTTAAAACAGCTGTTACTAAAGTCTCTAAAAACCTCTTTACAGCATCTCAGGACTGTTTCTCATTAATTTCCTACCCGCTTAACTCCCTTTGCCCTGCCCAAGAAGTATCTTTAGCTGTGCTACTGCAAGGTCACCAGAAGCAGAGGAGTAGTTTCAGGGATTTGTGAGCCTGCAGAGGCTGCACCTTGTGCCATTTCTCTGTTACAAACAAACAAGAGAAACCCCCTGGGTGGGGTTTGTAGCTGCACAAGCAGCAAAGCCTGGAGAGGAGGCTGCTTCCCCCAGGTTCCAGCCAATTAATAGATCTGTAAGCTCTTAAGCAACCCTGAGAGGCTGATGGGTGATTTGTGCGCTGCCGGTGCCCTTTGGAGCCCGCGTGCTGTGCGGTGCCTTGCTAATTCTGCATTTTGCCCAGTCCCCTTATGATAATCCGAGAGCACTGACCCTCTGCAGCGAGGCTGAGCCGGGAGAACTTGCTGAAAACGCTCTTGGTGATGAAGTCGATGTGGCTGGTGGCAAAGCACGAGTAGTTCCCCAGGTCGGAAGCCTCTGTCTTGGCAATGTAAAGGTTTCCCGTGGTCTGAGAGACGAAACGCCTGCCATCGGCTGGGATGAAATTGGGAAACTCATTCAGGAGCCAGCGATAGGATAAGCCTGTGGGAAAAGAAAAAGAAACAAACGGTACCAGTTGGCTGTGACCTCTCAGGTGGGACTAAACCTGGCAGGCCCCTTTCTAGACCCATCTAAGCTGAAGCTGGTCCTTGGATGATACTTGTTTTCTCCACGTGCTAAGTCCCACCTCTGTTTTGTTGCTTCACAGAATCTGAATTAAAACCAGATTTGCTTTCCTAAAATTCCCAAAGAAAAGCGCGGAGTGCTGCACGTGTCTGGGTGTCCCTTGCTCTGTTGTGTCTCTCCAGCTGGCCCCAGCAGTGCTGCTGATCGCTGCCGGTGGCAGTGCCGAAATGCAAACCCTTACCTGGGTAATGGGGAGGAGGGCTGCAGGCGAACATCACTCCCCAGCCTTCGGTGATCTTCACGGGGTCTCGCTCTTCTGCGGAGAACTCCTGCAAAACTAAACATGCAAAGTGCAACCTGTCCGTGGATGAAAAAAACAGCGGGAGGAATGACTGTATCTCATCTCCCCCTCCGCTGGCTGGTCTATTCAGTCGTTGTACCGAGGGAGAGCAAAAAATACTACTGACTTTCTCTGTAGTGCATCAAATTTCTGCCACACCTTTCTGTTAATGGAAAGTGCCAGAGGATTTCTCCAAGTGATGATGGAGACCATGCACAGGAGAGCTTCTCTCCAACTTTTGTTAATGCGAGCAGGGGGGCTCAGTTTACCCCCAGCATAACGGTGGCCGCCTTTCATTTACCTCGTGCAGACAAACTTACAGCCAAAGCGGAGGGAGGCTTCCCTGCTGACCACCGTGCCTCTGGAGTTGGATGCCACGCACTGGTAGGAGCCCGCATCCTTGGCTTTCACGGGGTTGCTTATCACTAGGTCGCCTGCAACCAGCCTGTAACGGGAATCTGGCTCCATCTTTATCTCTGTGCCGTTCATCTTCCACCTGCCAAGAGCGAGTGTGAAGAGTGAGAGGGGTAAACACTCATTGTGGCACTCGTGGTGCCTCGGAGGAGGCTGTGCTTGTTTGGTTTTCCAGCTGTCGTGTGTTGGGATGTGAGTTAGATTTACACCTGGGTGGTGGCCTGGGAGGGATGGCACGTCACGTGTGGACAAGCAGATTTACACCTGGTTTGCGACCTGAGAGGGATGGCACGTCATGTGTGGACAAGCAGGCTGATGCCCATGTTAGTGATTTTCTTTACAGAAAAGTGGAGAAAAGAAAGCAAAATTCTTGACGGTTTTGTCCCAGTCCTGGTACAGAGAGAGCGCGGGCGAGCTCACCTGTAGGTCGCAGGAGGACTGGCTCTCGCTCGGCAAGCCAGCGTGACTTTCTCTTCTGCTGAGCCCTCAGGGAAGAGCGTGTGGACAGGCTGCTCTTCAAACACTGGCCCGTAGTGCCTTGTGCTACTCTGTGCCTGGCACCAAGCTGCAAGAGAGGGAAAACCTGCTCAGCTCCATTTAGCTTTTTCTAAAAATTCTCGTTTTTAGTTTTGTAGGGTGTCCCTGGCAGCGTCAGAACTGCATCTAGAATAAAAGAAAGAGCAACGTGAGAATCGCAACCCCTCTGTCACCGCAGCCCAGCCCCAGCTGTGGCTTTGTGCAGGCAGCGTGCGTTTCCCACGGAGCATCTCGCACCATCTCAGCTGTGCCAGAGGGACCAGACCTGCAGAGGAAGGAGTACCATGCACAGATGAGACTGGAGCTGGGAACCCCTGGATGCCCTCCTTGTCCCTGGCAGTGAGGACCTGCTGGTTCCTCCTGTGTCTGTACAAACTTCTTCTGGCTGGTTCCTCCGAAGTCCTCCCCAAGACAAGAGAGGGGAGAGGAGAACCCGGATCTTCGCAGCTCTGCCGCTGCCTCGCTCCACACGCCGGGCAGATCCCTCCATCCCTGCGTCTGCGGCGTCACCAGCTCTCAGTGACTCAAACCTGTGGCTTGCTGGTGTGCAAACCAACGCTGCAGGTATCAGTTCTGCTCTTCAGCTGACGGGATGAGCGTGAAGCTTCCTTTGCAGCGTTCAGACATGGGTTTGATTCTGATCTTGCTGTCGTGAGTACGGCTCAGGCATAGGTGCCGGAGGAGCATACGAGCCTGCCTGCCTTCTTCTGCGCTGTGTCTGGGCTGCCCTTCGGCGTGGCGGTGATGTTTCGCTGGACAGTACCAGCTGCCCACAGTGACTCGGTGCCTCAGATAAGTGGCAGATGCTAGCAGACCCCCTTCCACACAGGCTTGATGGAAATGGCAGCGCAAAGACCTAAGAACAAAGCAGAAGCTGCCTGGATACCCCCTCAGTGCAGAAGCGGCTAGTGGAAGAACGCTGGCCAGCAGGTCTGCTCCCTTGCTGGTCCCCTGAGCAGTGCTGTCCCTTAGCGGGGATGGGGCCCCCTCAAGGCAGCGCGCTCCCCCCACTGTCCCCCTCTGCCGCTGCAGTGATCAGCTCGGAGATGCTCAGCGAGCCCCAGGATCCTTCCACGCTTTGTAATTGAATTAATAACTGTCTTAAAACTGCCGTGCCAACCGGCAGTCTGTTTGCTTCCCTGCAGTACACAGCGTGGTCACTAGTTAAAT
>Ga0065711_1047052_pt1 | contig 12553 bp, 9 predicted proteins | sample Hoacrofraction12_FD_59098 | JGI IMG/M metagenome (GOLD analysis project Ga0065711, IMG submission 59098) | Hoatzin crop microbial communities from Cojedes, Venezuela - Epithelial fraction 12 v2 (version 2) | ecosystem: Host-associated > Birds > Digestive system > Esophagus > Crop | place...
CCTTCTTGTTGTTTTTGACATCCCTTGCCAGCTTCAATTCCAGGTGAGCCTTGGCCTTCCTCGTCGCATCCCTGCATGCTCTCACTACGTTTCTGTACTCTTCCCAAGTGGCCTGAAACAGCCTCAAAGTTGTTCTCAAGAAATGATTCTACAACTAACACTCCACATTCAGATTTATTGGTTCTTGCAGGTCAAATTTTGCTTTATTAATTTTTACTTAGGAGCAGCAAAACAAAAAAAGTTTGGTGTTTGACCAAAGCTGATAAATTAAGACAAGATCTATTCCAGATTTTAGGTATCAAAGTGAGTCTAAGATACTTACTTTAAAAACTATACTGCTCAGAATTCTTATTTTGCTCTTCTGTTAACTTTGAAGCTATGCAGTTTCCACACCTTCTATGTGTTTTAGGACCTGGCCTGATTTTGATGAGTCATACAGATCAGCAGCCCTAACACGCCCATGCCCAACACAGACTCTGAAATTGTCTGTAGTCCACAGTTAGGGCTCTGCAGGATTCTAGCACACAACTGTTGTCAGACCATGCCTAACACATCTCACAAAATACAGTGCTGACCAGAGCTGACCTTTGAAAAAAGCTGGATCTTGAAGGAAGTTATGAGTTTCCTTCTCATTGAACAGCTAATATTTATATGATTTATCCAGAAAATATCAAATATTTTTTTCTCATACGAGCCTTTACACAATTTTTTCTTTCTGCCAGAGAAACAATCCCAATCATTGCCTGTGAAAGAAAGAGAAGGGTCAGCAAATTCTCTACCTCTTTTAACAAGGTGTGCAGCAACAGCAGAAAGAGAGATGCAGTATAAAAAGGAAAGCATTCTGTTTCTGCTTGTGTAATCCCTCCCTTATTTTATCCAATGCTTAAATAAAAAATAAACAAACACAGTTTTACCTGGGAGAAGATGGTGTCATGTGTGACATGAATATTTCCTCCCTTTTTGTACCACAACACAGTGAACTCAGCTGCTTCTGCTTGCTGGGTAAGCATTCTCATCATTGTCACCCTTCCGTAATGCAATTCTTTTCTGACCAGCTGAAAGAACTCCCTTAAGACATTTGATAATCTTTTTGTGTTATATGTAGGGATCATGGATACCTGAGAGGGGTCAAGGCAGTCTTATATATCACAAGGTGCCTAGGAGATATCAGCTATTATAATATTTCATATTGTACCTTTTCTGAACATCTGGAGTCAAGTTTCAAGACTCGGATTTAAGATAGTATTAAATTAAAATAAATATAATTGTGTAAATTGCAGTTTACCACTGAAGGATATTTTATCTGCATCAATCCTCTAACATAATCTCCTTTTATAGTTTTTTAATGTTTCCTTAAAGGTCATCATGAGAAAGAATAAATGAGAAATGTGACTCAGAGGAGTAACAGATATTTCACCATCAAAGCTCTAAGTTTAAACATCCACAATAATACATAAACCCACAAACTTCCTATGCAAGCTTTCAATGAAGATTGATGTGTATAGTTAGTCTACATCAGATTAGCAGTCATTATGTAAAGGTGATAAAGCAGCCTAAATCTTTTGGGCATAGTGTATTGATATTTAAGTATTTTTGATGAGATCAGTCAAATATAATTTCTGTAAAGATCTTTCCACTTCTTTTCAGCACCGGGTATTACCTCCAGAAACCTGTTTTTGCACAATCTAGCAAATCAAGTTACTGATAGCAATGTTAACACAATGAATACTTTTAAGGGAATGTGGCAGAAAACTAATTTCACAATGAAAATGTTTGATGCTTACCTCAGCAAGGTAAAACTATGTGCTTTCCCTGTTAGGGGAAAATATTTATAGCTGTCAGTATATTTTCCTTGTGTCTAACCAAATCACTAAAACAGACAACTTGCAGTGAGCTGCTTACAAAAAGGATAAGATTAAGACCTTTTTCCTGGATTAGTTTCTTTACTTTGTGCACCTTTATAGTCCTAAGTGACACCAGTGATCTGCCAGAGCTCTGCAGACATCTTCATAGGTGGCCAGCTGTAGATCTTTGCACGGCCAATCTGCCTGCACTCTGAGCTATTAGTGGTATTTTACAGCTCTTAACCTGTGGAGTTTGCTGTAGGAAGAAAGGCAGTAATTCCAAAAGTAATTACAAAAAAAGTAAGTACTTATATAACAAGAGAGGATTTAAAAAAAGAAATGCACAAAAACATACTCTTAGAAATTCATATTCCATCACTGTTTTGTGCAGCCTGAATGGATTTATAATATTTTTTTTTCCTTAATTTTCTCTCTGACTGTGGAAAGTTGATAATGTCACCCAAGACTGACCTGATCAAGTAAGAAGGAAGATAACTGTCATGAAAGCTCCTATGAGTTTGGATCAAATGCAGAAAAGAGAATGCTTGCTTTCCACTGACTGGATCTGCTTCAATTAAACCCAGACAACCTCTGGACTGACTGCGAGGAAAATCCAAGAGCACAGATAAACAAACTGACTCACAGTACCCCAGCTTATCAGCCTCCTGAAAACTAAATGGAGCTACTCAAATCAGTCTTGCAGTGCAGCAAGATGTGTCTAGACATGAAGCTTTCATCTTTTGTCAGGATTTTAACAGTCCCATTCTCCCTGCCATCTGTTCTTCAGGCCCCTCATCAGAATTTTCGTTTCTGCATAGCCAAACCCAGTTTAGAGAAAATTCTGCTATGAGATCAGAATACAGAATCTACACAACACCAAGGATCTGTTCTTAATGTGACAGCACATGAGAACACCTGCCTAGAAAGCTTGCAGTGGTGGCTAAATAGCCCTTCAGTTTAAGTGAACATCCAGAGCCCTGCAGTTATTCCATGGTATTGCACGAGTTCCCAGTTTCCTCAGTGTGATAGATGTGCCAGAAATGGGATGATTCATAACTAAAACATTGTTGCATTTTAGCATGCTCCATGACTCTGAATCTTCACAGGGGGGTCTAATTCCTAAGTAATATGAACTGAGCAGCCAAACCACATCTCACAGGAAGTGTGAGATGAAGTCATGTTTCTTCCTGCTACTATTTTAGCTCATATGCGTTTGGACACACGGATTCAGAATAAAATAATGTGGCTTCTCCGAAATTACAGAGTTAATATAATTGAATTTGTGTTTTGGAAACTATTATATTATGCATAAGTTGTTTAACAAGATAAGTAGTGTGAAAACTTGTTGTGAATACTGGCTGTAGCTGCCTAGACCAGGCTGGGTCCTGAGTAAGTATAGGCATCACTCATGGCTGCAGGAATTCAAGCTTTACTCCGTGAGCCTTGGCTACACAACATCCATAATGTCTCACCTGTAAAGAAAGGTAATTGTGAACTAGCTAGTCTTCTGAAATGTTATTTTGGTTCTTAGGAATCACCAAGATCAGCAAAAACTTCTTTGTTTGAACCAAGAGAACTGCAAACTTTCCTTCTTTTGATTGTTAGTATAAAAGTTCTGATTCACAACAGGGGTGGCCTTAAAAGTTTACCCCACAAAAATTTCCTCCATTTTGGAAAGACACAATCCCTCCTAACTGAATACAGGAATGAAATTGGTAGCCTATACCAAAAGAATATATTTTGCAAATCCTGATGAACTAACTGCAACAATTTACAAGCAGACAAATAGTTTGCCCTTTTTTTCCTGATATTACTGGTCTGTTGGTGAAAGTTTTGTAGGAACTGAGCTGTTCTGCTTTCCCTCTGATCTATTTTATTTTCAGAATCTGTCTGAAAATCCAATGGCCTCATATCTAGATTCCGTATTTATTGATTTTTCCTTTTTCAAATTAGTTTATTTGCTTACCTTATTTTAGCAATTGTCAATATTTAAGGGCTTGTTTTCGGTTTTACTTTTTTCTACAGAAAAGTTATTTGGAGGGCAACTAGCAAAATAACCACACTTATTTTCCTTCCCATTTTCTAGCTCTTTGTGTTTCTTCTCTCTCATATAACTGTTTTATTGTTGAATGAGAGCTTCCCAAGTGCCTGTTCACTCGAAAATTGACCTCTTTTGCCTAAACAGTGTTTGGCCTTTTTAATGATAGAAGTGACAGCAACAACATTCGGGGTCTCACGTTTTTGAGAAGCCTCTAGGGAAGCAACTTTGTGGTTACTTTACCGAAGTACACAGTGCTTTAATGTAAGACCACAAAATAGTTGTTCATCTAGCCAGTGTTGGATACTACTGGCTGTTCAGTCGGTTTTGACTTCATACCTACCTTTGGTTTATTCCTGACTTCTCCCAGTCATCTGTCAGAGAAGCTACCTGGTAAAACGTGCTGCCACTGCTACATTTCGAAGGATGGTGCTTCTGTGACTCCAGCAAGTACTTTCTTACGGTGCATTTCTCTGTATAGTCCAGGTGTTTTTGCTGTCACTCACAATATGAGAAATTGTGTAAAATCACAAACTGTCATGCCTCCATTTGTGGCAGGATATTGTCATTACTCTAGCAAATAAGGAAGGCAAGAGAATAACAGTTCTGTAAAACGCATTTTCAGAAGGTCTCAGAAAAACCACTTGTAAGAATTATGTTGCGATTACCTTATTTTCACTTTACTCCTTTAAACCAGGACCACACTGAAGATGGATGTTTCTGAAAAGTAAAAGAAAAATGAGAGCAGAGGATGCCTCACTGCAGATGCTTTGAGCTCAGTCAAACAGAAGGGTGGGCGGTTTGGATATGTGTGCAGGAGTATGCATGAGAGAAGCAGGGGAGGAGAGAGGGAGGGTCAGTTGTCTCTTTACCAGCTGTTCTTCTTTCCCAATGACCTTTTGGAGTGCTCTTTCTTCCACAAGCAAAGGGACTGAGTTTGGGAAGGCACATAATTTTTTTTTTTTTTAATCACCCACAGTGATTGTATAAAGCAATTAATATAGCCCCATGACATACCACTTTTCTGAGTTGTGTCAGTTGTATATTGTGAATTGCTCATTTACAGATGGCAATCTGTAGCTAGAAAAGCCCATGAGTATATAATGGAACAACAAAACTATATCTTAGGATGGATCTTAGATATGGATTCTAAGGCTTCCACTGAAATGGCTCCTCTCATTCTATGGGATTTTCAGCCTTGCTGCAGATATTGTTTATATGTTTGCTCTTACAATGTACGCTGATTGGATAGTCTTGAGTCCAAAATATTTTTCTGATCGTATTACAAATATAGTGACCTTCTGTTTCAATCAGGCCAACTGAATTTCTGAATGTATAGCAGAATGAAAGAATGAATCAGATGCTAAAGTAGTTAAGTATGGGTAAATTTACTATCTAGAGATAAATCGATTATTGGTAGCACTGTAAATCCTCAGATAAGTATTACCACCACTGTATTGCATTTTAGCCAATACATTCATTAAACAAAGAGCTTTGTGATAAAAACAAAATCTAAAAGGATTAGTCTGGAAAACTCTTTTAAAAAATCCATCTTACTTTTACTTGCTCATTTTCACTCATACCATTTCCCATATTCCTGGCAAGCAGCTTTCTGTTTCCTTTGTCCATGGCTCTGCAATATGAAAACTATTAGCATAACAAGAAAATACTTAAAATTAAAAGTTGATATACATTGATATCTTTTTAATTGTCTAAAGAAATTCTCTTAATTTATTTAGTAAGACTATGTTTCAGGATCTAATGGGGTTTTTTTTAAGACTTATACTTTCTCTTAAAAGATTTTTTTTTCCCATAGCACATTTCTTGTTCCAGATACAAGTTTTCTTTTTCATCTTCTACTACTACTGTTATTCCATTTCAAAAAACTGTTACTGGTTTAGCTCTGTGATTTTCTTTTTTTAGTTTTAATGTTTTCTATGAAATGTAGAACCTACTAATTTCATTTGTTGCATGATGGAATTTAAGAACTGCTCATCAAAGACAGCCAAATTATATGGAGGAATCTGTTTTACAAGAGGAGAGATAAGGTATTTTTTGGATGGTGATAGACACATTTGATCAGATGAACCAGTGCTAAAATGCGCTGAAAAAGTCTGTGGCTCTCAGAACACTGGGATAAAGTTTTCTTCTCATCTCATAGCTGAATAACAGAGAAAGTAGCTTGTTCTTTTTGTACCTGAAATTTCTCTCCTCATATATAAAACTTCTCAGATGCATGTTATATGATTGATAAAGACCAGATCTGAAACTAAATTTGTTTTTTGTCTTTAGATGATTAGTTGGTATAGGTTTAGGATTCAAAAAAAAAAAATGTTTAGTGGAGAAATAAGGAGCAGCAAAGGCCAGGGTATTTACTACTTGCTTGGGTGAGTACTTCCAGTAAAATCAATCGAATGATTCCTACACATAATTGCTACTTGTCTGCAACTGAATTTCAAGAAATGTATAACTTAGTTGTACGTAGGAATAATACATTAAAATGAAGTATTATATATTTGTAGTAACACCACTTGTCTATTTAGAAAACTGACATTCATATGACATAGAATAAAAGAAACTCCAGTTCTTCCTGTTGTGTCCGCAAAAACATAATGAGAGAGCAATGAGAACATAAGAAACATTGAAGTCTTGGAGAACCAGGGATCATGGTTCACAGATTTTTGTTCAACAAGATGTATTCTTGTATTCAGAAGTGAATAAAGGTCATAGCTTTTTAACAGACATCAAAATAGAATTATTTTTAAATGAACTGAAACTATGCGTAACTTGTGTTTGCTAATATTCTGATTTGTCTGTACATTTGTTTTCATGGGTTTCTCTTTCCTACTGTTCCTCTGTGTGGATTTAGGGGAAAAAACAGAAAGACCAGAGGGAACGGAAGGTTATTTGGCCATATTCCAGTAAATCGAAGAAAATTCAAGACGTGGCATTGAAATGTAGGCATAAATCTAAGGGATTTAAATAACATTTTTTAAGAAGTAGATGTTTTACCTCTGTGATTAAAATTTACCTTTTTCAAATGACACCACTGGGCAGCTAAATTTGTTTGCAGATCAAAGGACACATCTCTGTGGGCTGTGATCTTGCTAGAACTGTGGATCTGACTCCCAAAGAACGGCTGAGTTTCACCTTCTTTTAAATCTGCTTTCCTGGATTTTCTTTCCAATAGAAACTAAGTCACAAGAAACACAGACATATTCAAGCTGGTTTCATATCATCACCCAGGAACTTAAAAATCCACCAGCTTTGCCACGGTTATCAAAAGAAAATGCTCAGAAGCACAGAATGTTATAAATTAAGATCTATTACAGAGATTATGTAACAATTTTAGAGAACAAACCAACAATCAAACCCAAACAACCCTTAACTTTTTGTAAACCAGTAAGCTCTTTTTGCGGGATGCACTTGATATGGGCACAACACTACTAAAAAAAATCAAGAAGTCTGTCAGTGAGACTTTTTATTCAGCACCACTGGGCAGTAGCTGTAAGATATCCAAAAGTATCGTAAATGTTGTTTCCCATTAAAAATGAACATAGTTTAGTTACGTCCCTATACATCCAGACGCTCCAAGCCTACAATATGACTAGTTCAGTAGAGGTATGCCTAGACTGCCAAATATATCTAGACAGGAATACCACACTGCACATGAATATCCTGTCCATAGTAAACTGACAGTTTCCAGCCTATCTAGAATCTGTTTAGTCTTTGTGTCTTCTGGTTGTATAACTGGGGTTAAAGGGCTTCAGTCTGAAACATCCAGATAAGAAGATGGTTATGATAAGGGGTATCAGAATGCTCATTATGGTACAAAACAATAGTATGTGCTCTGTCTCCTAAAAATGACGTTATGGTGGAATTGTTCTGGAGAAGAAAAATAGCAGAAAATGAACCTGATGTCCATTGCATCAGAAACCTAGAGAAGTCTGGAACCACACAGAGGAATAAGCTGGGAATAAACTGGTGTTGATTCATTTTGGATGATCAGTAGACCAACACCTGAGATGGAACTGAGTTAAATTCTTTAATACTATAGATATACCTTATACTCAAAAATTGCTTCTGCCAAAGAAGCACAAATTTTCATCTTTCAAAAGTGCATGATATTTGGTTCTGGAACATAAAACACGAAACAGGGAGAAGAAAAACTCTGTGGCCCATAAATTTACCTGAAATTTTACCTAGTCTTTAGCGGCTTGTCAAGATTCCTTCCAAGGACACTCCTAGCCACTATGCTGGGGCAACAAATACTGAACAATTTGTATTTAAGTATCAGTCCCCAGTGCCAAATTTTTCCCTAGGTAATTTTTTTAATACCCCTTTGCACTGGCTATCTACAGGGTATGAAGTCATGTCTAAAAACATGTCCTGGTGCCCTACTATTAGTAGAATCATAGAATCATAGAATAATAGAATAGTTTGGGTTGGAACACACCATTAAAAGTCTTCTTGTGCAACCCCCCTGCAATGAGCAGGGACATCTTCAACTAGATCAGGTTGCTCAGAGCCCCATCCAACCTGAACTTCAATGTTTCCAGGGATGGGACATCTACCACCTCTCCGGGCAACCTGTCCCAGTGTTTCACCACCCTCACTGTAAAAAATGCCTCTTATACCCAGGCTAAATCTACCCTCTCTTAATTTTAAGGAGGGGTGTTCCAGCCATATTATAATTTTTGTGCCTGTACTCTGGACCTGCTCAAACAGTTCCATGTTTTTCCTGTGCTGAGGGCTCCAGAGCTGGATGCAGGACTCCAGGTGGAGTCTCATCAGAGCAGAGTAGAGGGGCAGAATCACCTCCCTCACCCTGCTGGCCATGCTCCTTTTGATGTAGCCCAGGATATGGTTGGCCTTCTGGGCTGTGAGTGCACATTGTAGGCTCATCTCCAGCTATTCACTCACCAGCACCCCCAAGTCCTTCTCGGTAGGGCTGCTCTCAATCCCTTCATCCCCCAACCTGTATCGATACCAGGAGTTGCCCCAACCCCTGTGCAGGATCTTGCACTTGGCCTTATTGAACCTCATGAGATTCACACACACCCTCTTCTCATGCTTGTCCAGGTTCCTCTGGACGGCATCCCTTCCCTCAGGAGTCAGTCGCACCACTTCGCTTGGTGTCGTATTCCTTCTTCTTTCTCTTAGTACAAAAGGTATCATTGTGTAGTGTCAGTGTTTGTTAAGTGACAAACATATTTCTTAGCCATACAACACTGACAGGAACTCTGTCTTTGATTTACAGTTCTTTTACTAGATCCTTAGTTTTATTTGACTTCCTGCACTCCTCCTCCTCCTTCAAGGTAAAATTCTTTAAAAATTCCTGAAAGGTGACACCAGTTGTGTTCAAAATGTTTAAATATTTTCTGTGCTATTTTTTAGCCCACCATTACATAGTCTATAATCCTTACAAGAAGAAACTTCAATAATACAAATTTTTTTTAACTCTGCATTTTCCCAAGCATTACAGCGAGAACAGCCCACAGAAAATGATGCAAGAGAGATTAGCAGAGGGTTTGACTTTGCTCTGGGAGACTTCTACCTTCTTCAGTCACAGTGTAAGTTTTAGGGAACTTCATCAACAATATCTAGCAGGAGTCTTTACAGTCTGAGTGTTACATTTTTAAAGCCTCCACTGTTGAGGAAGAAAGTTTGATGTGTCCTACCCTATTGATTATGTGGGAGGACTGAAAGCTCCCACTGTCTCTGTAGAAGTCTTGTCCTACCAGGTACTGAACATAATTGCTCCTGAATTTTGAATCATTTAGTCTGGGAGAAACTTACACATTTGAGAAAGAGGATTACACATGTTTTTTGTGATTTTTTTTTCTCTTAAAAGCAGATATTGCCGAAAGGTAACTCCATAAACTATGTAAGGCTGTACTGGGTAAACTACGGTGAGGTGTTCAAAACAGACTGCATTATTCCAAGATTTCCTGGTATTTTTATAGCATTGTTGCACAGACATTCTTCCAACATTCTTCAGAACTAAAGAGTGGGAAAGGAATCACTTAAAATAGGACTTTCAGTAGAAAAAGAGAACGTTATTACAGTATGCGGAACTTTAGCAAGAAATACTTTAACTTTTGCTCAGGTATTTTTCAGCTCCCTTGCACAAGTTTACATGTCCTCCAAAATAAGAAAGATCTTCAAGAGCAAAAACTACCTATTTAATGTATGTCAAAGCACTCAGTAAATGTTACCTTGGAAAGCCTCTGACACTATCTTCTAAATATGTCTTTAGCAGATTTGTGACATGTTAACTTAGTTTCAGGATACTTGATATTCATAACTTGTATCACTCCCTACTTCACTGACTTGTTCTGCTTTTATGGTAAGTTCTTATTCTTCCCCTGTGAATAAAGTCATTAGAGCTTAACTACAGGGTTTCAAGAGTAAGTTTGACTTTTAGTTGTTTTGTTTTGTGTCAATTTTTACTATCCCTTATTAAAATCTATGATTTGCCTTTTTCTGCTAATACAGACAGTAAGCCTTTGGACTTTGCTACAACAGCATAGTGCTGACTCATGTTCATCTTGTTTTTCCAAGAGTTTTCTGCAGATGCTGGGGGAAAAATAAGAACTAACCATACAAGCAGGAAGTCAGTGAAGTAGAATATGATGGAGAACTTCGCATCACCCTGCTTCCCATCCTACCTGCATTTGCCTACAGGCACTTCAGATGGACTTCAGTCATGCAACATTCACAAAGGATGTGTGAGAGCCTCCTCTGTCAGGCTGTCCCCCAGACACTTCCCTCACTAGACATAGCTTGTCTTGCTCCTTTGTCAGCTGAATCCTGTCCGTGCTCAACAGTCTTCAGATATGTAGTGCATCCTCCTACCTCCTTCAGTTTTTCTTCTCTTCTATGTAGTTTTGTGTCTGTTAATATCATACATCAAGAGAAATTGGTATACCTAATGTAAACACAGTGGAATAATTAGGGTCTGTTATTGTGCTGCATCTTGCAAAATAATCCAAAGGTGTGTTTGTGTCATTCTAGATGACTGAAATTGGTAATTTCGTTTGGGCTATATATTTGCCTTATACCTAAAACAAGGATGCAGGAATTGGCTGATGTGTGCTGCCAAATCATCACTGCTATGTAACAGCAATTTAAACATTTCCTTTGGCTTGGTACTACATATCCATGATAAATTATGTGACAGAAGAATGACAGAAGATGCACATTTGGGTGACTGTTGGCAGCATTGCAGTTTGGAGATTCTGAAGGACAGAAACTCTAAGAGTATAATCTTCCCAGACCATGTTCTTTTGGTTTTATAACCTGGCTTAACATGCTAAACTAATAAAATACACTATGTGCAGTTGATGCCTGCAAATCAGATGTGATTATAATTACTAATCCTCCCATTTTAAAGAGCATTTAAAGAACTTTGAACTACCAGTATTTAAATCAGTTCAGTTATACTCTGTAAAGCTCCATAAAATTTAAAGCTTTATAAGACTAGCTTGCAGGGTTGATAGCACTGACACCTCTTCACAGTTTGACAGACATTCTAAAGATGTTAAGAAAAAAAAAAAAAAAAATTAATCTCATGTAATAGAAGCAAGACCTCATGTTTCCTTAAGTGTTTCAGGCAAATTAGAAGAAGTAAGAAAGGAAAAAAATCCTCTTCTTATTCTTACTTTCTCATTATATAGAAGCAGTTTAGTTTAAGTTGGAGAAGAGAGCAGAGAATGCGGAGAGAGAGAAGTAACATTTTTGAAGTAACTGATTGAAAGCAAATTGTCCAGAAAAAAAGAGAGAGGAAAAGGTACATGGAAAAAAGGATGTGAACAGGAATCATTACTGCCTATGAGAGACAGGAGAAAATTAAATAAGGTTTCGAGCAATGGCTGCCAAATTCCAAAAGAATCTAGCTATTTCTTCCCAAGGGTTTGGAAGAAGAAAAGTAAAAGACTCTTGTCAGTATTATAAATTTCAAAAATTATTACTTGTGTCTGCATAGGACATAGAAGTACTTGACCTTTTTTTTTTATATATAAATTATATATCTGGGGCAATTGTAATTCTACAGATGTTTTTTCAGTTTTCACAATGTCCTTCATGTATTTCACCTCAGTCATGACACTAAAATTTGATCTTTTGAATGAAAGCTAAGATTCTTACAGAATCTGAAGGCTGAATGAGTTGCATGAAAAAAAGTAAAATATCTATAAAAAGTCAAAGAGATGCTAGCATTGCATCTTGTTAATCCTTATTTAATACCTTGTAACTGCTGAGGCTCCTCAAAATTATCAAGAAAATTTAATAAGAAAAAGGAAAAGCAGATATTATAATTTGTTTGGACTTCACTATGGATCCTCACATCCAAGTTCTTTCTGTATAATATATCCATTGAGACTTCATCATACGGTAGTTTGATTATTACAGCATCCTTGACAAATGAAATCTTCCCACGTTCCCACCAGAACACTGCTAGAAAAAAAACATTTTCTTTTTCCTCTTAACACAGAATCACAGAACGGCAGGTGTCAGAAGGGACCTCTGTGGGTCATCTAGTTCAACCCTCCTGCCAAAGCAGGGTCACCTACAGTAGGCTGCACAGGACCTTGTCCAGGCGGGTCTTGAATATCTCCAGAGAAGGAGACTCCACAACCTCCCTGGGCAGCCTGTTCCAGTGCTCCGTCAC
>Ga0065711_1047053_pt1 | contig 12553 bp, 6 predicted proteins | sample Hoacrofraction12_FD_59098 | JGI IMG/M metagenome (GOLD analysis project Ga0065711, IMG submission 59098) | Hoatzin crop microbial communities from Cojedes, Venezuela - Epithelial fraction 12 v2 (version 2) | ecosystem: Host-associated > Birds > Digestive system > Esophagus > Crop | place...
ACCAGGACACCCAGGTCCCTCTCCGCAGAGCTGCTCTCCAGCAGGTCCACCCCAAGCCTGTACTGGTGCATGAGGTTGTTCCTCCCCAGGTGCAGGACCCTGCACTTGCCCTTGTTGAACCCCACAAATAGTTGCACAAGGTTCCCATGGTGACACCATTACTGGAAAAGGGACATGGGGACAATATTTGTAGATTTTTTTAAATAATATTAACTGGCAGAAAACATGGGCATAAACCTGCCGCTTGTGATCAGGCAGCTCTCAGCAACCCACCAGAGAACTAGAGCAGGGAAAACTTGGCTAACACATGGAGACCAGCAAGATCTTACCCACAGGTGTAACTCTGCCTTTGGCTGCAGCAAAAAAAGCTCACATTGAGGTCAGTAATGTCCACAAGTAATAAAGAAAACCACAAAAACCCAAACTCCCACTCCCCTGCTGTTTCAGGTCCATGCCAGCACTGCTCTGAGGTCCCATCAGGATCAATGGAGAGGTGCCGTGGGGTCAGTGGACTTTGAATTGGGCTCACAAGTCGTGAGATCTTAGCCCTGAACCTGACCAGGTAGCACTGAAAGTAGTCAAATGATACACAATGGAAAGTGGTCACATTGACAACTTATGTCTTGAGCAAAGCCAGAAGTGCCTTAACACTTCCTATTTCTTGATGAGCAGCTTCCAGATCTTTGGGTCAAGGATCCAGCTCTCACCTCTGGGACTTGCTTGAGATACCTCTTTGTCCTGGCAGACAGCCATAGAAATGTTTCTGTTCTGGGCGGTCCTGGAAAATAACTTCAGAGCACTCACCCCAGCCCCAGAGGTCACCGGTGGCCCATGGATCTCAACATGGGACCCAGTCACCCTGATATCCCATGGTTATGTGGATTATAACATGTGCAATAATGCCGCAAAGGCCTTGCATAGAAATAAAGAGACTGAGCTCTTTCACATAAAATCACACAGAAAGGAAAAGCAGGGCATCTGGGAGGCAAACCCCCTCATTTCTTACAATTCCCTAGTTGTTTTTTCTGTATGGCAGCAAGAAAGCTTCTGTATGCAACAGGGGTCTGCTGAAATGAGGGCATTCCTTCTGCACACGCATATTCAAAGATTAAAGAGAAAACTTTGAAATATTTTCAGAAAAGGGGTCAATTATGTAGATTTTACATGGCTTGTTATTAAGGCCAAAACTCACATAGTTTTCACAAAGGCTGGAGGATACCAAGGCAAACATTTAAAGCCTGAGTCCAGATTTGCCAGGAAGAAGGGAGGGAGAATCAAAACATTGTTAGTTGTGTCCTCTCAAGAAAGGTCTCGTGGTGCTAGGAATTCATCCCATGAGGTGAATTTCAGGGCTACAAGTGGTAATATACAGTACTGCTGGTCTAAGCAGGAGCAGGGAGGAACTCCGACTGCGGCACCTTCAGCAGCTTTTTGCAGGGGACTCTACTTGTAACTTAAACAGCCTATTCTGGGGAACACAATATTCTTCCCCCAAACTGTCTGAGGTCTTCAGCACCAATCCAATAATGAGTTGAAAGAAATCTAGTCAACAATGATTTCCTTGGGTGTTGCAAACCCTTTGACGAAGCTTCTTACAAAGGCTGTTAAGGAAACCAGAGGCATTTGGTGAAAGGTAAAGTATCGTGTCATTGATTAAAAATCTGGTGAGGACAAAAAAACAGAGCAGGAATGACTAGTTAGTTACTACAATGCCAAATGCCTAACAAAAGGCTATCAGAAAGAACACATTAACCATCTTTTCAAGCATGAATAAAAGACTTCATTTAGAGGAATTAAGACTATTACGTTTCTTTGATATCCAGCTAAAACTCCAGAAGTGTTACTTTTCTTACGTAATGTTGTACACATTCATCGGTTAGTAGAAGGTTACTGGAAACAGGGTCTCGAAGTAAAGAAAAAGGCAGGTTTTATATTTCCCTGTCCATGGTTTTATGTATTTCGTGAGTCTGGGAAGCAATGTTGTGTCTTGGTGTTGGAAAAATGCTTTTGTGTTCATAGTTTTCACATTACAAAACAGAGAATGGAGAATGGGTGGAAATGAGCAACACTTTATACCTGGACCAAAAATTCACTGTGGTCAAAGTGTTATACTTGAATGGTAAGGAAAGTTTAAAATCCAAATAGAGCAGTTGCTGTTCCACAGCTGAGCGAAAAATGATCACATAAAATCATTTTTCAATGGAAAAGCAGATTTCCACTAAAGGTCTAAAGATCATGAACAAGTACAACTTCCCATGAGGAAATATCCAGTTTTCTGAAAAACCTAAAATGTTTGGGCCCAAACAGTTTTTTTCAGAGAAAATTGTGGCATCTTATGATGTACACAGTGTACATCAGAGGGAAAAACATTTTCTGATCAGCTTTGTAGATCCTGTTATTCCCAACTTCTTAGCATAAATTAGCTAGGAGTACAGAAACGATGGGGTGGTGGTATACCACTTTCCTTCTAGAGGTGTCAAAACATTTCTCAAGGGCACTGATGTCTCTTTAGCATAGGAAGACTGAGGAGAAGGAGAGCTGAAAGAGGTACCTAAAGCCAGTGTGAGACCCTGGAAGGGAACCTGCACTTCCTAACTCCTCATGCAAGTGCCCTTTCCAGTAAACTGTGTGGTATGTTATTATCAAATGAAAATCTCTGAGCTGATCTTTCAGAGTTTGCAAAAGGAGGCAATGAATAGTCACATTTAGAAAGCTAACTCTGACTTCTTCTAAAGAGGAAAAATATAGGACTGCCCATTTATCTCCAAATTGAATCGAAGACTGTACAACTTTGTGTGAGCATTGTTATTTTCCTTTATCAGCAAGGCATTGTTTTGTCGCATGAAATCTGTATGTTCAATAGATTTGATTTTCCAAGCAGCTGCTTTATCTTGCACTGTGAAGGCTCTCGCTTCATCTCAATTGCTGTGCTTTTCTCAGCGCCGTTCCCAGCTGCTCAGAAATGAGCACTGCACTTTCATCTGTCTTTTTGTGCTCTTATTAGGTGTGACAGTTTCAAAAATACCCATATGTAGAAAAGCATGCAGGTTCTAATTCGGTTTTTGAAAATGTGATTGTCAAACAAGTATAGGCAGAAAGATGTTGCTTTTAAATAATAAAAGTCCTGCCAGGATCACACACTAAGGATGTATATCCTTAGAAAGATAGGGTGGTTTTTTTCAGTTTGCTCTAACACATAGTTGCAGCCAAATCTTTTTTATCCTCAGGAGACAAGGGAACAGAAAAAAGCTGAAATATGCAGAGTTGGGCCATAGGTGCTTTTCGAGTGGTGGTGACACACAGTTAGGATTAATTTGTTTATCTGATCATTTGGTTTCTGGTAAATGTCTTTTGAGAGAGTAGGCTGTTGATTATCTACTTTTTTTTTTTTTTTTCCTGTCCTGCTAAGCCTTTTTTGTGTAAAGAAACCCTCCCCTAGCTTGATGGGGTCATGATTTTAGCGAGCACCTATTGGCGTGACTGAAGTACCAGCAGAGCACGAGAGAAAGGGGGAGCAAAACTCCTTGGGAGGATGGGATGCTTCAGTGGAGGACTTTGCTCCAAACCTAAGCAGAGTGTTTAAAGTTACAAGCAACTACTTAGAAAACCAAGCTGCAAATGCCTGAAAATTAGTGTCAGCCTCACAGCTATCCTGGAGGTTGGGCATCTGCAATGGGAAAGACAGATCTCTCCGGCTGCTTTCAGCACTCCTTGTGTTGTCATGTCTGCTTGAGTTTGCTCTCTTGCAGTCTGGGGAAGCATTTCAAAGCCTGGTCCCTGTGAAGGCAGGACCAACGGCTTCGTTGTGCAGAGAGGGCCAAGCGTGCTCAATCACGAGATATGATAAAGTGGTGGCTGTACACAGCCTTGGCTCAGACACCTTTCTGCTTGCAGCCCTGGGGAAGAGAGCAAAGGGAAAAAGGATATGGCAAGAAGCAGGAAGCGATGTCTTCAAGGGAGAGGATTAGATTTGCAAAGGTACCCACATTTGCATTTCCTACCACTAGCCACAGCATGCAAACCAAGTTCCCTTTTGCAAAGTTATCTGTGCTTGTGGTCAAAGGTTTGAGTTAATAGGCTGCACTTAAACCAGGGCGAGTGAGAAGTCATCACACATCCAGCTCAGCCAGCCCTGCTATGGGAGTGCTAACCTGGGGGCCAGAAAGTCCTTGGCCCACTGCTCTAAACCCAGCAGATCCCAGACAGAATTCCGATAAACCTGGTATTGCTCCATCAGGAAAACAAGAAGGTGGTCTCTCCTCTGCACCACAAACGCTCTCCTGTCTTTGTGACAAAATGGCTTTGACAAGGAAAATGTGATATTTATGGAGAAGGAATGCACATTTGCTCTGGAAATGCCATCATCAGGTCTAAGCTAATGGCATTTGGATAAGAAGGGGCTATTCATACCAGCTGGAAATGTTGCCAACAATCTAAGAAAGACAAGTAGGTATGAAGCCAGCCTGCAGACTGTTCACTTTGGAGTATTTTCCTAATTTCCTATTGCATGCATGTTTATGAGATACACACAGGGAGAATATAGAATCACTGCGGACTCTGTCAACGTCTAACCAACTTTGTATTTGATGCCTACACTTTAGAAGATGTAGTGATGCTGAAATTTTATATACCTGAGGCTACAAGAAGGAGTATAATTTTTTTTTTTTTTATATGAAACTCAGGAAAGCAACTGATCTGCTCAATAGCCTATTCTGCATTACTAAAGGCTTATTGGCAAAGGTTTGATCTACAGCCCAACTCTCCTGGGTTGGGCAGCCCAGGGCTAAAGAGGCCTTTGATGGAGTTTACTGAAATTTGCTAACATAATAGATTACCAGCAAAAGCATTATTTTGCTAGAGCAAGTGTGCCTAGGGACTTTGCCTATATTAAAAAATCTGATTTTAAAAAAATCAACCAACCAACAAAATACAGTAAGCTATTTATCACCAATAATCTGAAAAATGACAACATTTCAGCAGAAACAGGAGTCTTGTGTTAGACTTTTTCTAGCAGCCCTTCTCATGGCTGTTTGCTCCTCGTGCCGTAACTTACTGCTCTTCACAGGGCAGATCATATAAACCTCATATATTCATTTATTTAGTTTTTTCCTTACACATTTTTTCTCTTAGCTGAGATTGTTTTTCTAATCCAGTATCTCCCAGATAAATAGGCACACCAGCTCTAGGGACTGAGGAATGGATTTAGGTTTGGGGAGGCTGCGGAGGCACAGGAACCCCTTCACTTACTGCTGCTAGATAAATCATCACATAAAACCACAGTCTGCATGTCTGACACTAGTGCTTACAGGCTTCAGTGCTACAGGATGAATTTTCCTTGGGTGAGATAATTTTACCTCCCAGGTGGTTATCACTAGTGGGTAATAAATCCAATGATGTTTCTAAGTGACCTTTTAAAATGAGGACCGCTTAATTATCTATGGGACCGCTTACTATCTAGAGTAAATCTATGGAGTCTGTACATTTTTTTCAAAATCCCAGACATTAAAGATATTCTTAAATGGCATTAAAGTAAATAAAACAAAAAGATCCTTTAATAGATTTCCAGATTACCTATGTGAGGCCCTGCAGGAATAAAAAGCACCTTGAGTAGAAACTATAGTAATTCAGCATTGGTCAGCTCTTGCAGGCAAACACACCTTGAAGATCGGGATGAAGGCCATGGTACAGTACCCTCGAGGGGGTGTTCCAGAGCCCAGCCACAGCACAGTCCTGGTGACCCTCTGAGGAGCGCACTAGCAAGGTTGCTTCAAAGGATCCGAGCCAGCAGAAAAGCAACTCCAAGGGAAGAAGTAGAGAGATTTATTGCAGGGAAGAGGGAGGCCAGGCCAGAAACGTACCCCGTATTCTGGCTCTCCAAAGGCAGATACACTTAAGAGCAGTGATTATTAATAGCAATGAGACAGCGTCAGGCCGGAGACAACACTGCAGTATCAGTGCTGGCCTTGATGGACAACACAGCGATGTGAAAGAGAGTGGAGTCAGCAAACATCTGAAGAAAACACTTTTCGTGATTACGGGCCAAGAAGTGGTTCAGTAGCTTCTCCTGAAATCAGACTCATTGCTATTGATACTTAGTTGCCATTAAGAACTTATTGCTGACAGTATTTCCTATGATTTATGTGCTCAGGCGATTTAACTCAGGAGCAGCATCTGTTTTATTAGCAAGACCCTGCTCAGATCTGATCTTACCCTGGGGTCCCAGGAGAGCAAATGACTTAGACAAAATCCAGAATGTGGGGTCGCTTTCAGCTCATCCCACATTTGAACACCAGCAGAGAGTTTTCTGCATCCTGATATGATTTTCTGCCTGTTTTAAATTGATGTCTGTGGCATAGACAAGGAGAGGTTGCTGTTCTCTTGGACATGCAGTATTTGCCAGGCAAAGGCAACAGAGTGGTGGGCTCCACAGCCCACTGGTGGCCTGGTGCCAGGGCAGGCTGGGCTGCCCAGGTGGCCTTGCTCCCACCTTTCCACAATCAGCTGCAGAGGTATCTGGTATTGGTATGGATGCCCCATTAACAGGTTAAGCAGGACTACAAGAAACATCTTGCTATCAATTTTTAGTTGGGGAAAAAAAGATCTAAAAATGTACTTGTGCCTGGCAGGGATGCTCTGCAGAACTAATCCTTTGCATCTCTTTTGCGTCTTCCATCTGTGATTTCATGGTTAATTGACTTATCCATGCGATGTTTCTCTGAGGTACAGATTATCTCCACTTTCAGAGTGATAAAATCGAGTGCGTAGGGGTTTGCGACGTAACTTGCCCTAAACCCTCAAGGGATTACAAGGCAGGGGACACAGTAGACCTCGCTCCCTGCTCCACACCCGCAAGGTGAGCTCTCTCTCCTCGTGGAGAAGTGCAAGAAATCATGCTCCACATGGGTAAGAGCCACCACGTGCTACAGCCAGTGGCCAGCAGCATTGCCTGAAATGTTCAGTAAGGATTTGCTGTGTCTGGCCAGGCCACAAAACGTGGACCGGCTCTCATCCCACACATTAGACCTGAGGCACAAGTCAGGCCAGCACTCATGGAGAAATGCCTTAGCCACTATCACGAGGTTGCCTTTTATTTTCAGTTGTCACAGAGTCAATAACTGCACCACAGCACTGGCCGTATTGATCGCACTGATGCTTTGAAGATCAATGTTTGTAACAGTCCTGGCTACAGCTCTTTGAGGCAATCAAAGCTCAGTCCTTATTTGTATGGCCAAACTTCATCCCCCTGGAAGCTGTGGGAGACTTCTACCTGTTATGGGTTACAGGGAGACACGTAATACGCACTGCAGGTTACGTCTGCATAAGTCCTGTAAGGGCTAATAGAAAACAAGCATCAGCCTCCTTTTAATGAACAGGAGACAACACCCATGCAACAGATTTTTTTCTTTGACTATACTGAATCCTTCCCTAGACTTTCAGTTGTGCATTTGCAGAATGATGCTGCCTTTGAGATATTGTTTTTAATAAGCAAAGTAAGGTAAAGAGGGAAGGATAGTTAACAAGTGGTGATGATGTCGCAAATGTAGTAGCAGATAAAAAGCAAGTGAGAAAACACTTAGAAAAATTGGGTGTCCATCAGTGATTACATCCAGCTGATGCTAAGACTTTAGTGTAAAGTGAATTAGCTGATTAGCTTATTGAACTGCTGTCCATTACCTTTGCAAATATCATGCACAACAGGCAGGTTTCAGGCAACTGCTACAATTTGACCCTATCGCCTCAAACCACAATTTCTGGCTTTTGCCCCATACTACACATCACCTACCATTATTTTTAAAAGTTCAGCTCCACTAGCACGGTGGCTCCACTAGCCTTTTTTATTGCAGGCAAGAGAACTCAGATGGGCAATCACAGTGCTAGGATAACGAGCAGAAACCCTAACGAGGTGTTGTCATCCTTATTTCTGCCAGGATTGTGGCATGGGAAACACAAAAAAGTGCATTTCTGTTAGGCAGCTAGGACACAAGTCACTTTATCCTAACACAGGTCAAGGGAATTGAGCCTTAGAAGTGCCAGTTCCCTCCACTTATACAAAGAAAAGATAATGAACCAGCTGAGCTGGAGCCAGCCACAACATAGGCATTTGAAGTTAGCTGAGATAAATCCCACCTCTGAAGACTGACCCAGCTCAGTGTGTTTCGTTGTTGTTTCCAGCTGAAGAAAGACAGGGGTCCCTGAATTTTAAGTGTCTAATAATGGCATGAATTCCAGCATCAAATATTAATTCAGATGAGGCTTTGATATAAGTGAGAATTGTTGCTTAGGCTGAAAACAGGCTGATGATATATATTCATTATATGTAGAAACTCTCCTGTGCCTTGCTGTGGATGCTGTGCCGGCATCATTATTTTACATCTTTATTGACATTCTGGGAGATGGATAAACGTCCCATTAGCCCAGTAAAGATGAAGAAATGAGACAGCAGGGACACCTAAGATCAGAAATATTCTTAGAAGAATATCTGTATGACTGTGGCCGTGCAGTGAGAGGAGCACCTGGCAGCGGCTACCACCTCTGCAGACACTTGGAGTCCCTGCCCCAAACAGCTGAGTCCAGAGGGTGAAAGGGTTTGAGAGGACCAAGAGTTTTAATGAGCTGAACAGTCTCCAAAAAGTAGTCGGGCAAGAAAGCAAGAGGCGATCCCCAACCTCAGAGTCTCCTTAGCCCTTGTCTTCTTTCTAAAGCCAATGAAATCTTGCTCAGAAACCATCACAGCTGGGACACGTAGTGACCAATAGCAGGTCATTCAAAAGGCATCCCTGGGGAAGCTTGGACCTCATGAGCACGATAACCCAAGGAGGGGCTCACAGGTAGCTGTTGAACCAGGTGCAGCTAGAAATATCCACTACAGCATCAGGCAGCAATGCGCTACTGGCATCAGCTGAACACAGGTTTTATTTGGGGTGATGATGGGGGCCCCAGTTTAGCTGTAAGGGGAGGGCTCTCGTCAGCTATGCCAGAAGGTAAACCTGACAGAGACAGTGATGACTCTGAGTTTACCAACAGTTCACAGGTGCAAGAGGGTGAGATTTACTAGGGGCTGAGCAAACTAAGACGAAAAATAAGTGAAATGAAAAAATGTAGGATGATCGTGGGGAAAAAAAGGCATCACTTATTTCCCTGGGTCTTGTTTTCAGGCATCTGATCACATCCTCAGAGACAGCCTGTCTCCATCAAATAAGGGATGACTCTGTAATCCAGGTGATGTTCCTGCCTACAGTTTCTTTCCTGCAGATGTATCTTCTGAAAGAATCATAAAATCATAGACTCATAGAACCATAGGTTGGAAAAGACCTCTAAGATCATCAAGTCCAATCATTGGCCCAACACCACCATGCCTACTAAACCATATCCCAAAGTGCCACATCTGCACGTTTTTTGAACGCCTCCAGGGATGGGGACTCCACCACCTCCCTGGGCAGCCTGTTCCAATGTCTGACCACTCTTTCAGTAAAGAAATTTTTCCTAATATCCAATCTAAACCTCTCCTGATGCAACTTGAGGCCATTGCCTCTCATCCTATCGCTAGTTACCTGGGAGAAGAGACCAACACCTGCCTCACTACAGCCTCCTTTCAGGTAGTTGTAGAGAGCAATGAGATCCCCCCTCAGCCTCCTCTTCTCCAGACTAAACAACCTCAGTTCCTTCAGTCGCTCCTCATAAGACTTGTTCTCCAGACCCCTCACCAGCCTCTCTGCCCTTCTAAGAGCTGGGCAGCTGCAAAATTCTCCCACAGGCTCCACCCTCAGAGGGACCAAAACTGCATGGACATTTTGAAGGGATGGTCCCTTTTCATTTGGGGTCCTGATTTTCTTCAAAACTAACTCAGCCTTTAAAGACGGTTAAAGAATCTCAGCACGAAATAGTATTTTACAGGACTGCTTTTGGGCAACCCCAGATTGTTATTATTCCTTTGTACTTTGTCAACGCCTTTCTTCCCCCTGCCTCTGTCTTCTATGTCTGCTTTATCCGAAGCACTTCTTATTCATTCGCCGCTTCCCCAGGCCAAATGACCAGAGTCCAGTATTTGCACAGTTGTAACAACATCACACTTCAGAAAAATGGCTATTTCTCAGGCCTTGCCTGCCCTGTGGGACCTGGACCTCTTCTCCCAGTGCACACAGCAACGTGTCTATAGAGCATCAAGTGCATTTATGAGCATTTGCAGGGTATTTGGGAGTCACCTTGCATCAGAGGTTGTGTTTTTACAGACATAAAATGGCTATAATCAGGTTTCTAACTGAGAGCATAATAGCCAGGCTTTAGTAGAGTTGTGGCTTTGGGAAACTGTTTAATTTGACAGAGATATTAACAGGGATGGCAGCGCAGTCCTTTACAATGGAAAAACAGCTTCTGTTATCGTGTTTTGTTGATTTGTTCTTGCAAACCAAACACACTCAGTGTTTGTTGCTTTCTGCACTGTAGTGAACATCATGCCCTGTTTGAATGGTTACTGAAGTGGATGAATAAATCATCTCTCTGATTATTGAAAATGCATACATAGACCTTATGCCCTAGTAAAAGGTTTTGTATGTGTTTTGATTGTTAACATCCAGAACAGCAAATATATCTATCAGTGAAAGGAAAATACAGCTCCAGTCACTGTTCAGGGAAGGAAGCCCCATCATATTTCAAGCACACATTTTGTCAGAAGACTGAGCAGGATGCTCAGCCTCATGGTTGCACCCGCAGGGAGCCAGGACAGCCAGCAGCCATTTTCTCTGCTGGACAGCAATTATTTTGAGTCTGTAAACATCATCTCTACAGCTCCCATTTTTCATCTATAGATCCTCAAAGCATCTATAGATCCTCCCGGAGAGCAGGGATGGAGGCGAGGAGAAACAAGGTGGTCAGAGCCTTGCCCAGGTCAATGAGACAGCTTGGTCCTGAGGATCTTGCATTTTCTGAAGAAGATGACCTTTTCTTCAAACATAGCAGTCCCCATCTCTGCTGGGGTGGTCTACTTGTGTGGCTGAGAGGCAGATTTTCTTCCTAAACTACCACACTGACTTAACAGGAATCATGGTAATAATGGTTGAAATCAATGATGTGTCACAAAGATAAATGCCTTCCAGTGGCTGGAGGAGGATGGACAGGCCCTGATGGCTGTGCTAAGCAGGGCAGGATGCTAAACTGGCTTTGCTGCAAGTCAGCCTCTCCCACAGCCTTGTGCAGAGACCTACGATATTCGGATGTGACTTTTTAATGTCTGCCTTCCAAAGCTGGAAGGCAGCCAAATCAATCTCATTAATACCTTCAGACTTTAACATTGCTTTGCTTTTGTGGAAAAAGCATAACTGCTCTGGAGAAAGCAGGTCATTAGAGCCTTAAAGATGAACTCCAGAAAAGTAATTGGTGCTTCCAGCCCTCACTAGAACTGGTGCCATGCAAGGGCAAGTTGGCAGCTGTTTTTGACAACACTTACTCATGCAAATGCTGCATCAGTGGAACAGCTTGCAAAGAGCACAGCTCTGCCCCATGTTTACTTCCCCAGAGGTGAGTCCCTCTCGCTCTGAAGCCACAGGGCAGATCTCAAAGGACTGCACCAGCAATCTTGGAGAGGAAAACTTCCTTTCTCGGTTTTGAAAATACACCCTGTGACTGGCAACAAATAAACACAGCTCCAGTTTCTCAGTGCTGCCAAAGCAACACACCCAGTACAGCACAGTTCCTCCCCTTGCATTGCCGACAAAGCTGCCAGCTGAATTGCGCCTGTATCCTTGGTGCCTTGGAGCTGTACCAAGCAGGAAACACACAGATAAGCTTTCAGGAACCCAGCAGCTTTTGCAGCTCTGCTAGGCTCAAGAAAGACCCCAATGCCTTGCCACTGTCTGGTAAAAAGAGCACATTTCACTCTAAAAATTGTTGCTGAATATCTGGCCTTTCCGAGAACAAAGCTTTATAGGTGCCAGGAGATGACTTCAGAACGAGATCTGAAATATCACAGTTTTTGACCCTGTTTATAGCTTAATCTATAGCTGAAAAGGAGACTGAAGAGGTAATGCCATCCCAGAGAGGATGCACCCAACCACCAGCACGACCTGCCATCAGTGCCATGCCTCATCCTCCCCATTCCTCTTGGAGAGAGGAGTGCCGAGGCAGGCAGCGCTACGAGCTGCGCTCAGACGGGTGGGCACCTGCGCCCCACACCTCCCCAGCCAGCACGGGCCTCACTTCCCCCTGCCGTCCTCAAAAAGTTCATCTTGCTCGTCACCAGAAGATGCTCAATCTGCCTGCACAGCCCTGACAGTGGCAGGTGGGACTCACCGCCACGCCCAGTAACTTTGCCTTTTTTAAAAGTGTTTCTTCTAAAAAGATACATAAAAATATTCACAATTTAGGATTCTGGGTGGGTTGACTACTTTTTTTCACTTAGAATCACAGAATCACAGAATCGCAGAATGGTCGGGGTTGGAAGGGACCTCTGTGGGTCATCTAGTCCAACCCCCCTGCCGAAGCAGGGTCACCTACAGCAGGCTGCACAGGACCTTGTCCAGGTGGGTCTTGAATATCTCCAGAGAAGGAGACTCCACAA
>Ga0065711_1047050_pt1 | contig 12552 bp, 8 predicted proteins | sample Hoacrofraction12_FD_59098 | JGI IMG/M metagenome (GOLD analysis project Ga0065711, IMG submission 59098) | Hoatzin crop microbial communities from Cojedes, Venezuela - Epithelial fraction 12 v2 (version 2) | ecosystem: Host-associated > Birds > Digestive system > Esophagus > Crop | place...
CGCTGATGACACCCCTCTGAGTTCTGCCATTCAGCCAGTTCTCTATCCACTTCACCGACCACTCATCCAGCCCACACTTCCTCAGCTTCCCTAGGAGGATATCATGGGAGACTGTGTCGAAAGCCTTGCTAATAGCCTCTCACAATAATTCTGATAGCCTCTCACACTCCTGCAGAAGCATCCAACATGGGTTATGTACATATTCTCACCAAGGCAAGCACCAGCTGCAGCTTTGTGACTCCTGAGTCTTGTCACTCCAGTGATGTGAAGTAATTCTGGAATTTCCTGAAGAAATGTGCATTTAACCATTTTATGACTTGATAAAATGGTACCTTGTTAAATCAGAAAATCTCTATGCTTTCTGAATCCAAGGAAAATTATGGGAGACAAGATAAGATCCAACATCTTAAATTTGACATGATAGTTAATTTGAAAGCAAAATACATTTATAACTGTCAGAATAAAATACGAAAAATGCTTTTCAGCATTTTGAGGGGAAAGAAGAAGGAAAGGAGAATCCTATTTATGCAGACTTGAGAGAGCATGAGACAAAAAGCAGTAGTTTTGAAAAATCAGAAGCTAATGTTTTGCATCCTGACAAAAGGTAGAATGTCTTCTTTGTCTATTGGATAAAATTAAAACACAATCCCCCCCAAAGTATTGTATTTTACGCAAAACAATACTTAAATGTTGAGACGTGATTCAAAATCAGATATTCGAATGCTGAATTTATCTAAGGTACTTCTTAGCCACCTGCTTATACTTTTCCCTCTTATATTGTTTTCTTGATTTGTGTCATAGTAACACATAGAAATCCCACTGCAACACTTGCTGAAATTCCTTTACTTAGAACAAAAAAGTCATTTCTTGCTCCAATGTATATATTTTTCACCATTTCATTTTAAAGCCATTATTAAATATAGTTCCTATATTTCCTGAATCTCTAATAAACCTGTAAAACCTTTAGTGGGATCTTGGACTATGCAACCTGGTAAGATTATTTTTGGATGGAGAGTAAGATTTCCTTAACTTCTGGATATCATCCCAAATTCACTGAAGGTTATTCCATATTTATTTGTGTGCTTTTTTTTTTTTTTTAATACCCACAACGTCAAAAGAAATAATCATTAACGGGATAAGACTATTTTGTTAAATAACTTCATTTTACCCTGGTAAAATTTTTACCCAACATTGAAAATGTGTATATTTATATGCACGTGCACATATTTTATGTGTATCTGTGAGCAACATTTTTAGGCCATCAGTTCTTTCTTTTGGTACATTTTATTATGCTGCTCTTTGAAGCAGAAAAATTTGCTATGGTACTTTTATTGATGTTGATTATAGTGATGTCTGATTTCATTTAGCATTCATACTGCACAGTAAGTGTCTTTTATAACCACCTTACTTTCACAGATGATTTGTCCCACTGTAAAATCATTAAGGACATTCATTAGAATTTGTCACTCTGTTCCAGCAAACTAATACTTTTCAAAATAAAGGTTCAATTGTTTGCGTTTAATTTTAGTCATGTTTTCTTTTAGGCTTTAAGCCATTTTGTGTTTAACATACTGTTAAGTGACTGTAGCACTGCTTAGCATCATGAGAAGTCTTTGATTATTATTCCTGGCTGATGGTCAGAGTCAGATTTAGACTTACCCTATTCCTAGTATCTTCAGTGCCAGCACCCTTCCTCCTTGTTTTTAAATGATTAATTCATCGTATTCTAGGTGTATGGGATCCCTAAGCAAGTATGTTCTTTTCTTCTTGAGAAGGTGCACTGGAGTTCTCAGGCCCTTCAGATCTCATTGACTCTGTTTTGGCCCTTGTAGATGCGTAGACTACAAAATGGGTGAAAAACTGCAGAATGTTGAACTCATAGGATAGTGGCCAATGGATCAATATGTCAGTCAGCTAAAATTGATGTTCCTTGGGGGTTGATACAAGGTCTCACCAATGGCTTTGATAATGGCACAGAATGTAACCTCAAATAGTTCGTGGATGACATCAAACCAGGGAAGCAGATGATATCCTAGAAAGATGGATGCCGTTCACAGTGACCTTAACAAGCTGGAGGAACGGACTGACAAAATTCATTAAGGTCAACCAAGACAAATGCAAAGTCCTGCAGCTGAACTGAAATAACTCCATTGGGCTGTAAAGTTTAAGGACTGACAAGATAGAGAGCAGGTCTTCAGAAAGCACAGCAGAATTCTAGAAGACAACATGTTAAACATAAGTCAGCAGTGCACCTTCGTAGTTATAAAACCTTGTTGTATTCCAATCTGTGTTAGTATAGGCATAGCCAGAAGTTCAAGGCAAGTGACTATGTTCCTTCATTCAGGACCTGTGAGACTGCATCTCGCATACTGCACCAGATTCTGGACCCCCATTATAAGACTTCAGGAAGTCAGTGACTAAAGAACATAGGATATTTGAATAGGCTAAGTGAATTGGGTTTAATTATCCTGAAGAAGAAAAAACTGAGAGGGAGACTAGTTTCAGTCTTCAGATTCTCAGCAATGCACAAAAAAAAAAAATAAAATTATAAGTTTCAGTAAGAGAAATTCTAACTATATATAACCAAACACCTTAAAAATATTAGTGGTGAAGCATTGGAAGGTGCATGAGTTTTTGTGCAAGGAAGCATAGCTGCCTGAGCTTTTTTGGTTTGGTTTTCTTTCACAGCAGAACATAGATGTTATGGAATCTCCCAAACTCACCTGAGCAGCCTGATCTAATTTTAATGTTAGCCTTGCTTTGAGGAGAGGCTTGGATTAGACAGCCTCCAGAGTCTGGTTTTCCAGACCAACCTGTCCTAGGACTCTATGATACTACTGATTACATTTCCATTAAATCTAATGCCACCTATGTTATGTTGGACACTTACTGTTAGGTGCCTGCAAATTAGAGTATATACATCTAAGCTATTCACTTTGTGACTCCTATCCCCTTTATAGGCAGTGAGGAGAGCACTACTGGAGACCAGTTTATCTCACTCTGAACTAGATTTTTAAAATAGATCTAATTTTTACATATTTCATATAATACTTCAAAATAGATTTCAGAGATGCTTACTGATATCTATACATTATGAAAGTCCTAATATGGCAAAGTTATGTAGATGTTAACACCAAAGTTGGGTAAGATGAAATATACCCAGGGCTTTTTCTTAAGTTATCTACCATGGAAGTGACACCTACTGTAATAAGAAAATCTCTTTCTTCCCCTGCATCAAACATATGCGCCTTTCTAAAGAATATTTATGCTGTTAGGAATAACCTGCAGCACTTAAACAAATTTTACTTTGCTGGCAGCCAGAATTAGGATGCCACCCTTTCTGGAAACACCTGATGAGTATACCCACAAACTAACAGGTGAGTGTATGGAAACCTCAATTGCTCTCCCATGCCTTCACCAACTCTTTGGTTCTTCTCAGACTACAGTAACTAGCTGTGTTTACTATGTGCAAAGAACCAGAAGATGTAAGTGGAGAGAGCAACTCTAGAAATCCCAGCTGTGATAAAAGCAACAAATGGAAAAGGGGAGACCTGCATACACATATGTAAGGCAAATAGACTTTAACCATCAAGGGAAAAAAGTCTTGGTCCAGAAACCACAGCATTCAAAGGAATATATGGACTTGAGTAGATTATGGATAGAAGACAATATGTACAAAATTGCCAGTGCAAGAACCTCACATAAGCCACTAAAGGCAATAATAGGGGTGAGTAGTGTGAATATCCATTAACAGACAATTAACCTTAATGCCTTGCTCTTATTAAATGATGTAAAACATGGTGTCAGAACACACTACAGGAGGTGGCTTCTGAGCAAATACTCTTTTCTGAGAAAGGAAAGTCAAGAGCAAGAACATTTTTCAAAACATGCAGTATCTGTTTTTTCCTCACATCAACATACTAAAATACCTTCAGACCCTAGAAATTTGTTCCTGCTGGTATGCAACAGGATTCTGCCTGGCTCACACTGACTCACTCCACATTGTTGACAAAACATCCATATGGTCGTTTGTACTCTGAATGCTGTGTTAGATTTGGCATGGAAGTTGTTGCTGCAGTGTTTCTCAATGTTTATGCCACCCTATTGTGTCCTGTATGTGCAACGTTATTCTTTTCTTCCTCCATTTCCAGTCTGCTATTGAGCAGAAGCAGTCTTTGATTTTGTGTCCAATATTAATTTTCACCAGTGTTTCTATTTGATCAGATGCAACAAGAATGAATGTACTCATCTGCAGTGTGCTGGAAGGCTAAAGCACTAATTAATCATAGAGCAAGTATAACGGGATTTATCAACAGTTAACTGAAGTTCTCAGCTAACTAGGGCGTCTAGGCTCAATAGATAAAAGGCACCCAGTTTCTGGATATGCCCAAATCCACAGGGATTTCAGCCCAGATTTAATGTCTTCACATCTTAGGCTGAAGGGTAATGTATTGGTTAGAGGTGTCAGCAAAGTTCAATCCACATTATCAATTGACAGGACTTGCTACTTAGCCTTTGTCTTAGACAATGTCTGCTGCCATCTACAAAAGAGATACATCTGAAAAAATCTTCCCATGGTGTGGCTGCAGGAAAAGGTAGCCCTAGAACTCTTGACACACAAGACTTTTTCAAGGAGTTATGCTTATTTAGGTGCTTTGAAAAAGCCACCCCGAATTATTACACACAGCTTTTGAAGTGTAAAAATGGCTCAGAGGTACGCAAAAATATTTTTAGTAGTATAATTACTCCTACAACTATGTGTATGTTCATATATTGGCTGAAAATGCACTCTTTGCCCTTAGGGTATAAAGTAGATATATATGCATATGTTAGGGTTATTATGTTAGAGTATTATGTATGTATGTATGTTTTTCTTATTCACATGCAGATTCATCTGTTACTGTCATCTTCTCCTTTGCTTGAGTTACACTGTTTCCTGTTCCGCCATATCTTCACTTTCAAAATATGTCAAAAGAACTTCATTTATCTTCTGTTTATTTTCCTCAGAGTTACTACAAATTATTTTTACCCTTAAAATTTGAATAAAAGGGAGACATTTCTTCACTGCCGATGCATGAAAATTTGCAGCAGGGATGCCATTATTTTTGTCAATTGGTTTCTGATAAATGGAGCACTTCAGTTTTTCCTCATTCATATGTTCATCCAGAAAATAAATTCCTTTGTACCTCTGCCTTTCCATAGCAATTTTACAGTAAGGGTGAAGTAAGTGAGTTTAGACAAGATCCCTTAACAAGAGTGGTCTGTAAAAATTAATAGGAAAAAATAGATGGAAGCAGGATATTTATACAGAAAGTGCTAAATTTTATCAATTGTCTGAAGGTACAAATATATTTGTCTTTTATTCTATACAATATAATAGGGAACAGTAGTCCTACATAGGAATTCTATAGATTGGTATTCTATAGGTTTGTCATTCCTAATATAATTCTGTAAGGCTATTTTGTCAACAAGAGGAAAAAATCTGTCACAATAAAAATTTCCCTACCTTCTGCCTTTACTTAGCTTCATTTTTTGGAAATTAGGACATCATCAAGGTGAGTTAATTATATATACTTCAAGAGTGGCAATGTTAACAGATGTTAGGAGCAACTGCCTCTTCCACCCTCAGGGACCTGGACTCTCTCCCGGTCTGAGGGATGAGGCTGCTGCTTTCCCCTTAATGGGTTCAGCCAGTAGCAAAGCTAAGCACATATCCCAGAGGCACAGACACATACACACACAGATACAGAGGACATTGACATTGCTGGTCACACAGACAGCCACAGACAAGGCACTGTCCCCAGCAGCACCCACTTTCAGGACCCACACCGGACATAGGCACAGACAGCCATGTCCTCTGCTCCTCTTGGGCTGGCAGAGGCAGAAGGTCACTGGCATAGCACGTACACCACACTCTCCATGTTCACAAGCATGTGCAAATTCGTGGATCCCACAAGCACCAGCATGATGCCTCTGCCCACTCAACACACCTGCACAGATTCTGTCACCCCTTACCCACCCCATGGGTCCCCAACTAGCCAGTTGGTCCAGCTGGGTGCTCGATGCACACATGCAGCACTCACATTCATCCCACAGGCACCCCATGCTCGTTGGTCCCCCTCAATACCAGCACAGACCCTCCACCTTCCTGATAACCCTGCCCTAACCGGGGTCATCTGGCTGGTCACACTGGGGTGACCAGGTGCAGGGCTCAGCCAGACAAGACTGGCTCCTTTTTACCTGTGACTGGCCCCTTTTATACCCCTGTCAAACCTCCTTTTTGTTGCTTCCTGATCCACTCCTCCTGCATGTTCCCCCATCAGATGGCATAGTCCAACAACCTTCTCCAACACTGGGGCCCCTTATGTTACATCCCCATCAGTAGCAAAGTCCTGGTTTGTCTTCAGCTTCTTGACAGTCCATCAATTTCCATGACTGCCCAGGTTTGTTTCTTGTCTTTGTCTCCATTACGTTCATCTGTCAGGTCTGTGTCTCTGTATATTTTGTTTCTGTTTTCCACCTTTTCCTTAGTTTCCCATTTGACAAAGTCTCTGATCAGATAACCTTGCTGCAAGAAGCATTCCCACACTCCCACACATTCTCTTCAATTAGTGTGACTGACCAAGTCTGACTCCCTTATCATTTGTCAGTCAGGCTTGTGTCTCTGTGTGTTCTTATTTATGCCTTCCTCCATTTCTTGTTATCCCCTTTTGTATTCCAAAGGTCCTTGACCAGACAACCTTAAAAGAGCTGATTTTTTCTGCTTCCACCTACTCCTTCAGGCAATAGCTGAACAAATATATAATTAGCCTCATAGCAGTAAGGCTTCTGCTGTGGTCATATAGGTCTAGAGAGATGGTGAAGGCAGGTTGGTTGTACCTATTGTCAAAATAATTGATGTAGTCAAAAAATCAGAAAATCACCTGTGAAATTCTTCTTACTGAATGGAAACCAACTATGTCCCAGAAACAAATGCGTATTTTCCAACATGTTTTCACAACTTCACCAGGGGATTTTCCCTCCTAAACATAATAATCAAAATCCATTGATTCCTGTGTTAGTTTTATGCATCCACACTCTAGAATACACTGACCGTCTTCAGGAAAACAATAGTACCCCTATAAAACAGAATGAACTCTTATGGGCAAACAAAAAAGAATACATGTATATAAAATTTTTTTGTATGAATTCATGTATCAGTGCTGTACAATTTGTACCCCAGCTAGCTGCCCATAGTACCCTTACAGCTAACGGACAGAAATAAGTCTCCTTGAAATAAAATCATATAGCTCCTCTCGTCCTAAAGTGGTTGTAATAGAGAGGTCAGGTGAAACTGTTTGGAGTGCTTACTGTTGTCCAGTGGTTTTAATACTTCTTTAAACAGTTTGATTTAAATCTAGACATTTACACTGTAGGCATTTACACTTTAGTTGAATTGCACCCCCAAAACTAAGGGAAGAATATTTTTTCAAAAAGCGTCCTCTGAACTTCGACTTCTTAGTTCTAATTTTCAAAGAAAACATAACACTTTCAAAGGACAAGCATGAGATCAAAATGTCATTGATGACAGAAAACCAGGAATAATTCATGTCTGATATTGTGTAACTGCACAATTTTCCACGCCCTTTCCCTGTGCCTCATGTGTGACAATTACCTGTCCATTCTTTGTACAATGGAATTAATGACTTTATCATCTCTCCTTCATGAATACCAACTGCTGCACCCCAGTTAGCAATATCTTTTTTTCTTGTAAGGTTAAAATGATTGACACAAGCTAAAATCAGAGCAAGAGTTCTCATGTGGTATTGGAAACTACTGTTACTTCACACCTTGAGTGTCTTACAGCTTGTTTTCTTTTTCCCCATGACTATATCTGTTAGCCTAGTCTCTCTAGCCCACAGATATTTGGAAAATAATACTGATCTTACCTAAAATAAGGCTCTGCTTCCAAATACCATTAAGGAGAAATCACAATCCAAGGCCTAATATTTTTGAAGCAGTGGAGTATATTTATCTGGATTTAAACAAAAACTTGGGAAAAGTTCCCCAGAAGAAGCTATTATAACACAAAAAATGTAGGCTGGTCAGGAAGAAGGGTAAATGGGAAACTCTGACGTTTTATGTAGAAGGAACATCTATCAGGATGGGAGGAGGACACAAATGTTTATTTTCAGGGATGAACATTGGACAATCCAGTGTAATAAGTTTGTTCATACTCTTCGTGGAAGACTTTAGTGTAGGCTTCCAGTGATTTGCAAATTTCACAGGGCTGTGAGTATTGAAGGAAAAAAGTGGAGCAAGATGAGCTTGTAAACCACAATCACAGAAAGGGGATGGAATATTAACATGTACTGATGCGCAGAGAAAAGTAATCTATTTAGAAACTAAATCAAGGAACTGCTGAAATAAACTGGATGCCATAACTAAAGGCAATTGAGGCAATAATTAAGGCACACTTGCAAATCCATTTCCACTCTCCATGTGGAAAATCATTTGTTTTGTACAAACAAAATTTATAGGCCAGGGTTTGTAAAGCATGAAGAGTCACTATACACCTACATACCACACTCTGTAAGCCTAAGTCTGTATCTCTTGACAAACTTCCTCAGATCATGTCCTAAAATAATGTTGAGCACCTATGAGCACAAAACTATGTTTACTGAAATTATTTCAGTTTATAATAGAAACTCAAAGAAGAGTAGGGAAAAGTACTTTGTTGTCAAGAACTTTGTAAAGACGAGTCAAATTCATAGCATACCTCTATAGATGAGTGCAAAAAGGGAGGAATGTCTCTTGAGGGGAACTGGGCCCTGAGGGTGATGATTAGTGGCATGAGGTCTAGTTGGAGGTCAGCAACTAGTGCTATAACCCACAGTTCAGTACTGGATACAGTCCTGTCTCCACTAATGAACTAAACAATGGGGCAGAGTGCATCCTTAGCAAGTTGGTCAGTGACACAAAACAAGGAGAGGTGGAGGAAGGGGGATGAGCTAGAAACAGACTCATTACTAGTATCAGCTCCTGGCTTCATGACTGGAGCCAACATGAGGGCTTTGTTTTTTATGAAAACAAGACTTTCTTCAATGATTATAATCTGTTAGAGAAGGATGGGATCCACCTGTCTAGAAAAGGCAAGGGGACCTTTGGCAGCAGGCTAGCCAACCTGGTGTGGAGGGCTTTAAACTGAAGGACTCAGGGGGTGGGGGGTAAAGTCACAATGCTCAAGCCATCCCATCTGGCTGGGGATTAAGTGCGATCAATCAGAGCATGGACAAATGCTCCTCAGCTGCGTCCCAAGCTGAGAAGAAGACCAACAACCTTAAGGCTGAGCATGGACATGGTAGATCATCTTGCACCCCTCCAGGGAAACCAGCATGTTCAAGTTCCTCCCTGAAATGTCTGTACACCAATGCATGCAGCACGGGCAATAAGCAGGAAGAAATATAGAGCCATGTACAAGTCTCAGGGCCATCATCTCACTGCAATTGCAGAGACATGGTGGGACAGCTCATGTGACTGGAATCCAGGAGGCAGCAGTTAATGACCTGCTATGCCACGTGGACACTTACAAGTCTAAGAAATCCACGCAAGAGTGCCGAGGGAACTGGCAGAGGAGCTGGCCAAGCCACTCTCCATCATCTATCATCAGTCCTGCCTAACAGGGAAGGTCCCAGACAACTGGAGAATCGTCAGTGTAACACCCATCTACAAGAAAGGCCGGAAGGAGGTTCCCGGGAACTACAAGCCTCTCAAACTGACCTCAGTGCCAGGGAAGATTATGGAGCGATTCATCCTGAGTGTGCTCACCAGGTATGTGAAAGACAACCAGGGGATCAGGACCAGCCAGCAAGGCTTCATGAAAGGCAGGTCCTGCTTGACCAGCCTGATCTCCTTCTATGACCAGGTGACCCACCAGTGGATGAGGGAAAGGCTTTGGCTGCTGTCTACCTGGAATTTAGTAAGGTCTTTGACACTGTTCCCCACAGAATGGAGTTAAATCCACCCGGAGGCCGGTCATCAGTGGTGTTCCCCAGGGCTCAGTTTTGTGTCTGGTCTTGTTTAATATCTTTATCAATGATCTGGATGAAGGGATTAAGTGCTCCCTCAGGAAGTTTGCAGATGACAGCAAGCTGGGTGGGAGTGTCTACCTGCTCGAGGGTAGGAAGGCTCTGCAGAGGAATCTAGACAGGCTGGATGGATGGGCCGAGGCCAATAGTATGAGTTTCAACAAGGCCGAATGTCGGGTCCTGTACTTCGGTCACAACCACCACATGCAATGCTATAGGCTTGGGGGCGAGTGGCTGGAAAGCTGTCCAGTGGAAAAGGACCTTGGGGTGTTGGTTGACAGCCGGCTGACCATGAGCCAGCAGTGTGCCCAGGTGCCCAAGAAGGCCAGCGGCATCCTGACTTGTATCAGGACTAGTGTGGCCAGCAGGAGTAGGGAGGTGATCGTGCCCCTGTACTCGGCACTGATGAGGTTGTACCTCGAGTACTGTGTTCTGTTCTGGGCCCTTCTTTCACTACAAGTAGGACATTGAGTTGATGGAGCGTGTCCAGAGAAGGACATTGAAGATGATGAGGGGTCTAGAGAACAAGTGGTATGAGGAGCGGCTAAGGGAACTGGGGCTGTGTAGTCTGGAGAAGAGGAGAGACCTATATTGAGGTTGTAGTGAGACAGGTGTTGGTCTCTTCTCCCAACTTACTAGTCATAGGATGAGAGGCAATGGCCTCAAGTTGCATCAGGGGAGGTTTAGATTAGATGTTAGGAAAAATTTCTTTACTGAAAGAGTGGTCAGACATTTGAACAGGCTGCCGAGGGAGGTGGTGGAGTCACCATCCCTGAAGGTCTTTAAAAAACATGTAGGTATGGTACCTTGGGATATGGTATAATAGGCATGGTGATGTTGTGTGGGTGGTTGGACTTGACGATCTTAGGGGTCTTTTCAAACTTATGATTCTATGATTCTATGATTGCTGTCATAGATGGCTACACACTCTTCAGGAAAGACAGGCCAACAAGGTGACGTGGTGGAGTTGCTTAGTATGTGAGGGAGAAACTGGAATCTATCAAGCTCTTTCTGGGGGTGGATGAAGAACCAGTCGAGAGCTTATGGGTTAGAATTAAGGGACAGACTCATATGGGCGACACTGTGGTGGGTGCTACAGGCCACCTGACCAGGAAAAGAAAAGTGACGAGGCCTTCTACAAGCAGCTGAAAACAGCCTCACAGTCACAGGTCCTGGTTCTCATGGGGGCCTGACTTTGGCCTCTTTAAAGGAGCTGCTTGGAGGAATCCGATGGGTCAGGGCTCTAGAAGGTAGGGGGGTCCAAAAGAACTGGTCGCTGCTTAAACATCACATCCTCCACGCTCAGGATCAGTGCATCCCCTGAGAAACAAAGCTAGCAAAGGAGGAAGGAGATCTGCACGGATAAGAAAGGAGCTTCCAGCAGAGCTCAGATGGAAGAGAAAGGTCCATGGAATGTGCAAAGAGGGGCAGGCCACTTGGGAGGAGTACAGGAATGTTGTCAGAGCATGCAGGGATGCAATGAGGAAGGCTAAGGTCCACTTGGAAATGAATCTGGCAAGAGATGCCAAAGACAAGCAGAAGCGCTTCTTCAAGTACATCAGCAGCAAATGGATGACTAGGAAAAAACTGGAGCTGCTGCTGAACAAGGTGTGTGTCCTGGTGATGGAGGATGCAGAGAAGGCAGAGCTACTGAATGCCTTCTTTGCTTCAGTCTTCAGTGCCAAGGCCAGCCCTCAGGAGTCCCAGGCCTTGGAGGGAAGAGAGGAAGCCTGGTGAAAGTAAGAGCTTCTCTTGGACGAGGAGGAATGTGTGAGAGGTCATTTAAGCAATCTGGACGCTCACAAATTCATGGGCCCCAATGGAATACACCCACGAGTGCTGAGGGAGGTGGCGAACGTCGTTGCTGAGCCATTTCCCATCATCTTTGAAAGGTCTTGGAGGACAGGAGAGGTGCCCGAGGACTGGAGAAAGGCCAATGTCACTCCAATTTTCAAAAAGGGCAAGAAGGAGGACCCAGAGAACTATAGGCCTGTCAGCCTACCTCCATCCCAGGAAAGATGATGGAGCAGCTCGTTCTGAATGCCATCATCAAGCAAGTGGAGGAAAAGAAGGTTATCAGGAGTAGTCAGCATGGATTCACCAAGGGGAAATCATGCATGACCAGTCTGATAGCTTTCTATGATGTCACAACTTGCTGGATAAACGAGGGGAGAGCAGTGGATGTTATCTGCCTTGACTTCAGCAAGACTTTTGACGCAGTCTCCCATATCATCCTCCTAGGGAAGCTCAGGAAGTGTGGGCTGGATAAGTGGTCAGTCAGGTGGATTGCGAACTGGCTGAATGGCAGAACTCAGAGGGCTGTCATCAGCGGTGCTGAGTATAGTTGGAAGCCCGTAACTAGTGGTGTCCCCCAGGGGTCAGTACTGGGCCCAGTCTTTTTCAATTTCTTCATCAATGACCTGGATGAAGAGTTGGAGTGTACCCTTAGCAAATATGCTGATGACATCCACTCCAAAACTGGGAG
>Ga0065711_1008589_pt1 | contig 12551 bp, 10 predicted proteins | sample Hoacrofraction12_FD_59098 | JGI IMG/M metagenome (GOLD analysis project Ga0065711, IMG submission 59098) | Hoatzin crop microbial communities from Cojedes, Venezuela - Epithelial fraction 12 v2 (version 2) | ecosystem: Host-associated > Birds > Digestive system > Esophagus > Crop | place...
GTATTTCCAACAGATTGCTGAGTGGATTGGAATTTTATGCTGTTAAATGTAATTGCAATTGAAGTTCTATGTTCAGAGAAACTAAGGGATTGTTATGGCTCTAGCTTTTACATTTGTGATTCTGAAAATGTTTTGAAATAAAATATATCTTACTGTATAGAAGAATGAGGAACTCCGGCTTATAATACAGCTTAGAATAGGTGATAAATTGAATTCTAGCTGATATGAAGAAGTTTGTATAGCTTTCATGGCTAGAATGAGTTACTTGATGTAACTGTAATCTAACCATTCTAATTCCGACAGCAGATGAGATCATGAACTGAAATATTTGGGGAACACCTCTGGTTGGGGCACTTCTTTTGAAAACTGTGCTCTGGCACTGCAGTAGTATTTAATGGTTTTAAATGACATGTGCGCAATTTTGAGATCACTAAAACGTGCAGTGGGTCTCCACTAAATTAAACTTGTCAATGCAATCGGAACCGCTCATTAACACACTTCATGTTTGTTACACTTCAGCCAGTCACGCTTTGCTTTGATCAATGCATCTCCTGGGTTCAGGAGGTGGAAGGTTCATGTAGGATTCCTCAGCTGTACCTCTTTCCTTTCTCTTAACATAAAGCTCTTGCAAGGCACGTTGCCTTTTTGTGCGTCTGAGACTCCAAAACGGGCTGCTCTGTGGGGAGGAAGAGGTGTCCCTGCAGTCAAAGGATGGTTGTCCTGGATGCCTGGTGAGGAGCAGAAGGCTCTACGAGTTGCGTTCCTGTATCTATCTGGGCAGAGAAGGTGCAACACGGTGAAAAAGAAGAAATCCGCTCTGATCAGTGACCAGAAAATCGGAGAAATTAACTGGAATTTTTCCCATTTGTCTCTAGTTTTGTTCTGGTGGTCCTGCCAGCAACCATGCATCTTGCAGCGAGCAAAATGTGGTATTTTTCCTGATCATTAGTGCAAATGAGCTTTTAAGTTAAAAACCACCTCTAAGCAATTATTTTGCTTGACAGTTCTGATTTTTCTGCTGCCACAGTCCGTAGTAAAACCCGACCAGAGTTTTTCCATTGTGAGAGCCCAGCTTCAGCGGAGGGAGCCGGGAGATCCGGGCTGGTCGCTGCGGGTGCCTCGGCCGGGGCGGGAGGGACCCCCGGCAGCACAGCGTCGCGACGGCCGAGGGGAGCGGGGCGAGCTGGGCTGCGTACGCTGGCAGCGCCTCGGCTTCGCCCCCGAAATCCCCGCGCTGCGGTCTCCCAGCCGGGGCTTCTCTGCAGGGAACCGTCACTCCCGAACGGGGAGATGGGCAGGCGCGGCGAGGGCGTGAGTGCCAGATTTGGATATGGGGGTTCACCCCTGAGCTCTGAGCAGCTTCCAGTTTGCCTCAGTTTATCTATGAGAGGGATCACGTGGCTGAAGGCGCCTGCTGAGCACTAACTTTGGTGCTGATCGTGGCGTGTTTTGGGGGGGTTGCCCATCGTACACCAAAGCACAGCTCTCGTGCCGTGGGTCGGGGGGGGTTCGCGCCGGCGAGGGGCGTTGGGTTGGCCACTTGTGAAGTGGGGCAAGGGGTGCTGGAGCGAGCATCGGGGCGTCATCAGACGTTACTGCCCTGCTTGCATGCCTGTGCTTTGTCTTTTTTTTTGTTTTTGGAAGGGCTTTTGGAGTGTTTGCTGACGCTGAGCAGTGTGTGCCAAGGAAGCAGAAAGAGTATTATGGAATTTAGAGATGTACTGATATTACTGTTTTATTGTTTAATGGTTGGTGCTAGCTCAGGTCCTCGCTTTAGGTGTAAGAGGTGTCTCATTCATCTCCTTGTGATGTGGCTTTGGCAGCAGTTAAGGCTGGCTGAAGCCAATATGCGATAATAGATCTGAAAAAAACTCAACTCAAAAATCGTTTATCCATAACCCATTCCAAGGAACAGATGCAGTTGTGATGATATAAATGAATTATGCTTTCACTGTCCATGATTGTAAGAGCTCGGAGTTACAAATTCATTGCAAGAGTCATTCATTATCTGAAATAATCTTGTAATGATCTTTTTTTTACTGTTTTTCTTTAGCAATGAAAACGCTTTGCATTTTTATTAATAGCTTCTAAATTCCTATAATCACTTTTCAAGTCCCTCCATTATTTCCAGTCATCTTTTCTCCTTAATAATGCAGCTTTGCCAGCAAGCATACGTTGTATGCATTAAGTATTTTCCGTCAATAAAAGGACAATATGGAATAAAGATGCAGAAATTTAATGAAAACCAGTAATTATGGGAACGGTGACTGGTGTACAGTAAATACTACTTTTTGCAATATAATTTTAAACACAAATATTCAGATATGTCCTATGCAAATAATGTGGTTTATCATTCTCCTTCTTGGCTAGACGTTTATATTTGAAAATGTTAGCTGCCAGGTACATTTCATGTGATGACAGACCAAACTCTTTGTTTATTTCAGGACTGAAAGCTTATCACCTAAGCAAGAGAAAATGTATACTATTTTCAAGGTATTAATTTGAATACATATTTTAGGTTAATGACCTGATTCTGAAACTGTTGCCTGTTCATGTTCATCTTAAGCTTCAGATTTGTTCAAAATGTCTTTAAAATCATTACTGGCAGAGTTGTAATGCAGTTTTGAGATGAAGTATGATTTGTTTTTACTTCAGAATGAAGATTTGGCAGTCAGTCGCAGGGATTTTATTGCTTGTGATTTATAACTGTTGTCCCGAGTAATCACCCAGGTGCTTACAAAATATCCTTGTTTTCACATCTTGTAGTTACTGATTTGATGAAAGTGCAATTACAGATAATAGGAGAGATGAAATGGTTGCTACAGATACAATAAATTAACTGGAGTTTTGTTGGGAAAACTCATCATAGTTGCTTTTACCACAGCTGTTTTCTGTAGTCCGTGCTACAGGCCTTTGAGCCGGTGTTCCTTTCTTTGGAGCTTGCCAGGCTGGAATAAATATAAAGGACGCTTTATACTACCCTGCGCCTGCCCGGGGATCCAAAATACTGGAGCCGGTTCAGTGGTTTTCAGTCTCTTCCAATTTATTTGTCCTTGCATTGTGTCCGTGGAACACCTTTAACCTTTTCAGGTTCTTTTTCTTCCTCTCGCTTTGGTCCTTAGAGACTGTGGCTCACAGAGGGAAGCAGCGTTGGTCTGGGCTGAGGAGATGGTGGTGCGAGGGAAACGGTGCTTTGCTCCCAGCTCCTCCGTCTGCAGAGTGCAGGAGGTGCTGGCGTGTCCCCTCCAGGTTGGAGGTGGCTTGGAGCTTGGCGTTGGGAGCACCCGGTGTGAAGCACCCAGTGTGAAGCACCCAGTGTGAAGCACCCAGTGTGAAGCACCTGCGGACAACCTGGCAGGCTTGTATCTGCTGCGGGAGGCTCTGGTGGAAGCAGCGTGCGGAGCTGGAGGCTGCGTAGGTGGTGGTGAGGGCCGTGTTCTCTCCTTAGCTGAGAAACCAGCATGGACCTTTGGTCATCGTTGTGGGCTGCCCACAGTCCCCAAGAAGCGGTGCCTCTGCCGGCTGGACCTCTGCGGTGGCTTTCAGTGGCCAGGTGGGATTGCTTTGTTGGAAGTGCAGGCATGAGGGAGCTGCGCAGAAAGAACTGAGGATGCTTTTGCTTTTGGCCTCTCAGTGCAGTACAGGCTTTTAAAGGCTTCTCTAAATTGGGGTTACCGTTGGGGCCCACTGAGGCCAGCAGTGTGCTGGTAGGCAGCAGAGGGCTCGCCCCTCTCCAGTTCCTGCCCATGGTCAACCTCATCAGAGAGGAATAAACTGTTTGCTTCCAGCTCCTTTTCTCAATGAAGTGCTTCTTTATTGGGAAAGAACGATGTAGATTGCTGTTTCATTACATTTGTATGAAATGAAAAAAAATATTACAGATGTCGTACTGCTACATGTCTGTCGATCCTTGGAGACAGTCAAGCCAGGTCCTGAGCAACCTGCTCTGCGTGACCCTGCTTTGAGCAGAGGGGTTGGACTGGGCAATCTCCGGACGCCCCTTCCAGCCTCAAAGACTCTGTGGCTTGGTCATTTGCTGTAAAGGCAGTAAACTTCGAGTAGGGAGTTACCAAGCAGCACTAAGAGCTGAAGTAGGTTCTCTTTGAATGATGATTGTGAGCTACTGGAAATGCTCTGCTGTGAAATTGTTCTGTATTTTGCAGTGTGCAGCTCTGCCAACAAATCAGTGTATCAGTGTAAAAATCCTCACGATGTTTTTCAACAGTAAAGTTGAATTTTCTTAACTTCTGTAGTATGGAGTGACAGCACGTTGAGGCAGCACAGAAAAACTAGTCCTCCCCTACCAAGCTCAATTCCACAGCAAAAAAGCTGAGCTCAGTGTTAGCTACTTCTGTGTGGTATCTAAATATGATAGAATAGATCCCCATCCCTGTAAACATTCACTGGGGCTCTGAGCACCCTGAGCCAGGTGAAGCCATCCCTGCTCACTGCAGGGGGGTTGGGCTAGATGGCCTCTGAAGGTCCCTTCCCACCCAAAGCATTCTGTGATTCTAAATAGGCTTTTAAATGAGCACAGGCTAATTGTATGTTTACTAAAACTAATAAAACAATTAAAGATTAAAAAAGAAAAGCAGTTGGTTGGGACGCTGTTGGAGATGCGTTGTACTGTCATTAAAACGTAAGCGAAGGATAATTTTTGCTCTCCTTATTGGTTAAATGAGAGTTTACTCATTGTGGTGGCTGCCATTAAGAAGACTCAGAAGCACGTCAACTGAGCAGTGTGAGAGTCTCGCGTGGTGCTTTTGGCTCTAGCAAAAACATCTAGGAAGCGTCTAGTAAAAGGAGAAATGAAGCACCTGAAGCCTTTTTGAGGACACAGTTTTAAATGAAGGCTGGGATCGTGCCTATAGGGACCAGAGTCTGGCTGTTTCTCGCCTTTGTGTGAAGCAGGCTTTTAAATCACGGGAAGGTGGGCAGCGTAATGCTTTTTCCTCTTTTTCCTCTCTCCCCCCCTCCCAGCATATAAACAATTCTGGGAATCGCAGGTCTGCTGTCTTCCTCTTTGTTCTCGGGAGAGAATCCCCAGGACAGTGAATCGCCCAGATGCAGGTAATCTGAAAGGAGCAAGCTGAAGTGGCTTTGGCTGGGATAATTTGTTTGTGTCTAACCGGTATAAAATCTCTCTAGGTTTTTACAGTAATGGATTGCTCCGGTGTTACGATTCCTGTGTTAAAGCAGTGCAGATGTGAAGTCCCAGGAGTGTTATTAGCTTGAAATATGCTCTTTGATTTGCATAATCAGCGTAATTATAAATCAGGATTCTTTCATCATAATGAAAAACCTGTTACCTGTCAAGGCAAAAAGAAAAAAAAAGAGCAGCAAGCTCTGTGCTCGTCTAAGAGGAAGGTCTCGGGAACGCTGAGTGGTGGTTCTGCCTGCAGCCCTTCGTCGGGGTCCAGCGCGTGCGGCTTCTCGGAGGAGAGGCCGTGGCGCAGGCATCTGGCATCAGCGAGGGCTCTGGGGTCGTCAGGTAGGCAGAATGATGGCTCGAACTTAGGCAACCCGTGGTGAAAACGCCCTGATGGCTGCAGCTGCGTGCGGCGCTTCGCCCTCCGTAGCCTGGCGGCGGATACCGGAGGACACTGTGTGTGGGGATGAGAGATGGGTTGGTATGGGCTGTTCCCTTTGGGGATGGTCCCTGGGTGAGCATCCTCGCGTTGTGCAAGAATCTCCGGCTGAAGCTGGAGACCAGAGCTAAACGGAGTTAATGACCAGGAGCAGATGGGATGAGGAGCCAGTTTGAACTGTGAAGAGGGCGAGGGAGGGAAGGGCGAGTTGAAACACGGCTGCTGCGCGGCAGGACGACGCGGCGGAGGTATGCGGGACTCAGGCTGGGAGTCAGGGAAGTGCCCCTTCAGCTTGTCACCTTGCTGCAACGGGAAGCGTGGTGGTAAAAGTAGGGTGAGAAATGCTTGTCTATCAAGAATACTTCCTTACAGAGTGGTCTAGTCTATGCCAGGTGCTTACCTTAATTTTTTTCTCCAGGCGTGTTGTCTGCCCCATGCTATAAAATACTGCTAATATTTTTGTGGTAAGAAATCAGGAATAAATTAGGGAGAAGGGGGCATTATCCTCCATCTTCAGTGAATCTTTTTGCCAAAGAGAAAAACAAGGCAAACTAAGGTTTTATGAGTTAATGAATTCTGAGTTTTGTTGTAATGAAATATATGAATGAAAACCCTGTTCTCCCCGCCTCTTCTAAATTAGCTGCCTGCAACAACTTAAGCTGGACTTTTGATATCTGGACCTTGCCTGCTGCAGAAATGAGGTCTGAAACCTAGTGCTGAAGTTAAACAAGTAGCTTTGCACTTCAGAACGCAAAAAAGACAACAAGGATTCTGTGCACCGAAGAGGTGAGCCTGGCTGCTGTGCTCTTCTCGCCTGCCTTGCTGTCGCAGAGGAACGTCGTGTGACAGCCCTGCTCGATGGCCGAGTCTCCCGTGGATGCGCCGTGAGCAGGGTTGCTGGCAGGGCTTTTGTCACCAGCGATGCCGGGCTGGCTGACGTCTGCCCCAGGCTGCTTCTGCGTTACTTTGTCGCTCTTCATGCCGCAGTCTTCATGCGTCCTGTAACCTGCTTGCCTTACTAGGCGGAAGAGTCTCGGGGGTTTTTTTTCTTCTACCTTTGATCTCGGTGTCACAGAAAGTTATTGTGTTTATTATTTTAGCCAAGAGTAATTCAGTTATGCCGTCTGGGGGGGAGAAGTCAGCTAAATGCTTCCTCCAGAAGAATGAGTTTTATGTAGCCTATCAGTTTTGCTTTGTTAAATCATAAATCATGTGCCTATATGAAAAGCAGGCTGGGTGTAAATTTTGAGAAAACAATATCTAAATTCAAGAGTTGACTTACCTGTGAATAGTCTCCAACACTAAAGCGAGAGATCAAACATGGTTATTTTAAATTGGAAATCTATTTCCTGCGTCCCTTGCATGAAGGTCACTTGAGGCTTGAAATTATATTGCCCGAGTTTGGGACCGGGTCTGGTGAGACGTGTCCAAGTCCTGCGATGTGCTGAAAATGCTGCTGCACCAGAAAGGTTACCGGCGGGTGCGTGTGTCGGAGTCAGCTGTGGAGATGAAAGCTGAGGGCAGACTGGTGTTCTCCAGAGGGGTACAAAATAGAAGTGAAATAATTAAATAAGAATTACTTTGGTACAGGCTTGTCACAAAAGAGTGAGGAAGAGCGGATAGCGCAGGGAAGCACGCGTTTCAGCGTTGGCGTTGTTCAGGTCGTCGGCTGTGTAGTGCATTGCCGTAACTCAGATGGCAGCGATACAGGCACAGGGACAGAAAACAGATCTAGAAATTAAAATACTGGAGATAAGCCACAGAAGAGAACACACGTGACTGCTTCAAAAAAGTGCCCAAACCCCCCAAAATCCATCAGCCCCCACCTAAACTCCAGCAGAGTTTAAATTAAATGCATTTAGGAGTTTGTCAGCCAAGAGATAATCACGTGTGGATTTTTCCGCTCTCGGGACTGGCATCTATCGGGTGCGTGGGTGGTGGCAGTGCACGGTTCGGGGCTGCGTCCCCGGGACGAGGTGGGGTGAGGCTGGGCACCGTGCCCGGGGCTCCCGCCTGGGCCAGCTGGTGCCTTGCTGCGGGCAGGTTTCGGTGCGAGCCCGGCGCGCGGGGCGTCCTCCATGTCCCTGCGGGTCTCGGCAGAGGGCTCGGTTTGGTGGCACGAGACGACAGCTTTTCCCTTTCTCGTGCCGCCGATAACCTCGGGAGGTGAAGGTAAGCGATCACTGGCTGCGCTGCCGCATCCTCTTTCGTACAGGAAAAGAAAATATTTTTGTTCCGGGGCGTTAACGTGCCTATTGTTAGTCCTGTCGGAGAACGTATTCTGTAGTGCTTTATTTTGGTTTCTTTCTCGTTTTCCTGTTAAGCGAGCGTGTTTTTATTCTGTTCTTGGTGTAGTTTTTCTGGTCACAACTTCCACTCCTACAGCCCCCTTGGAATTGCTGGGGTCAGGAGGGGTCCTTGCTCCCGTTCAGCTGCTGGTTTTTTCCCTTATTTTCAGCGAGAATTGACTTGGCAGCCTGCTACAAAATAGTAATAGAGTAATAAATATCACTTTTGTGCTAGAGAAAAACAATCTTCCATTCCGTTAATGCTAGATTCAGGTTTTTTTGTCCTGGAAAGGAGTTCAAATTTTCTCTGTCGGTGGCGGGTTGAGTTGATGCTGTGTCACACCTCAGCAGATATTCCCATTCCCACTTTGGTGGGAGTGTGGAAGATCGGAATGGTCTTCTAAGAGTCCTTGCTTTGTGCTGCCTGTGGGTGGGTTGGTGGCTGGTTGTACTCAGAGCAGCCCAAAAAGCCTGAAACTGGAAGTGAGTGCCTGCCTGGGTTTTTGTCTGGCTTTTTTCCTTGTGCCGGTGTGAGGCTGGCCGTACTGACTTTCTGGCAGCAGGATTTCTAAGATGTTTCCGTTTCATGCTCACGTTTCTGCCTTTTCTTTACCTTGTGGCATAACACGTACAAAGATTGCAGCAGGAATTTGGTTTACACACCTATGTTGAGTAGTGCTGTAGTACAGAATTAGGTGTGAGGCTCCTCATTTCTGTCGCTCAGAGATCTTCTCCTGACTGTTGTACACTATGTAAATGTATATAAACTATATACATAGATATAAATGTAGAACAAACATTTAAGAATCGCTCTTATAGCCAATTTTTAATAGCAGTTGCCAGCTAAGCCATGCCTGAGGGAGAAGCCCGAGTGACCAAGCTGCAGCAGCCAGCCGTCCTGGGAGGTGGAGAGCCCGCGCTGACGCCCGCCGTCCTGCCTGCTGTGTGGCACTAACAATGCCAGCAGTGTCTTTTGCTGGACAAGTGTGGGTCTGGGCGGTGAGGATTTTTTAACTTAAAACACACAGGACAGAAAATGAGGACTCTGTTGTAATGCTCTGTCCCGGCAGCGTTGAGTGGGATGAGAAGTGTGCTTTATGGTTGTCAGGAAAGGGCTGATGAAAAGCCAGTTCTTTAAATGAAATTAAATCAGATTAAAAGAATCATTAAAATTCGGTAATGATTTCTTTGAAGCAGTTCTGGAGTGATCCCTGGCTGCGTGATCACGTGTGAAATGTCCCAGAGGCAGAGGAGGGTTTGAGTTCTGTTGCACAGGCTCCTGGATTAGATGTTGTTTTGGGGGGGGTGATAAAAACAAGATGGTAACGAGAGATACAGAGATGGCAATGAAGTGACCGGGTGAAAACAGAGAAGTGCTGGAGAGAGTTATTAATCCACAGTGAGGTCTCAGTCCCCTCTGAAGATGGTAGTGAAGTGGTCGGTGGTAAGNAAANATCCTTAATTTCAGGAAAAGCTGTGTAGCTGCCTGCGTTTGCGGCTCCCCGGCGTGAGCGTGCGATGCGGCTGNGCGCGGGGNGCTCGCTGCGGGGAGCGATGCTCGGCGGAGCGACCGGCCTGCGGGACGGGTTTCGAGAAGAACAGAAAAAGTCAGAGCTGAAAACGAATTTCTCAAGAATATGCGATTCNGATGGTGAGCTGTACGGTGTGTACCGGTGCCNGTAAAGCACAGCCTTGAATTNTTTGGATTAGCATGCAGGAAACTTGATTTAAAAGAATCTGAGGAGGTTAAAGGTGGGAAATCTTGATGCAAGTTTATGGAGAACACTGTGGCAGTGATGTTCAATAGTGGCCTGTTGGGACACTATAGAAATGTCTGCTAAAGAAAACGTCCTCACCTAGGGCATTTAAAAATAGTCAGAACAGGATAAAAGTACACCAAATCCCCAAATCCCAGCATTGTGGGGCTGGGGAAGCCGCTGGTCCTTCTTGTGCTTTGTATGCACAGTTTTTGTTTGTTTTATCTATTTGGGTCTTTCTGTCAAAAATCCTCTTTATTTTCTGATGTATTTCTGCGTTGTTGTAAGCGCGTTAAACTGGATTTGCCCAATTTCTCGCGGCGCTCCCCAGACTGAGCGGCTCGGCGTGGTTTGCAGGCTTTGTGCTCTGCTCGTCGGGACGCGGACCCGCAGCCCCGCTGCGACTCCCGGGGACGGCGCCTGCCCTGAAGTGGAGCGCGTCATTCGGAGATGGTACGGTTTGTTCCTTCCCCTGCCGCTTCCCGGGGCCGGGTTCTGCTGGGGGAGCAGGAGGAGGGGGAGAAGCAGCGTCTCAAATTTTCAGGGCTTTTGGTGGAAGTCTTTTAACCAGCTCCATCCCGTGCCTGCCGGGTTGCGTTTCTTGCCGCTTCTGCGGGCTGTTTCGTGGCAGACCTGGCGCCTTTACCTGCAGAGAGCGGTTTAGACGCCCCGATCCAGCCCTGCTGGGAAGGTGCAGCGTGGTCGCACTGGGGCCCTGCGTTCCCCAGGGACGCTGCGAAGCGGTCGGAGAGTTTGAGTGCTGAGAACTGGGATTGCTTTGACGTTTCCGTGGCGTATCACTGCTGTTGCTGACCGTGCTTCTGTTAGGACTGAGCTGTATCTGAGCAGAAAGCTTTTTGGAGAGATCTAGCTTTTACTTCTTTGCTACTTCAGAAAGATTCAGGCTTCTGAACCATCCACATCCTACGTATTGCTTCTCAGACGCGTGTGAAACTTAAAACCGAGGAGGGTTTTTCTGCCGACTCGCAGCAGTCTCCGGTGAGTTCTGCTTAGCAAAGCTCCTCGGCTGGCGCTTGCCACGTTTGTGTTCTCTGAGTCACCCAGCCGCGCTGGCGGTGGGACGCGGGACGGGGGGTCGGTCCCTGGGAGCCTGGCGTTCTAAGGCATGGAGCCAGAGCCGCAGCAGGAGCTGGTCTCCCCTGGTTTTGGTTCTCCTGTATTCTGAGCAAGTGAGAAAAAATGTGGGGGTCTCTGCTCGAGCACAAGTAAGTGATCCGCATCTCTTTTGGTGTAGAATTGCAGTCCATGGCAGAGTCTCGCTTGCTTTCCACCATAATGTTTTCTTGGCTGTTTCTGAAAGCTGACAGTGAGGACTTTGCTGTCACTGTTTGTACTGAGGGTGACGTTCTGGGCTGCCAGAAAACGAGGTGCTCCTGTGAAACAACGGCTGTCAGTGTCACTGAGCTGGCCTTGGTGCAGCCCCAGCGCACGCTGCTTCCCCCCTGCCAGGGGCTCCTGGGGGCCACAGGCAGGAGGAAGGTGGGAGTGTGTAAGTGTGGTTGGGGAGAAAGCTGGAGTTCAGGAATCAGCGTACGAGTGAGAAGAAGGCTGTGCCCGGTGGCAGGGTGGGAAAGGCTGTGCTCCCTCCCGCTCCGCAGGGGAGGGCCAGGAGCGGGTCTAGTGCGGGGCGACGCGTGGAGTTGGAGAGCGGAGAAGAGCACGGGCTCTGGAGCTGCTGGTCGTGGAGCGCTCTGCGGACGGTGTTGGGCGCTTTGTACCTGATTGCAGCAGGCAGGATAACGTTGTGCCGTTACTAGAGCCGACACCATGAAATAAATGTCGTTACGGTGCGTGGCAGGTGAGGCTCTCGACACCGGGTTCTCCGACAGCATAGTGAGTGCTGTGGCTTCTTTAGAGACGTCTGTGCCGAGCTGTGTCTGTGACACAGGCTGAGCATGAAGGGCAGAGCATGATACCACTTGCCAGATTCCTGCTGACACAAGGAAGACATCATCAGCACCTTTAATTTGTGCCGGACTTCCTCTTAGCAGGTGGGGTTTTTTATTCATATGCATAGATCAGCTCTGCCCTTGAAGCTCTTTGCTTTCTAGCAGTAGGTTTCTGCCTTAAGAGCAGCCTCTACTGCCTGAAAGGCTTTGATAAGGAGGAAGGAATGAAGAGAGAGAACTTCACTGTCAGTGACAGGGTTAGGGAACGCCCAAGTGGATGTTTCCGTTGGGAACACGGGGGTGCTTGCACTGGGCGTAATGAACCCTGTTACCGGAGGCTGGAGGTGCATGGTGCGTGCTCAGTCCGTAGCCAGACTTTGGGACGAGCTCGGTTCCTGTTAAGATGTCTGTTGTGCAGGCTGGGCAAGGAATAGCTTTCGAAATAGCTCTGCATGTTAGCAGCTGAGGGTTTCCTTGCGGTTATCTTAAAATCTCGTCAGTTCGGGGCACATGTTTAGGTGTCCAGACTCCTGTTAGCGGCAGAAATGTCTCTCCTGTAAATTCTAGTTCATGTATCTTTGTGCATTCTCCTGCATACAGGTTTTTAATCAGACTGGTGGTGGTTGCTTATCAATTTGATGTGCGTGATGCATATTATGAAACAGCATTAGAAATGGAGACACCATGACCGGATGCATTTCTGGATGCAACAGCCAGTTGCCATCTGGAATAGTTTCACTTTTAGATGCTTAAAGAAAGATTAGAGAATTGTAGGGTCTTCACAGCGTCACAGAATGTTCGGGGCTGGAAGGGACCTCTGTGGGTCACCCAGCCCAACCCTCCTGCCGAAGCAGGGTCACCCACAGCAGGCTGCACAGCACCGCGTTCAGGCGGGTCTGGAATATCTCCAGAGAAGGAGACTCCACAGCCTCCCTGGGCAGCCTGGGCCAGGGCTCCATCACCCTCAGAGGGAAGAAGTTCTTCCTTGTGTTCAGCTGGAGCTTCCTG
>Ga0065711_1047054_pt1 | contig 12551 bp, 12 predicted proteins | sample Hoacrofraction12_FD_59098 | JGI IMG/M metagenome (GOLD analysis project Ga0065711, IMG submission 59098) | Hoatzin crop microbial communities from Cojedes, Venezuela - Epithelial fraction 12 v2 (version 2) | ecosystem: Host-associated > Birds > Digestive system > Esophagus > Crop | place...
TCCACAGAGCTGCTCTCCAGCAGGTCCACCCCAAGCCTGTACTGATGCATGGGGTTGTTCCTCCCCAGGTGCAGGACCCTGCATTTGCCTTTGTTGAACCTCATCAGGTTCCTCTCTGCCCAACTTTTCACCCTATCCAGGTCACACTGAATGGCAGCACAGCCTTCCGGTGTGTCTACCACACCTCGCAGTTCGGTGTCATCAGCAAACTTGCTGAGGGTAATTGTTCTTATGAAGTTCTTCGAAAGCTCGAGAGCTTCAGAATGACAGAAGATAATCCAGTTTATAAAACTACTTTGCACCTCCTTCCCCACTGTGCTCGCTTCAGCAGAAGAGGTTGTGCAGGGAGCCTCAAAGGCAAACAGGGCTTGTGGACATATAGATCCATGTACAGGGTAAACTTTCCAAGTCAGGACATTATTTTCTGGAAAGTACTTGGCTCAGAGCAGACTGGATGGCAGATGGGGCAGGTTTCCACACAAAGTTCAGCCCACCAGCCTAGTACCATCGTTCTCCAAGACAAGAGCAAGGATCCCAGTAGAAGCATTCAAAGTACATTCAGAGCAGTCAGGAATATTTTTATTTTCTTGCTGCACTGTCCATAACAGGTTTTTGATCCTTAAGAAAAAAAAATTGCTCTTGCACTGGGCAATGCCAGCCTTTCCTAAGCCACCTAGCACACCTGCCTGATGTTTGGTTAGCAGAGTACAAAGCGGCCTCAGCTTTGTGTGAGTGGCATCTGAGCTAGGCTATATCAGTGTCCATGCAGTCAGGGGAGTAGCTGCTCTACAGGGGTTGCCAAATCTGAACCAGGCAATCATCTGTCTAATGCACATCCCTAACAGCATCAAAGATGAAGGTAGAAAACCCTCACAGCCAGCAGTCCCACACTGCTGCTCACCAAAAGCAAGGTTTCTTTCCAGGACAGACCAAAGCTTGCTGACTTAGAAGCCGGGGCACAAAAGTTCCTCTGGCTTTCAGGCAGGGCTCAGCTGGAGGTACTTCAGTCCAATTTAAAATAACAAGGTGTTAAAACCACCACTGGCTCCTAGCCTATTAAAAATTTTCTTGGGCTCACTGAAACCTTCCCTACCTCAAAGAGGAGGTCTCCACTGTGCCCACCTCTGCAACTGGTTCTTCCCCTCCAGCTGTTCCCAGCCCAGGCACTTCTACCAGCCTTCCTGCTTTCCCCTTCGCATGTGATGACCACGCATTTGGAAATATGCTCCCTACTTACATTTTCAGGCAAGAGAAATCACTGATACTTCATTGTTCTTAAAAGTATCAGTTCCTTTAATTCACTGTGCTTTTCTCAAGAAAATCTCTGGGCTGAAGTTTTTCCAGGTACTTCTGTATTTGTTCAGAGGTGTTTGCTTTCATCACTTTAAATTGTGTTTCATTAGGAGGGTCCTTGTTCTAGGTCAGCTAGGCAAGCCTGAGTGATAGACTCACCTTTTACAGCATCATCTTGTACTTATTTCTTTCGACAGAGGCTTTCTCATAGGGCTGATTATTTTCACTTCCCCTCTGTGAGCATTTCTTATTGCTACCCGGTGCCTTCTCCAACAAGGTGATCAGAGTTACACTGGCCTCATGGTGCAGGTCTCAAACTGATACAATGCTAATTGTGATATTTGTAAGTCTTTCTTAGTATAATCTACCTTCTTGTCTGCTTTGGGGGCCTTTATTGCCCACTAAGCAGAGGTTTTTCACAGAGCTGCCAAAAATGACGAAAGAGTCTTTTCCCCTCCATGGTGGCTGCTGCTGTAAAGCCCATCGGTCCACGTGGGTAGCTCGAATGGCTCTCTCCAGATCAGGAGCTCAGCAAATCAGTATCCAGCTCCATGAACACAGAGTTTTTAAATTTAACACCTCAGCTCTTTTGCAACGATCATGGATGTAATCCTTCACAATTACCTCAAAGTGGCACTTCTCCCATTCAGATGATTAATCTTGTGCAGGGACTGCCAGGAACACATCAAATGAAGGGAAAAAAGGAGGGATGAAAGAAGAAAAAGATAACAAAACCAAAGAAAATACAAAGGAACTTCTGCACTATCTCCTTTGTCTCCCTCTGTCTCCTTTATTTTTCCTCTCAGAATTTTCAATATGGATGAAAACACGCAGTCCGTTTACAGAAAATGCTGAAATACTTTGCAACAGCAAAGGTGATGAATGGGTCCCAGGAAGGTAGAGCATAGGAGTGAAGGACCTTCAGGGCCACCGAGCTCCATTTCATGCTACTTTCCAGATCGCGCTGTTTTAGCTTCTTGTCCCTCCTTTCTCATTTCCCACTGCAGACTCAGCCAGACCAAGAATGATTTCTTCATATTTCTAGCTTCAGTATACTCATGTCTATTGTCTACACACCCGCCCTTGCATCACTATTGTCACTTCAGCAGCCTTCACACTCCTGTACCTTCATGTCACTGCATTTGGGTTTTGAGAAGGTTGGTCCTTGTCCATGGAGAGAACTGCTGAATAAATCTTTAACCCACCTATGCTCTTTTGTCCCTTTATTGAATACCATAGACTTGTATCCACCATGTAGCTGTGATTTAAACGATCAGTATCAGAGTCCATTTGCTGTACAAGTTCCTTATACACTGTCCTATGGGCAATCTTCTATGCTCCTCAGTGAGGTGCCAGGGTAAACTTTTCAAGGATGAAGAGATGTAGCAATAAATAAATCAGGTGCAGAAGTACCAGGGTGAGGGGAGGACATGAAAAGCTTCGTGGCTCCTTGCCAGCATGACCTGTTGTGACTCATGTACGACATGACGGCACACCTGGACAGTCCCTGAAAATTGATGGTACAGAAAGATCCTGCCTAAACCTGACTGTCTTCATGCAGCTGTCCTGGCGGGAACAAGCCCCTTCACAGAAGGAGAGATGGCGGCATGGGAATGGTGGGGAACAGAAATTTTAAGGTCAAACTGGTCTGAAGCCAGCATGAGTTAGAGAGGAATGCAAAGTCCTTATCCAAGCCAGGAGGGACACCACTGATGCAGACTCTCGCAGAGAAGAGAAAGGTGAACTCTTCCAAAAACATGTGAAAATTCACCACAGCCAGTGGTCACCCAGTTATCCTACAGCGCCTGCTGCTACGTCCTGTTTGCTGCAAGGTCCCTTCTTGCTGTGCCAGACTTGCAGGTGTGCACAATGACAGCCGTGTCCTCGCTGCCTTGGTTTGTGAAAGATTGCCAAGTGCCCTGCACTGGTTCAGGGTCCGACCAGTCCCTCACACTTGGGAAACGAGCTGAAATACAGGAGCTCCGGGAACTCTTCTTTTCTGGGGAGCTCACAGAATCACAGAACGGTCGGGGTTGGAAGGGACCTCTGTGGGTCACCCAGTCCAACCCCCCTGCCGAAGCAGGGTCACCTACACCAGGCTGCACAGGACTTTGTCCACACGGGTCTTGAATATCTCCAGAGACGGAGACTCCACCACCTCCCTGGGCAGCCTGTTCCAGTGCTCCACCACCCTCAGAGTGAAGAAGTTCTTCCTCATGTTCAGCACAGACAGGTTTGCAGTGCTCCTAACAACGATCTCTGAAAGGATGGATCACCTCAGGTAACCTGCTAAGATGTGACCACAATCTTTACTAGCTAGCCATGGGAAATAGCTTTTCTGGTCACCGATGGGATTTCACTATGAGCCCAGAACATGTTCAGAAACGAACAGCCCACAAGGCCCTCACTTTATCTGAGCCCCAGGAAAGTGTGATTGTCTGATGGGTTTGCTGAACTGGCTGCCCTCATCGATGACAGAGAAACAAAGAAATATGTTTATCTAGTTCTGGTCCCATCTAGTGGTGGGCCTCATTCCCCAAACTACTGAAGTCAATGGGAATTTTTCCCGTAACATCAATTCTTTGGTCCCTTTTGGTCCCTGTATGGACAGCTTCTTTCCTCAAGCACTGCAATGTACAAAACTCACAGAGAAAGGGAAAAGCCTTTTAATATCTTATTCATATCTTCCCAAGGCGTGGAATTAACCCATTGAAAGAAAAGCCAAGAAATTCACTGGACATATTTTTGCAAGTGCCACCTACAGAGAGGATGGGTCTAGGTAGTAAAACTGATCCTGAAGCAGAAGTGCGACTTTCACATCACCTGTCATGGGCAAGAGCAGTAGGAATTTTTTGCTTTTAACACACCTTGAAGATGAGTCAGCTCCAATTCTACACCAGGCAATCAGTACTGAAGAACCACCAAGCTATACAAAAAGAGACAATTCAAGTGTCCATGTAGACAAAGAGCATAAAATACCTAAACTCTACTGGGGATGCTCCCCAATTACGCTGCAAACACAAAAGTGAAGTGCAGGATTACAGTGGGGTCAGAGAAGAGCAAAGAGCAGCTACACTTTCAGATAGCAACTTTCTGAAACAAATGCTGCTGCCAGCCTGGGTTTGCTGCAGTGTCCTTGTAGCTGACCCTGCCTTGAGCAGGAGACTGAGCTAGAGACCTCCTGAGGTCCCTTCCCAACTTGCTTTATCCTGTGATGCCCCAGCCACTCACCTCCTGCCAGCTGGGTTGCATGCTTAGCTTGAGTTTCTCTGGGATAAAGTGTTAGCAGACTTGGGTTAAAGCGCTCCAAGAACAGTAATACGTGTTACAAATCCAGACCACTCTTTCACAAGCTTTCCAGGCTCAAACAAAACAAATCACACATTAGGAGCAAGTCCTGGGATGATATATGGAAGTCTGCAGAACAGTAGTGATTTAACAGGTGTGTGGGTGTTGAAAGCCAGAAAAAGCAGTCATGGCCACTAAGTGTGACCTCCTGAACACCTGGGCCAAAGCATTTTAGTCAATGATCTGCAGCAAACACTTCTTTGAAATGATCACTTTGCTCATAAATGCAGAAGCACTGCCAACACCTTCAGAACTTGAGATACCTCAAGATCTTAACCCCTTAAGAGTATGCCAGTGCAGGAAAGAGGCAGCGTAATCCTTTTGCAGACCCAGGTGCTTGCTTATTACCCACAAAAGGAGAAAAGGAGGCCCCATCTACGATTTAGTACCTCAGAGAAAAGCCTTTTCTTCTCCAGCCATCCCTGTTCTCTCCACAGGGCTCACAACCTGTGATTAAGTCTGGGTCCGGAGTTCACATCAAACTGAAAAGGGCTGCAAGACTGACCCAGACTCATATAACTTCTTAAATCTCTCAGTGATGAAAAGTGACACAACATACGCTTTACGTCACAGGCTCGGGAGGAATTTGAAAACACTTCTAATGTTTTGGCAACTGAATAAACATATTAATAGCTGAATGCTTGGATTCGTATCACAAAAGGACTTCTCACTGGTCTGGCAGCACAGACCTCCTCGATAGCAGTAAAGCACAGAAACAAAGATGCTAGTCACGTTGGTCAGTGAGGCAGCTTGACAGACAGACAGGCTCGCTCACAAAGGAGGAAGCTAGTTAATGAACATAGCCTTCTCTATGCCAAAATTCACACACACCCCTCTTACTTTTAATTCAGTAACGTTAAAAATGGGACTCAGCTCCAGGGACACCTACATTTTGGCATTCAAATACAGGAGTTAGCTGGGTGTCTAAGCTAAGTCTCAATGGAGATCTAAGAGCCAAGTTAGCAACGAGTTGATGCCAGTTTGGATGTCCCAGGCTGCCCTCCCTGGCCACCATCCACTCTCCTTTCACCCACGAGTATTCCATAGATGCTGTATCATATTCATGAGCCCCATGTGGAAGTTTCAGCTACTTGGCTTCTCCATGCGGGAAGCTGAATCCCACTCCTGCGTTTGGCAAAAGCTGGATTTAGGTGCCTGAATCTGGAGCAGAGCCCCTTCCGTGCCAACTGTTCACGCTGTCAGATGTCTCTTCCCCTTCTGCTCCATCTTACTGTCTCCTAAAATCCCATCAAAGGAATTATTTGCTAGTTTGTAATGCTTCTAAAGAGCTTTCAGGCTCTTTAGGGGGAGGGGGAATCAATTACCAGGTAAGTCATTACCAATCAGGACACCAAAATCCTTATTCCTGACGAGCAGGATTTAAGCTGTCCCATCTGTGGAAGCAGTGGTTCAAATCTAGGTCTGTTTCTTTAATCTTTTGCATGGGAGTGCTTCGCCAGGTCATAAGAAAGAGAGCAGGAATAGTTTGATGCAAACAGTAGGTAAACCAGAGGTCGCCGAAGGCTAAAATGAGTCACCAGACTTTGTAGCCTTCTGCCCTTGAGAGACCTTCGGCTGCCTGGGATAATTGGCATTTATTGGTTGTTCTTTAGAGCTGCATCTGTGGAGAACGTCCTTTCCAAATCCTCAGGCTGGAAGTCACTTCTCTAATTGGAAAGAGAGACACATAAAACAAATAAGTGAACAGGAAAAAAACATTCACAAATCAAACGCCAAAAGCTGCTAATCTCACCCTCTCTTTAATCACCTGGTTCATTTAGCTAAGTCAAACAACGCTCTCCCTGGAAAGGCTCCAGGCTGCAGAGTCTTTGCAAAATCTCCACAAACCCCAGCTCTCAGGGTACACCGCGCTGCGTATTTCTGCCGCCACACAGGAACAGGGTGTTTTATGGGCCTGAAAGGAGCCAGCAACTTGGGTGTACTTTTCACAGGGGCTCATGGCCAAGAAGAGCCTGCTCTCCATCACCTTTCCCTCCCCAGGCTTTCCAGCTAAGCACCCTCTTCGTCTGTGAAAAATTGATGGGGGGGGGAACACTGGGCTAGGAGAAAAAGCTTTTAAACTCGCAATGGTTTCTTTGCACAGAAGGATGCGTGCGGGCTGTTGCTTTCCCCTGTTACAGAGCAGGCACAGAGGCAGGTTAGAAAGCACCGAAGCGCAGCTCTCCGCTGTTCTCCTACGGACCACGCAGAAATCATCTCCTGCCACCGTGTAACCCCCAGACCTGAGGCTGCTGACTCACATCGACCAAAGGGCTTTGGTCAGGAAAGTAACTTTTCTGTTTCTTCCATGTTGAGATCCTCCCCGGGAACTTCAGCCAGGTTGCTGAACGGCTTCAAAGATGGGAAACTGCTGCAGGGGGTAGAAGGGTCCTCAAACCTCCAGCTCTTTAACCCTATGAAAAATTGTTTCCTTGCTTATGCCCTTGCCAAAAGGAACCCTTCAAAAAGATTTTATGGCTACGCTCATCTCCAGAACATGCAGTGTAATTCCCCTCATTTCAGTTTCCGAGCTCTTAGGTTGCAGGCAAGTCAGGCTCTCAAGCTTTTCTCCACAGCCCTGCGGCAAGACCTACCAGGTGTAGTCATCACAATAGGCTGGCCACCTCGCAGGGACGCTTGCCTCCCAGAGCTGGGCATTTAAGGAGTAGAATTAAATGACAAGGCACACAACAAGAACTTGAGAGATGGCAGCGCAGCTTTTGGTCTAAACTTTCGGCTGACTTCCTCTAATCCAAACCATCTTCAAGCTTCTGCATGACTGACATTCAGGTGATCCTTATAGTCAAGAGAAATGAAACAAACCCAAGTTCATTACAACTATCCTCTGAAAAAAATAGTTTCAAGCTGTAAATCCCAGCACACCATCTCTAACAACATAAAAACAATCTATCCAGGAGAAGACATTCTCCCCATCCTGCTAGCATTATTCACACATTAAATCAGAACTGACAACACAATCTTTTCAGCTGAGCTGTTCTCATTCTTCTTTTTTTTTTATCATGATAAAATAATTCCCCTTTTTAACAACTTCCAAATGTTCATACTGATGCATTATTGAAGTGACAATGCAGATTTTCCAAGAGGATGATGTGTTTGGTTTTTTTCAAAGCGGTAAATAGACAGGATGTTAATGAATTGGAAAAGTATTAAAAATTTGTTTTGCAAAAGGAAATGTTTTTAATTACATAAAACATTTCAACCACTATTGATTGCACTTCCACCACAACAAGGCAGGCGGAGGCTGATTTATGACAGCAACCCACCCTAACTATCTAACCAGATTTAATATAGTTGCCATCCCGTGACACATTGATGTATATTTCTGTGGCAATCTAGAAAATAATTTGCAAGGAGTAACAGTTCGTTCCTCAGCCATCAGCCATAAAGCTGTCAGGGGAGGGTCTCCAGCGCGGTCTGTGGGACAGTGATGTAGCGAAGAGGGCTGCAAAACCTCACGGGCCGGGGGGAGAACAGGGGGATCTCAGATTTATGGATATGAGCATTTTCAAGAGACTGTGTTGTTACTGGTTTTATTTTAACCATAAACCAAAGGTAACAAAGTCTCCGTAAGAATACGCCGTGTTTACCAAACCTCATTTTTCACTGACAAAATATTCAAACAGGGCCTTACTGTGTAAGTTGACAAAGTGGTATTTAGTTGTCTGGAGACAGCTGGAAACAGCTTGCCCTCGGGAAACCCTGAGGTCAAGGTTAAGGAGAGAAGGGTGAAGTTCCTTAAGCTCCTTAAGGAAGAGCACTCAGGTTCACAGGCTGCTGAGACACCAAAACTGGTGCAGGAGATGCCCTGAGATACCCACACAGCTTCGCAGACCCAGTCACCACCTTCACGCGTGGGCTGGGAGGGTTGTAAGGAAGCTCCCGCTGGGTAAGTAGCCTGTTCTCTACCCAGTCCCCATTAAGTGCCTCACAAAAGAGAATTTCTACCTATTTATCATAAGCAGAGCTAATAAATACCTTGAGAAGTATTTTTTTTTCCTGTGCTTCAACCTAGACTGTGTTAAATAGGTGAGCAGTGAATACAGACAACCCCCCTTCCCCTCCGCCATTCCATCTTCTGCCTCTGAGGCCCTCCAACACCCCCATTTCATGAGAGTTTGGGGGGTTTTCTCCATTTTTGCACATGGCTGTATCACCCCCATTTACACTGGCTTCTCCACCAAATCTCAAAGTAAGTCTGATCCACAGGAGCACTAATACAGCCAGAGATGCTCCAAGCAAACCAAGGTAGAAAGCAAAGAGGGAAGGAGGACTGCAGGTGCCTGCTTCAGGCTGAGTGGCTGGCACTGCAGCAGTTTGCCCTAGGGAAAAGTCCATGTTTGCAGCCCCTAAGGATGCCTTATTTCCCAGGATCAGAATTAAAAAAAAACAAACAACAACAAACCCTGAAGTTAACCACAGAACACAGCCCCTGCTGGAAACAAGCTGAGCATATTTTCTTTAGTTGAGTAATTCTTGTTTATTTTTTGCAGGCTGCTGCTATAAAATTCACAATCCAATTACAATTTCCAGGCTGAAAGAATGGCTTCTAATTATATTGTTTTCCATCATGGCTAGAATCATTGGAAGAAAGAGTGGATTAATGCTGTATGTTTCCATTCCCTGTGCAAGAATCAGATCTCAGCATTCTCAAATGATTTATAAAAGACACATTAAATAAACTATTAGCAGTGTTTTCGCAATAGAAACGGGCTGTACCATAAACAGGACAAATTGAAAAATATGGATTTGCTGCTGTGTTCCAGTGCCTCAGAAATGAGGATAACACAGCGCACACTGAGTACAAAGGGTATGAACTTGAAATTGGAAGGAAAACATGGGTGACACTTGAAATGTGGGACTGGGCTTCAGGAGAGCGGGCTCGGTGTCTGGCCCAGCAGAAACCTTCAGCGCGACTTTGGGTAAGTCACGTGGCCGAGGGGAGGAGGAGGAGGAGCACATCTCCAGAGAGAGCCAACCTAGCTGTCCTCCCACTGTAGCTGTCTCTGTGTAGGTGTGAACGTGTGTGCCTTGGGTGTCTATGTTTCTGTTATCATCAGTAGAGACTGATGATCAAATGTGGATCGGCGATCAAATGTGTCTACGTGACCGTTTCGGAGGTTCTGCTGTCCTTGCCTTGTTTCTCCTGTGCGTCCCCCACGCACCCAATTTTTGCCAGGTGTCTAAACTTCAGGAGATGGATCTTGCCCCATATTCCATGTTTCAGGACAGGGCTGAACCAGAGTCTAGGCTGGCATCTATGAAGCTTCGGCTGGATTTACTCCCAGTTCATCTCTGCTCTGGGAAAGAAAAAAAATTTAGCGCCTGTCTTGAACAAACATAACAGTTGCCTACAGAAAGATAAATAAAATATATCCAGTTAAATGACTGAAATGATTGGAGACTAAATCTCCCGCCTACTGCTTCCCGTCCTCGCAGCTAGAGCTAGTTAATAGGAAGGCTTGCAGTCGGAAAGCAGAACAAGAAAGGCGAGGATGACCTTGAGAAGACACAGTCCTCCAGGCTGAAAATCCTTCAGCAACATGTTCACCCGCAGCTGCGTGCACACATCCGTCTCCACAGACACAGCAGCTGTCTTCAAACACGGCTCCCAGCCCCCACGACCCCCCGCAGCCCCTCGCACGCAAGGGCTGACACCGAAGACCCCGAACCGCGTCGGTCTCGCCCTACAGCCGGCGGTTCGAGAAGCGGGACTGGCCCACTCCTCGACGGCACCCGGGCAGCTTCAACGCACCAAGCCTGGCAGGCACCTGGAAGATGTTTTTGTCCCAAGGAGCTCCATCTGCCCCCCGCTTCTCTCCAGGGAGTCCGCAGTTGCTGACTATTTCACAGTTTCTTTTCTTAGGCACTGGTTGGGTTTGGCTTTTTGGGGTGGGTTTTTTTTTGCTGTTGTGAATCAAACAATTCCTTTTAGGTCTGACAATTCACTTCTGTCCTCCCTAACAGCCCTACCTCTTCTCCCCCTCTTCTGCCCTCCAGCCTTGGGCAACTGAATAAAAGCAACAAAAAGTCCAAATTGCTAAGCCTTTGAAGAAACACTCTAAGCCATTTCTTGCCCATTTCAGAATGAAGATAGGTATTGCTCTAAAACAGGTCTCATCTGACTGCCAAAGCCACACAGTTCACACAACATTATTCAGATCAGCTTGAAAAACAAGAAGAAATTCCAACATCCCAGGCGCACTGAGAACACAGGGCGGAAAACCAGCTAGGTTCTTCACCACCTCTCCCCAACTCACATAAAAGCATATGATCGTAAATCAATATAACATCCAGAAAGAAAAAAGTAGTAGTGTTTTGTTTTCATCTTCTATTTCTCCAGCACATTTTGAGCCCCTGAGCTCAGAGCGGGAACCAAAACCAGGTTTTAGCGTCAAAACCTGCCACCTAGAGAGCAAAACCGCAGCTGAGCAGAAATAGGTTTGTAAGCTGTTGGGATTTTTAAAAGCAACTGTCTTGTAACGTTACAGACGTGCTGAAAACTATAAATTCGCTGTGCTGTCTTTTACAGCCACGGAACAGATTTTAAGAGACCCTTAATTATGTATCTGCACAGCACAGACATCGTTAGGGGCTACTGCGCCTACTCCCAGCACAAACACGGCTGCGTGTGGCTTAGTGATTATAGGACAGAAAAACACTCTTTCTCCCAGTTCTATAAATTTATGTGGTTTGTGTAAACAGAGGCCGATCTCTTTTCTTTTAAGATCATGTTGCAGCGAGCAAGTCAGTTTTTAATGAGAGGGTCTGAGTCCCGCTAGTGAGCTACGGAGGCTGCGGAGGCCTGACAAAGAGCAGGCTGATGGCACCGCGTGCCAGAAAGACGAGATGGGAACCACAGGAAAAAAAAAAAAATGAGGAAAAAAAAACTCCACCAACCACACCACACCACACCACACAACCCCTGGTGCACTTCCAAGAAAGTTTCCTAATGTTTTTCACTGGAGCAAACCTCTCAGATTTCTACTTCTATAGTAATACGCTGTTTGCATCTCCGATTCAAATGCCACAAGTTGCCAGTTTTCCTTCTGAAAACTGAAAGTGTTTCAGCATGTCCGAGTTCAGAATTTATCCAAAATTGTAAACTTTGATTCCAGGACAGTTCAACACTAAGCCATATTCTTACAGATCTGAGGAAAGGGGATATATTGACGTAACTTCTCACTAAAAGCCGTACCTATCAGGTTTTAATTCCTGTACGAACCATCCCCATAACAGACTCCATCACAGGGCTCCCATCCTCCGTTATACAGACCAGGCAGGGAAGGAGGAAGAGAGGCAGACGAGCCGTGGCTATAAACTCGGAATAACGCATTACTTACTCTTAATTGCGAATCGCCTTACTCAGCTTCCGCTAGCACCCATCCCAACCAGCCCCCTGCGAAGGGGCCTCGGCGCTGCGGGCTGCAGAGAGCAAAGGTTAGACGCAAGTTACACAGCAGTTCCCATGCGTGCTGCTGCCGCCCATAGCAACTCACATGCCGTAACTACAGGAGGGCAACGTCCCACCCAGCGCTGGGACCTACGTCGGATAGAGAAACACAGCTTAACCCCTTCTTAAATAATTCATGGCCAAAGACATGCAGCATAAACCTCATTTCATTGCTAATGGGGTACTGGAAGTTGATGTCCAAGGGACTTTTTTTTTGTTATGGTGTTACAATTTCTGTGGAAAACATTAAACGTGGACTCTCCCCTCTCCACCAGCTATTTCATAGAATCATAGAAAGTTTTGGGTCGGAAAGGACCCCTAGAGGTCATCTAGTCCAACCCCCCCTCAGCGAGCAGGGACACCGCTAACTAGATCAGGTTGCTCAGAGCCCTGTCCAACCTGGTCTTGAATGTTTCCAGGGATGGGGCCTCCACTACCT
>Ga0065711_1047055_pt1 | contig 12551 bp, 7 predicted proteins | sample Hoacrofraction12_FD_59098 | JGI IMG/M metagenome (GOLD analysis project Ga0065711, IMG submission 59098) | Hoatzin crop microbial communities from Cojedes, Venezuela - Epithelial fraction 12 v2 (version 2) | ecosystem: Host-associated > Birds > Digestive system > Esophagus > Crop | place...
GCCTGGACAAGATCCTGTGCAGCCTACTGTAGGTGACCCTGCTTCGGCAGGGGGGTTGGACTAGATGACCCACAGAGGTCCCTTCCAACCCCTACTATTCTGTGATTCTGTGATTCACACAGAGATAATTATTCCAAAGTTCAGATAAGAACTCACCATCCGGAACACCCGGCTTCTCAGTAATCCTGATCTGCCGCTCTGGTACCACAGGCTCCCCTTCCGCATTGCCAATATCTGCGGGGAGGTAAGGCAAGGATTGTATCTCTTCTTCCAGCGATCTTGGAAAATACAGAGGCAGCAACTTCTGGTAAGTGGCCTGTAAATAAGAAAAATGCGTGAAGGTCTATCATGCACCCTTGCTCTTCAGTTAAGTGACACCTGCCCTCGTAGTAGGGACCTTCTCAGAGCTTTGGAGGCAAAGTACCACCTTCCTCAATGGCTTATTTTGGGCTGCTAACCAGCAATAAAGGCAGACAACCTTGATAAAGGATAACTTTTTTTTGCCATACTGACAAATGACCTTGAAAGGACTCTGCTTTAACCTGCATGAATTCAGGCAGATTGCAGAGACTTTAGCTTTGTAATGAAGTTACAATATGCATGGGTGAGAGACTTCTGTGAAGGCTGCTTATATTAAAATGCACCACTACACAGACCACCTTTAGTGATCTGATAGAGAAAAAAGAAGGAGCAATAACCAGCCAAGAGAAATCCTCTCCATATGGAGGAAAATAGTGAAAAATCTCTACTGAACTTTGTAATACTACACATGCTCTCTCAAACTGATTAGCAGTTTTAGAACCCCCAACAAGTTAGTTACCTTCCTCAGCCCGATGTCACAGAACCCAAACACAGTGAGTGTTCTGCCCAAAAACAGCAAGTCTGATATACAAGAGAAGTCAAACTGCTAGCATCTGTCTGAACACAGATCAAACGTCATGCTTGTCATTTCAACAAGCCAGCAAGTAATGTTCAAGATGTTTGTAGGTGATCTGTGGGTATGCTAAACTGACCTTTTGAAAGCACAAGAGAAGCAGCATTGTGTAAGGAGGAAATCTTGTATGAGGAATTTCCCTTCTGGCTGGCAGATACCATCTAGTACAACTGCACGCTACAACCGCTAGTATCAGCTCCTGTTAACGGCTCAGGAACACGGAATCCAGAAGTGGAAAGATTCTGATTATGTCCACAGTGACTGCTAAGAGCATTAACAGTACTGGGAAAGATGTTATGCTAGTAGGAGACAGAAGGATGCTGTGAGACCAAAAGTCCATGTGATTTGAAGGGCAAGGCTGAATCCAGCTCTACAATGCAGGAGCTGTATTGCTGCAGAACAGATCAAACATGCCCATGACTTTTGGTAGAACAAACATCAAGGAGATACCTCTTCAAGCTCAGAGACCGCAAACACCACCTTCTCCAGAGTCTCTCCATGAATCTCCAGGAACCTTCTAACCGTGCCTGCAAGGAAGACCATTAAATGTAGTTAGCAAAACATGAGGAGAAATTACACACACAAGTGAGGACGTCAGAGGACATAATAGAGAGATGCAGCTCTCTCCTCACACAAAACAGCCCCATAGGCTGTATGCAACTGTGGATTAAGTGGTAGTTTAACACACCAGATTGGTTGTTGGCCATATTGGAAGTTCCATTCTCCACTCTCTCCTGCTTCTCGCTTTAGAGATCGATACAAAAAGAAAAAGTATCTCTCTGATTTTCACTTACTAGGTATTCCTCAGTCTGTGGAATGCAATTCTGTGGCCCTGCAAAATCAAGCCAGATCCTTCCTCTACAGAGCTGCGTGCAAACTGCCAAAACCAGATATTCCTACAACAAGTCATGCCCTAAGTTATCAGGAAAGCAAGATAAACAAGCCACAGCAGAAGCTTGTACAAGACAGAGTCAGCCACACAAAACCTCCAGGGTCAGCTATGCCAAAGAGGCATATAAAAATTATATTTGTAAATCATGAGAGAATTTATTTCCCCTACAACTTTTTGGACTCTCCCAAAGCTTTAGCATAATCCAGGGACACACCCAAGCTCCTAAGCATTTGCAATGGAGGTGAAAAAAGTAACCAAGCTCCCAGTCCTTGTGCAGAGGAGGTTCTTGAGCTGCAATAGCCTTGACAAATGTCAGGATTTTCAAGTGCTTTCCTGTCAGGCTGCCAAGAGAAGTGTCCAAATAAATAAAGGTCTGTCCACAGCTATTTGACAGTAAGCCCTCATCTTTGCTGTGTTGAACAATTTTCTATTACCAAACTCTCTCACCTCACTGTTCAGCATCTTTTCCAGGTTATTAATTAATATCTTGAAGACTGCAAGTTCCAGCACAGATTCCCATGGATCTTCACCGAAAACCTCTCAGAGAAAAGATCATTTGTTTTTATCCTCCATTTCCTGATCAACCACGGAAGGCCTTGCCTTTTTACAGCCTCAAACCACAGCCCCCTGAAAACGCCAAAGTTTTCCCCATACCAACAGCAGTCTGTCAGAGGTAAGCGATCTGCTGGATACTGCCACCCAGTTTACGTTACTTTCCAACAAACTTACGCAGTGCTATGTGGGTTGCATCCTCCAAGGGGTAGCATCTTTTCAGAGAGTTAATGACACAAAATCCTACAGAACACATTGCCTGCTCCCTGAAATCCCCAAAAAGAAAAACAAATTAACAAGTCAGATGAGAACAAATGTCTGTCAGTACAGTAAATAACACCAGTACATTTTTGCCCTGCCTCTACGCTGCAGCAATCCTGTTTCAGGTTTGTGCAGAAGGATTCTTTACTGGCAAGATGCATACATACCATCATTAAGCAGAGGAGGGAACCATTAATGATTCCACACTATTTTCTCCTGTGTTTGTTCTCATTTCTCCTGCTATCTCAGCTACATAGTTCCTGCAATTTCTCACACCCTGAATGAAGAAGCTCTTCCCTCAAGCTCCCTGCAATCCTTTCCAAAGTATTTTCCTTCCTGTATAGGATTGACAGTGAGGAGAAGGAGGGGAAAAGAAGGTGCTCTTTATTGCAAACATTCTCCTGTTCCTCCATCTCACCTATCACTTGTTTTTTTAGACATCTGGACACAAACCAAGGTGGCCTTCCTCAATCCTAGGCATGATTAGACAATCATTGGGCTGGAGTGATACATACTTTAAGATCAGCAAGATGCTTCCAGCAGAGCAGCACATTTTCAGAAGAGTAAAGCAGAGGTGCTGCCAACAGTCATCAGAAGAGTCTGAGCAAGCTCAGAGTTGGTAGATAATTTCACAGGTGTCAAAAGTTACTCTAGAGAACAGATTGACTGAAAGGCACTCAGAATTCAGTGAGCAGAGTTATTAGAATTTTTAATTGTTTTTAACATCTTTCAGTCCAGACCTGACTTTGCTTGTTTCTTCTGAGGCAGAATGAAACTGGCACATACTAGCAACCTTAGCTGTAATCTTGATTACGAAACAGTTACTATTGCACTGTAACACATAGCCCAGACTTGGATGAATTGATCTTCCCAACCATAAGAAATAGTTAAGCATATTTTCTGACATTGCTCTTGTTGAGGTATTTTCTGTGACTGCTTACACTACAACAGCTGCCACAGAAGAAAACCAGAATACAGGAAAGAATGTGGAAAAAATGGAAAGCAAAAAGATCAAGAAACCTGCTAGCTAAGAGGAACTAGAAAATACCACAGATGAAAGAGGAAAAACTACAAACACATCTGCAGCAACTGTGGATTTAGAAATAACCTTACATCCCAACTCAGAATTTCAGGTGACTGTTGTATGCAGGCAGAGAGGCCACACATACAGACTGACACAGCAGTCAGATCTGCCTGTGGATATGCCCACGTGGCTGCTGAGATACTTGAAGCTGTTGCTTGAGCAAGCTCATTTAAAGCTTTTCGCAGCATGGAGCCCAATGCAATTACCAATGATGCATCTCTTCAAAGTCACTGAACGCTGCACAGCTCTAGCTATGCTGTTTCAGGACTTAAAACGTGCAGAGACAGCTGAGCTGGTTTATCTATACCGCAACACAGATAAAAACATGAAGTATACCATGAAGCCACTAATGTTCTTCTGTCCTTAACCAAATCCAGTATACACAAGACAACATTCACAGCCATTTGGCCTTTGTGCAGACCCGAGTACCTAGAACAGATGAGTCATGGATAGCAAGCCCTCACATCAGTTGTGTGCTTACTTGGCGAGCTGCAGAACATTGCGGTAACAGCTGTATAGGGAACTCTCGGCTGCTGTGCGATACCGGCTTTTGTACTTGGGTCCCACTGTGTGAATGATGAAACGTGCAGCCAAATTAAATCCTTTAGTGAGTTTAGCTTCACCTGTCCTGCACCCTGAAAAGAACAAACACACGGATAAATGCAAATGTCATGATAAGAAAGCTAGAAGTATTTAAACCCTTGACTTCCTCCAGAGTCGGACAACTCCACATATAGGAGGCTGTTTTAGACATCAGATATTAAGGGTAGCATTCTATCTCATCACAGCTGCTTAGTATCACCTAGTCAGGTTAAGAAGGTGAGAGCTGTGCTCATTCCTCTCAATTTTAAAGCTATGCATGTAAGGACAAACCAGAAATTGCAGGAAATGCTGTCTTAATTGCAGTGCTTATTATGCTACATACAGAGCCAAAGGGAGAAATTACTTAACAGCGTGCAGAGAACTGATGAACGCTATATAGCCAGCAACAAAAAGTGCTTCTGAATTAACAACTTGGTTTGGGGAGATTGCTTTTCAGATAAAAGGACTACAAGTCTCCTTAATCAAACCCACCAGCTGTTGGCAAAGCTATTAAAAATTAATAGATCAAGCACTTGTTTCATCTACACTCCCAGAACAAGACAGCTTTCTTTGTTTTGCAAGTTTCTTTGCATCCACAAGGCAGAACTATGATTCTCATGGAGACTGTAGCTTTCCTGACTGACTAGGTGTCTAGTCCGAGGGCACTGAAGTCCAAACACATTTAATTGTACCATTTCCAGCACCTTCCAGTCATGTACTCTACAATCATTTACTGCATGCTAGCATGCTTTACATCTTTACTCATTTTGGTTTTGACTGCCCTTTGGCTATCCCCTGCAAGTCACTCATATTTAATTCCTGCAGTTTTTCACAAGTGAAATCAGTTTGTCAGAACACTTGATGATATCCATAGACCCCTCTATACCCTTCAGTTTGTCAATACATTACTGATCATAAAAAAATCCCAGAACAGCTACTGCGCTTGAAGGCTGCTTTTTCTTCAGGGCCTGGAAGAAAGGTCTGCTAACTCTCCCCTTCTTCACCCAAATCTAGTCCACTACAGTTCTGGACACCTGAAGAAGTACTTCTAGCCTTTCTCTTTCCCTACCCTCAAAACCAAGCACTTTCCACCTCCTTTCTTCTGGTTGTACAGCTGTACTTCAGCTTTCTGATCTGGCTGAAAACTAGTATTTTCACCAGATTAGCTTTCAACCTGATCTTAGAGGTTGCTAGTACCCACAAAGAGGAATGAGACATGAACAAGCGGCTGCGACCACCCTTCTGGCAGCAGCACTGCAGCAACTTGGCTTAAGTCAATCCTGCAGCTGCCCACTGAATAGAAGCGTTCACCTCTCCTGTTCCTCTCTGTTCCTTGTGGTGCTCATAGGCTATCAGCATGCATGAAAGCATGTTTTATGGCACGAGAGATTCTCAACCTGGAATGTCTCTTACTTGAAACTTTAAGCATGTCTTTTTAATGATAACACCACACTGCCTTTAAGCCAGCATCTTGTAAACTTTTTTATCCAATAAATCACGTCATTGGCTTCTATAGACCTCCACCTTCTTTCTTCTGGGTTAATCAAATGGAATATAACAGCATATTACAACTAAGCATACTCTTCTTAATTACTGCACATCCTTTAAGACACCTCAGCTCAGGACAGCAACTAAATATGCACAATATGGAAAAAGTAGAAGCTAAACTGAAACAATATATCAGATATCAAGCTACCATTCTTCCTCCATGGTCCATCCAAGCCACACAACTTCAGAAGAACAAGTAAAGGCCTGTAGGAAAAACCGTCTTGTGAAAAAGAATGAAGCAAGTTTGACTGAGGTCCACTTGTGAATTCAGTGGGGAAACGAATAAATGTGGACAACCAGATGCAGCATCAATGATCTCTGACTACACTTACATTATACCTAGTACTTCCCAATACCTTTCACCTGGAGATCTCTACAAAATTTATAAAACTAAAATACGCAGCAAGTACTATTCCAATTTGAAGATGCAGGGTGAGGTGAGCTAGCACAGTGGGCTGCACAAGGTCAAGGTCTGTGGCAAAACTAGGAACAAAGTCAAGATCTCATTTTTTATCCAATCAGACTTCAAACATTAGAACAGCTTTCTCTCCAAGTTTAAAACAAAGTCTGAATCCTCCATATAAAGTGTGCAGCGGAGAAAAAGTCTCACTGGTATTGGAAGACTACTATGCACTGCTGTTACAGAAGGTCTTTATTAGACTGCACAAGTATGTGTTGATAGGCAAGCATGTATCAATAGCACTTCATTTATAAGCTTGGACCCTTGGCTGTAGTATTTCTGTGTCAATCAAAACTACACACTGTTCCCAGGAAAGCACAAGTTAGTTGAGCCTTAAAGAAAGCACAGGCCTTTGAGAGGTCAAAACATGACATGCTGTAAGATCTTGATTTTTTTCTTGGACTCTGAAATATGACTACGTACCAAGCAGTAGGAATAAAGCAGGAGAGAATGAACTGAAAATTGCCATTACAGCCATTTTACAGCTTTAGAGCTAAGACCACAGATTTTGACTTTTCTCCCTCCCCCAAGACCATTCTCCTATGCAAAGAGTTCAAGGTTATATGGGAAAGAGCACAAAAAGGAGGCAGATGCAACAAAAGAATCATAAACTAATTTCTTAACCAAGATCCCTTCCACTTCTGCTACTGCGGCAAACACATTAAGGGTGCACAAGAGCCAAACCTGCAACCCAGCCTCTCTTTCCTGCCCCACGCATCACACCAGTAGAGTGTCACAGAAGAACTGATTTCTGAAAAGCTCTTGTCACAAGAGGGAAAGCAACACCGGGAAAGGAACACCTATAGGGAGTCACGAACCTGCACAATGCATTACAGAGAGATGACAGTGTCATCACAGGAGTGAAGGATGCAAAAACTACACATAACTCAGCATTGTAAAGAAAAATTTAAGAAGCTAAGCCCAGCTTTTACAAATAACTCCCTACAGAGCTGACAGATCTCAAATTTTAAGGACTCCTTGAGAAGCTGTCCATCTCTGCTCACCTCACAGCACACACAAGAAACGCAAGTTTATTTTAGAGGGGTTCTGGCATACATAGTAGGGTCCCAACTATTCTCTAACACCTGCTGTATTTTATCAGTTGTTTCCACCCAAAGGATGCACTCTGACCTCTCCATCTCCTATGAAATGGTTACTCTTCCTCCTGCTTTACTTCCAGGTTACTCATAAAAAGTAATCTGAGTCAGCAAAACACAATTTTATGAAAACAGAAGATGTCTATTCTGTTGTAGTTTAAGTTACTGAGAGCTGGTATTAGAAACATTATGGCTTTTCTATTTTGCTACTACATAAGGAGACAGAGCTGTTATCCAAGAGAGTGAGCAGTATTAAATGGGGTCAGCTGGGTCCCAAAATTCAGCTCAGTACCATAGTTACTAGAAATGGGAATTTTTAACTCAAAACTGTATTAGACTTGTGTATGACCTTGTATAACCGTAAACTCTTTGCTTATAAACATAAAATAATGAGCTCTTTTTGTCTAACAGGCACTGGGAATAAAGCTGAGTATTTGTAGATGTCATTATCAGCCATAAACTCTATTAATAATAAAGAATTTAAGTAAATCAAACTTCAACCATTTCCAGAAAAGCCTTCCATCAGGGATGGTCTTGTAACTTTATTAGAAAGTAGTTTGTTGTGCAGAATAGGCAAATGAACCAAACAATTTAAGCAGTCACTAAGACTTCCTTTAGCCATGCAGTGTTTTATCATTCCATCTGTCATTGCCATAGTTTCCTGAAAGACACTGTGTGCATATTAACAGCCTGAAAAAGGATAAACAAAGTATATACTAGAACCCACTTAGTTTCCACAACAGTGAACTTCAGCTCCTGTCTCTCACAGTGTATACACACTGAACAGGAGAAGAGCAAAATGCGGAGATGTACAAGATTAGTCCCTCGAGTAAAAGCTCTGATAAACGAAGTGGCTTCAGGCAATAGCGGGAATTATTGTATCACAAAGTAAGGGCTCAGCAACTCGAATATCTGCCACAGATTTTCAATGATCTGTAACCTAGATTGGCACGCATTTCCTCCATTTGTTTCACACCAACACCAGATGGCAGGGGTGGGGGGAAGCTATACCTTGATTTTTGTTTATGCTGAAATCCTGATACTCTGTACTATACAAGGACAGTAGATTTCAATAAGATAAAAATGTCTCCAGCCACTTACCCTTCAGCTTTTGGAGTTCATCCCTCAGGTCAGGCCCAGCATGCATGAATATACTTTCAGATACTGGATTCTTATCAGTAAGAGACTCATTACTGGTATTTACTATGGCTGTGCAGTTCAGTAACGCTACATCTCCTTTCCTGAGGGAACAAGGACACAGTTTATTGCAGGCTAAGTGTCAGATTAAGCAGGATATTCCCAAATGTGCTCACAAGCAAGGAAATGTCAAGTTAAAGGACAAGCACGAACAGTACTCCAATGCCCATATAACATAGCGTACCCTGACATGCTTACCGTGCAAAATCATTGTTTGTCTCTAACTGATGAGGAAAGACTGCATGCCACCCATCATTTCCTTAAAAACTCCCAGCCTCAGCAGTAACTTAGCGATGTAAGTAGAAGAGGTAGTGCTGTAGTTGTATGTAGCCAGCAGAATATGCATAGCAGCATATTAAACTGACCGAGTGTAAAGTGTTCAAAAAAAACGTGTATTCTCTTTTGGAAATAAGAGTACAGTGTTTATGGTGTATTACTTTCAAAACATCAACAATTTTTCCAATGTATTTTTCAGCCTGCATACACAATATCCAGGGCACCTTACTGCTGCTGCTGCTCCTCAGACCACTGATAATCTAGAGTGACACAGCAGCTAGCCAAGTTGTCATTGCTTTTGTTCCAAAAATGTGAACTCGCAGTTTGACCCTGTTCATTCTGCTGTTCAAGGATCAGACATGCAGAAGATAAGCAAAGCAGATGTGCACAAGAGACACTAGCAGAACTCCAAACTGCTTTTTGTCACAGCAGAAGCCATTAGAGATTTGGGGATCAAAGAGCATAGGAAGGGAAATAAAGATTCCCACACAGAGGGAGAGATTTAAACAACAGTTGAAATTGCACACATTTATTACACTCTAGCCCAAGTCATAAGAGATGTTTAACCTTGTACTTCTCTCTTTACTTAATCAGGTTCAAGAAACCCATGAACAGTCCCACCTCCTGCATGTATTAGCCAGAAAGAGGTTCAGGCTCATCCCTGAATCTGTGTCCCTGAGAAATCCTTCTCCATACTGATTAACAGAGAGTTACTCATCGAGAGAGCAGATTTGAGTATCTGAGTTACAGGAAACAAAAACTGATGGAGTAAGTTCATCTCAGCACACCATACTTTATCAATATTATTTTGGTAAAAAACCACGGAGACAGAACACAGAATAAAGAGAAAGTGGAAAAAAAAAAGCCCAAAGCAAACCACAAGAACCACCTGAAAGCAAGCAATACTGATCTAAACAAAAGCGAAAGCAGAACAAAGCCAACAAAGCAAGAAAAAGCTAGTAGATTGCAAGTCTATTATTAAAAAAATTGTATCAAAGTGCCAAATAAGGTTTTGATATTAAGCACACCGTACAACAGTAGGAAGTACAGCTCTTAATCTGCGGCATCAAGGAATGCCTACGAACATACAATTTACAACCTCTGGTGGAACAAGTCTCAGACTTGCAGATTTATGGCGAACAAAAAGATTTTCTTCTCAGAGCGATAATGTTTGATGCAAGAACAGAGGGCTTGAAGGCTCTTCTATAGCAGCAATTGCTACATGAGGCAATCGGATCCCGCAGCAAATGGGAGAAGCAACGACAAACACACCAGAGCCATATGGAACTTACCATAAAATTATTTTTGCATTGATGTCTTTCCTGTATGGAAAAGGTGATCTAACATCAACGTGAGCTTTTTCAACAGGATTTTGGTGAGAGTCTAGCTGCTTAGCCTCATAGGCATCCGTCCAGCCTGGCAGACTGTCAACATCCACAAACTGGGAAGGAGCACCCAAGGGATCCATGGAATGGAAACAACAACTCCTTTCCTCTGTTAACTTGTCACACTCCAATTCTCACTGGAGTCTTCCAGGTGCTTTAAAGGAAGAAAATCAAACCACATCACCAGCTGCTCACTAACAGTAATTCCTGTTGAGCCAGGCCTTTCACAAAACTGCAATGCAATTACAGCAAGCAGAACACAGAAAGACAGATTTTCAACTCAACTGCTCTCTTTCTCACTAGTTTTGCTATATGTACACAAAAAAGGCAATGCAAATACTCATGGAATACTCGCAAAGATAAGCTTTTTCCAACAGTGCAAGATGAAAACACCTTCCTTATTAAATTGGTCCAACTGACTTGTGATCTTGTATTTTGAAAATGCTGAACAGAAATTCCCACATGTAGAACGGCCCTTAGTCTTTCTGAAAATTATTACTTCTGTATCTAAACAAAAAGTAAATTTGTAGCAGGGCATGTACAATCTATCCCATCAGAGATCTTGGTCTAGCCCTGGGTTGCACTTAAAAAAACGACCAGAAGAAAATACCCCCACCAAACCACCACAATGCCAAAAATCTGAACACAGAAGCAGCCCTTACACACAAACCAACCAAAACATCCTCCCTCCCCCTAAATCACACAATCCTTGCAGTTCAGTGAATTTTGAAGCACCACAAAAAAGACTTATATTGTTTAGTGCTTACAGCCATGCACTTAGGCACAAAACCCCTTCACCCAAAAAGGCTTTGCAAGAAAGAGCAAAGATGTAAATTTGAACACTGGCCAATGAACTTGCAGACTGAACTTTGCCATCTGATCTTTTTTTTTTTTAAAGGCTGAGATGACACTGGTTGCTAGATTAAGACTCAAACTCATAGAATAGTTTGGGTTGGAAGGGACCTTTAGAGGTCATCTAGTCCAGCCCCAACCTGCCTTGCAGCGAGCAGGGACATCTGCAACTGGACCAGGTTGTTCAGAGCCCTGTCCAGCCTGGCCTTGAATGTTTCCAGGGATGGAGCATCAAGCAGCTCTCTGGGCAACCTGTGCCAGTGTTTCACCACACTCACTATAAAACATTTCTTCCTTATATCCAATCTAAATCCACACTCTTGTTTAAAACCATTATCCCTTGTCCTGTTGCAAAAGGCCCTGCCAAGAAGTTTGTCCCTGTCTTCTTATAAGCCCCTTTTAAGTACTGAAAGGCTGCTATGAGGTCTCCCTGGAGCCTTCTCTTCTCCAGGCTGAACAGCCCCACCTCCCTCAGCCTTTCCTCACAGGAAGCTCTGGGTCATCAGATTTGCTGAGACACAGTTCTCAACTGCCAGCGCATAACACCTAGGCTACTACATTTCCATTGTAACTACTAAATGATATTAGTGAATTAAGGCAGCACAAACATGCTCGCACAGGTAACTTCAGTTTGCCACATACACACTTGCTACTTAACCTTTTCCCCAGGTCCATAATTGATAATAATTTTGAAAAGATAGCATCCACGAGTGGTAACTTCGAAGCATGACTTACAAAGTATATTCATTAGCTAGGGAAAAAAAAAAACAACAAACATCCAATCTCAAATGAAGGGGTCAAAAAGGCCGACAAAGACGGCCGTAAGAGCACCTAAATTAGAATTTCGCCATGAGGAGCCGGGAGAAAGGCAACGAGCAAGAGCAGCGAGACTGGCTCCAACCAGCAGATCCTCCGCAGCGGTGCCTTCCCCCTGAGGGGCACCCGAAAACAGGGGCCCACGCCCGAGGCGGGCAGAGGAAGAGGGGAGCACACAGGGCCCTCCGGGCCCTCCCCCCACCCAGACTCCGCGGCAGAGACGGCCCCGGCCCTTCACAACCCACCGCCCGCACCCGGGCCGCCGCGAGCCAGGTCGGCGAGCGGTCAGCGGCTTCCCCGCCCCTGTCAGCGCGCAACCTGCCTTGCCCTCCCCCCCCGGAGCGACCGCACCGCGACTCACGGGCAGGCCACGCCGCCGCCAGCGCTGCCCGGCCAGAGGGTCCCGGTGGGCGCCGGTGCGGCGGCATCCCCCAGAAGAGCAGAGCAGCTGCCGCCGCCCGCTTCCGCTTCCGCAAGTAGCCCCGCCCCGCTGCCCGGCCCCGGGCTGTCCGGCCGCCGGCTTCACGCCTCACTTCCGCCGAGGGCCACGCCCACGCGCTTCCGGCCCTGGCGGGCGAGGGAGCGGCGCGCGGCACGCGTGGCGGCGGATTGCAG
>Ga0065711_1047057_pt1 | contig 12547 bp, 8 predicted proteins | sample Hoacrofraction12_FD_59098 | JGI IMG/M metagenome (GOLD analysis project Ga0065711, IMG submission 59098) | Hoatzin crop microbial communities from Cojedes, Venezuela - Epithelial fraction 12 v2 (version 2) | ecosystem: Host-associated > Birds > Digestive system > Esophagus > Crop | place...
ACACACACACACACACAGAAGTACCCCCGGCCCCACTTACTTCGTCCTCGGCTCCAGGGCGGGTGGCGGCTGTCGGGGGGCCGCGGGCGGTGCGTGGGAGTCTCTGTCCTGTCCCGTCCCCTCCCTCCCCTTATCCCCGGCGGTGCGGTTCTTCCGCGGGGCGGGCTCGGGGGCTGCGGCGCGGGACGCCCGGAGGTGGGGGTGCGGGTGCCTGTGTCGTCGTCGTCGTCGCTGCCGCCTCCTCCTGTCGCCCCGCCGGCCTGCAGCAGCCCGCGCCCTGGCCCCAAGTGAGCCAACTCACGACAAACTTTCACCCTTAGCAACCCCGCGCACGGATCCGCGCTCCCGCCCAGCGTGATGCGGCCGCGGAGGGCGGGCCGGGACTACTTTCCCCTCCCCTCGCCGCCCGCTTGGCCCTGGGGACTGGGGGGGGGTGTGTTTAAATCACCTTTTTCTCCCGTTTTTCCCCCGCTGCCGGGGAAGCGGGCGGCGCGTGCCGGGGGCTGCCCTGCCCGACCCTGGGCGGCGGGGGAAGGAGGGGGCGGGGGTTTAGCGCGCTGAGGATTGACCCCAGCATCTCCCCAAGCGGCTTAGCCCGAGGCGCGGGGGCACGGCGAGGTGACGGGACGGGAGCGGGGCGGGGGGTGGTGCTGTCTGGCCCCGGGGTGAGGGGGGCGCAGCGCCCGGCACGGCCCCAGCGAAGCCTTCGGGAACTCCTGTGCCGGAACCCCCAAGCCCCGCTGACGGCGCGGGCGGGCGGGTTTTGGGGTGACGCGCCCATAGAAGAACGGGCAACCCCCCCGGGCCCCGTGACACGGGTGGGGGCTGCCGGTCCAGCTCCTCAGGGGACGGCGGGGCGAGGCCTGCCGGCGTCCCCCCGCGATGGGCAGGAGCAGGCGCAACCACCCCTACGGCCCCGAGACAGGGAGGGCGCCGCGGCCTCCCCGCCGCCTCACATCCCGCGGACTACTTTGTCTGCACACGCCTGTACGCCTCCGCCATCAGCTGAGGGCCGGCCCGGCTGAGGCGAGGGAGCCGCAAGGTGCGAGAGCGGCGGCCGTGCTAAAAATAACTGCGGCGTGTTAGCAACAGCCTTCCCATTGGCTGGCCGGGCCCGGCGGCGCCTTCGGATTGGCGCGCCGCCTCAGCCAGTGAGCCGAAGGGGGTGTGCGCGGGGGGGCGGTGCCGGGCGCGGCGCAGGAGCTGCAGGGAGTTGTAGTCCCTCGGGGCTGCCGCGGCCTGCGCCCCGCCCGGGGTTCGGGGGCTCCGCCCGGGAGCAGCCGGGAGAGCCGGCAGGCTGTGTAAAGCCAGACCTTTTACTGGTTCTGAGAAAAATGAAGAAAACCCCTCCAAGCACTCGCAGGCCGCATATTTTACGGTCCAAGGCCACCGGTTCGGGCAGAGGCCGCTTGCCAAGGGCTCTCGCTGTCCGACATCAGGCAGCTTCTGGTCCGCACAATGCTCTGGACACCAAGCGCAGCGTCTCCAGGCCCTCCCGGCGACACGTTGGGCATCTTCCTCGGAGTCGGCACAAGCGGAGCAGGGAAAGAGAACCGGTCTCGGCGAGCAAAGCGCTGCCGCAGCCCCTGTCGTGGCGGGGGCAGCTCGCCTGGTCCGCGAAATGCCCTGTTTGCCTCGGTTCTGACAAATTCCCGAGAAAAACCCCACCGTGGAGTCACGTTCCACCTCGGAATCAGATCTTCTCAATAACACAGTGATGTTCAAACGCGTAATTTATCGCCCATCTTCAAAAGGGACGAAGAGCACAGACGCCTCCCGAGCCGCTCTGCGCTCCTCTGGTTAAATAATTCTCCGTAGCAATCGTCTCCCAAGCGTGAAAAATACAGAGCTCCTCTCTTGCCTCGTTTCCACAAAGCCCCTCAGCGTTTTTCTGGGCTTGGTTTGTCCTCCCTCGCTCAGGAGCCCTTTCCCTCGGCCACTGAAGGGGGCTGCTTCTGAGGCCAGCCAACGCCATGTGTCAAGAAAGCTGTGCATGCCGTCCCTCCTGGCCACGGTGCTGCAGCAGCCACCACCCTCGCTCACCTTCCAACTGATTTAAAAAAAAACCAAACACCCAACAACTTCTGAAGTTGTTTTTTTTCTCCAGGGGAAAGGGGAGGAAGAGAAGGGGAAGATTTGCAAGAGCTGTTATGAGCAGCCTTATTTTCATCGCTCCTAGTTTAAAAGGAATTCAGTTACAAAAGAAAGCATTTTCTTTTTTCTAATACTCCCTTGCTTTGCTGGAGACAAAATCATGCTGTCAGCCACAGATCAGGAAATCAAAACGACTGCGCTATTTTTAGCATCTTTAAGAAAAAAAAGGCAATTACATTTCTAAAATTCTATTGTTGTTTTAATAAGGTGTTACTAAGAGGGTGTTGCACATTAGGGCTCTTTAAAATACTTGCGCCTTGACCGTGCACCTTTAATTATCGCGTCGCCCCGGCACACACGCAGGCAGAGGAATCCTGTCACAGTATCCGCTCACGCGTTCTCGGCCATTTGGCTCTTACGTCAAAGCAAAGCTACCAAATCCCATGCGCGCGGGGGGGGGAGGAATTGCCAGGCCGCCGGGACGGAGCTCGTTTTGTTGGCTTATTTAATGGCAAGGGCAGGCAGGTTATTAATCGGGCGTAATTAACACTGCCATACCCCGAATCCTCTTTACATTCGAGTCACGTGACCTCAAGGAAATGAAAAATTCTTTCCTGCTATTGAAACAGGCAAACAACATCTCCAGCTGATCCCCGCAACGAGAAAACAACAGCTCCCACGCAGATAAGGTTTCAGAAGCAGGATTTTGTCTCTGCAAAGCTCCCAGGCAGACCCCAGGCCTTTGCTCAGTCTCCGGTTTTTTTAAAGAGGGGTAATGCTCCGGGCTCGAGGGCTTTGTCAAGATGAGGTCTAGCTGATTGGAAGGACCAGAGGTGCGTTACGGAGCTATTTGCTGAGGTCCCACGCACCCCAATGTACATCTTTGAAATAAGGGGATTTTTTTACTTATCATGTAACATCCTTCTGATTAAGATAAAGAAAAAAGCGATAACCCTACCGAGAAAAGTAGTGGCAGGAAGTCATGTTTAGCTCCACGCAATGAGGATATGCAGCCAGCACCACGGGAGTTCAGCTGCCACGGAGAGACGCAGCCGTCCCTCCTGCCCCTCCTTGTAGTTGTCATGCGAGTGGCTTCACAGCTGGCAGCCAGGGAGCCCCAGATCAGGCCGCTTCAGACTCCAGGGTCTGACGAAGCCTCTCCAAAGCCCGGCAGGCACACAGTGGCCAGACACATCTTGTCTCATTCCTCCTCTGCAGGGAAGCTCGGCCTTTTCGCACGTGCTCTGGTCTCCAGCACTGCCAGGAAATCTCCTTCTACTGGACGAGTACTTTAAAATCTATTTAGGTAAGAAATATTGCGCTTTTCTAGGGCCCAGCCTGGGTTTCATTTGCTGGCGAACAGAAATCATTACTACGCGGGCAAGGCCGAGTTTTCCTGGGTGACCCGACTGTATCCATTACCCTTGTCTGAAGGAGCAGCTTTAGGGCAATGTCCCGTCCAGGCTCTGAAAGCACCAGAAAGGCAGCGGCCCTGAACTGAGCTGAGCACCAGCAGCGCCTGGCATTCTCCCCAGAGCTCTCTGAGCAAACAAGGCAAAGGGGAAAAAGCCTGTCCCTCCCTCCCTCCCTCCCTCCACCTGCCCAGTGACTCAGAACAACTAGAAATGGCAGCTTAACTCTCCTTGCTGCCAGAATGCGGACCGATACACCCAGCAGTCAAGAGGGAGGGCGCCGGGAGTGCCAAGAAAGTAAGTACGCTCAGCCATTTTTGGGGGTGGGGGAAGGGATGGGGACACTGGTGTCTCTATAGCAACCCCTGCCTGGCTGATCCTGCTAAATGATCGGGAATAAGGGCTGCTCTAAAACTAGATCTTCCAGGGGTCCCTGCACCAGGGGCCATAATGCTGAGACAAAAGAAATAATTCAAACTTCACTTCCCTCTGCCTTCACCAAACAACTCTGTTTATCTTAGAAACTTCTGGGAAAGAAAAAATACGTATAAACCTTCTGCGTTCCTAGTGCGATAATTTGGGCGGCCTGACTGAGAGCAAGTGATAAATTCTGTCTGAAGTGATAAAGTTCCAGATACAAAAAAATCTGCATGTCATGCCCTGCTTTTAGAGAAATACAGAATTTAACACAGCTGATAATGGCTCTGACATGGGCTTCCCTGTCAGGAACAAGAGGCAGCTGCTTATTCAGGCAGAATTGCTCTGGGACAGTGGGTTTTTGCTGGAACCAGAGAACCAGTTGGCTCTGAACATCTTGGCAAATGGCATCCATGTTGGTAAAAATTAACCAGAAGCTGTGTGAGGGAACCATGGTGCAGGGAAGAAGACGTACACATACTCTCTGGACTGCAAAAAGCTTGGGAAGAAAAACCTGACAGAATTAATAGCTGGGGGAGGAGAGGGAGGAGCAGCTGAGATAGCTGTAGGACCAGTCATAGCTACAGCAGGAAGAAATGACTTGTAAGGGAGGGACGATCACAACTTGCCTGCTTGTTTTCGCTCTTAGCAGAAACACCTAGATGGCTGGAGGAGGTAGAAGAGGCATTTAAGCCAGAGAGGAGTTAGAGGAATCAGTATTAGCTTCAGGGGAACAGCTGAAATCCTGGAAGGGACACAGAACAGGCTCTGCACCCCAGACGGCACAGAGAGAATCCCGTTACTGTAGCACACGCTCTGCTCAGACTACGAAGACTTTAAGGGCTACAGGGCACGCTGAGCTAGGACCCTAATTTAACCATCCGGGGAGCGCACACACTAGCAGGGAACTCGGTTCCGCCTCTGCATAAAGGTGCCCGTTCCCAGATCTCTGCTGAGCCAACAGACTGCTTTTAGCCTGTACTGGTATTTGACAAGCAAGCAGCCTCCGGTTTTCGGCATGCGTACAGCTAATAGCCTAGAACACAATAGTTGGTTTCCATTTACAGCAGGGAAGGCTTTAACTTATTCACAAGAACAGGACAGCGAGTCAAATAGCTTAGTAGGTTTTAGAAAGGGATTGGATGTTTGCACGGTGAAACAACATCCACAGCCATATTAGCTAGGATAAGGGTTACAAGCTCAGCGATCCTCACGCTACGGGACAAAACGATCACTGGCTGGGATCACAGGCAGACAAAAGCGATAGCCATTCCCTGAAGCTCCTTGCAGCAAGGTCACATGGCCATAAGCAGGCACTGTCAGAAACCAGATAACCCATTGTGCAGTTCTAGCTGGGCTAATCCTGCGTGTCCCCAGAAAGCTCCAGAGAGGCTAGGCACAGAATGAACTGCAGAGAAATCCTTGTTATAAGAAAAAAAACCCCAAAACCAAAAGAAGCTTTATTGATATGCATCCTACAGAAATGGTTACAAGAAAGGGCCTTGGATTAATCTGTAAAAGAAAACATGGAACAGCTGTGCTCTCCCTAGGAAGGCACCAGCCATGAGCAGGCTCCTTACAAAACAGGGCAGCATGGAAATATACTGGAAGAAGGAGGGAGGGGGGGAGCGGGGGGGGAAGGTGCAGGAACAGACACATGGGATTGGGGCTCTGTTCTTCAATAGTGATGCATGGGGCGATTTCAAACAATTGAGAGGAGGCCTGGTAAGAAAAACCCCTAGGTGTTTCCCCACACCAGAAATGGCACTTGCTTTTTACTGAGCTGGTCTCCGCCACGCGTAAACACTTGCTCACCACGATTTTTATAGAGAGCTGGGGCAGCTACTAGCAGAGCTTCTGAACAGGCAGGAGACAGTAATCCTCATCTGCTCTTTCTGATAGTCGCTTCTGATCAGGTTCCAGTCCCCACTCAGTCTGTTACTTTTCCAGCCCCGAGTATACTACTGAATTTGTACTGCTTTAGAGAAAAATAATCAACCGGTTTTCAGTAATAGTAAAGTCCAGAGATGTTCCAAGACTCTCTTGCCAACCTGACAGGAGGTGTAGCCATGTACGGATAGGATCACCTCTTCTTGAAGCCATACTTTTTCCTTTCATAGAAGAGATCTGTCTTGGAACTGCCCAGGTTGACAATCTTAGGGCAACCATCTCTCTGTAAGCAGAAAAGATGTAAGTTAGGAGATGGGCAAACAGAACATCATCACTTACATAGTCCTACCAGGTTCTCAGTTCCCACACTCTGCACCCTGTCCTCAACACACATTTTGAACACCTGTGCAGACAAACTGCCCTCCAGTTGTGGTTACCACCAGCAAGACAGCGGAAAAGGGAAGAGGATGGATGTCTTTTTAACATTCCTCTAAGACATTCTTTTCCTCAGGGTGAAGATGGAAAACAGCTTGTATAACATCAGCAGTTTAATGAAAAGGATGCTAAGTGCCTCAACTAGACTCTTTCTAAATTAGGATACAGGGGATTTATAGGGCCCAGAGGAATAACCTTTCCCCTCCTTAGCCAAAAAGAATCTTGTTGCTTTAGACATCACCAAGCCAGTCGCGTGTTTAGGGACCCCTCCTCATCTGTGACAGCAGAACTGAATCTCTGATTTCCTGCACCCAGGATTGATTACTGCAGAGGCTGTATGGTCATCTTGGGAGAGGACAGCTATCCACAGCAGCTACACAGATAAGTTCTTGTATCTGAATTCCAGAAGGTGGTGAGAAAAAAGCCACAAGAAAAGCAAGACAGGGAGCGGGGGAGACCCACCTCAGAGGTGTGGTTGCAAAGACAAATCGGATGCACCTCTTGGTGTACCAGGGAACCTTTGTCCATGGGCCACCTGAACCCAGCACCTGCATAACTCTCGAGGGCAAAATGTTGAGGCTAGCAACAGCAGCTGTGAGGGGCCCAGCAGGCAGAGGAACACGTGTCCTTGGCTGTTGTGTAAGCCCACGTGGATTAGCTTTACAAAGCCTCTGGGCAGATGTCAGCCGCTGTAGAAACTGCACCCAAGCTGCCCCACCGATACCTGCTCCTGTGCAGGAGATGCATCCCAGCGGGGAGAGTCTGCATGGCAGAAAGAACAGGAGAGGAAGGGAAAAGAAAACACCCCTCCCCCATACAGCTGCCACAACCCATCTCTGGCTACTGTCTCCTTATTTGATTTTGAACCTCAGTAGTAGGACTCTTCCAAGCCTTGCCTCCCACGATCCAGAGAGTCTGTGACAATCTTGACAGCATTATTGCAGGGCTCTGTTCATTCTTCCGCCTCCTCCTAAGGAGGCAGCACACGAGCATGCTCCTGTCCCAAAGAAAAGACTACTTTTTGACACTCACAGCTGTCCTGGGTGACAAGGCGGGATTTTGGCCCTTACTCACACACTGAAGTGGGGTGAAACAATACCTCATTCCTCCCTCCGTCAGAACAAATGAACCAAGAGTAAACCAGGCCTCTTCCTCGTGCCCAGCAGCATTCCACCTCCTCCCTCCATTTTAGTATTTGCTTTCTTGCTTCACTATCTTTTCCAGTCTTTCTCTGAGGACGTTGGGAGTGCTGTGACTGAAACCTTGGAGTGTTAGAGCTTCAGGTATAGAGCTCTGTCCATCTGCTTTTCTTAATTCACATCAGCACCAGCCACCGTAACTTAACTTTTCTACTTCCGGGCACCCTAAACCTGTGCCAGCACTTTTCGATCCTGGAAGTCAATCATGTCAAATCTGCTGTTTCAGATCTGCAAACTCACATCTGCAATAATCCCTAACATTTGAATTTGCTGCTACAGAGCAACTGTCTTCACCCACAGCAGCCTTTTGACCCAGCTGTCAAAATATCTCAGCTCTGACATGTCATTCTCCTGCTCCTCCAGCTCTAAGTTTTCTACAATCCTCCCTTGCAAAGTAGCTGGCTACTTCACACCTGTACCAGGCATAATAAGCTACAGGTGAGTTAAGGTTATGGAAAACCCCTGCTGGAAATCTATACGAATTGGAAAAAATAAAACCAAGCCTATTTTACTCATGGTTTATCAAGCCAGGTGCCTTAGTTCCAAAGGCAAGTGAACGAAACTACTGTCTCTCACAGCATTTCTAAAGCAGGACACAGCACCACCATCACAACACTTATATCTGTATTTAGATACTAAGAAAAATTATTGTCCTGTCAGATCTAATGACTAAGTTCAAAAGAGGACCTGCCCCTGTCCTGAATTTAGCTGCAGGCCTCTAGAGAAAATAGAGGCACAGTAGAGAATTAAACCAGCAACTCACTCAACTGAGCGTGTTCCTGCAAATCAGTCTGAACCATTGTCTCAGCATGTTCTCCTCTGTCAACAGGATGTGCTGGAAGTGGCATTTGCAAAGTACCAAAACCCAAACAACCTTTAATAGACACTCTCACAGCTATCAGATCTGTATTCTGGGGATATTGTAACTGTAAGCATCATGTTCTTACTCTTCCCTAAGGTGCTTCCACCACTTCATTTGCATTTCTTCATGTTCTGCACTCATTGTGTTGGATATTAACAAATACCTTACAGGGGGTGAAGAGCTACCCCATTTCACGTGCGCAGTGGCTATCTTTCAGCACAAGAGGATTATAAAAAGATTATAGCACTAGCTATAGAAATAAGGGATTGTTACACCAAAAAGTGTTAGCAGAAAAAGAGATCTCTATAATATAGGCCATTCCAAAAAAGAATAAAAACAACAACAAAAAAATCATATCCCACTGAAATTGTATGAGAAACTTTAAACTTGTGAAACACAGTTAGTAATGCAGACACTGGACACTAAGATCTAACTTTATGTTGTAATCCAAAGGAAAACACAGGTGGTGATTCCATAGGCCTTACGGTATTGCACATGCCCTTGGTCAGTGGCTGATAACGGACTCCTAGTGAGGAGCTGATCCTACTACTGCCTTTGCAGTGTCTGGAATATCTCAGACCCTGACAAAATCCAGGCTGAGAGATCTAGTAAGATAGCAACTTAAGGTGGTAACTTGCAGTGCATGGAGGAAGCGAACCATGAGCGTGCAGTGCAAAGTGGTCAAAGATCCTTCAGGATGAAGGGAGTTATGAAACCTCAAAATGCTACGATACTTCACAATGCTTTGCAAAAACAGGGAACTACCAACAGGGGACGAAAGGTACAAGGTAATGAAAACAAGTGCCAATACTGGTAGTGGAACCTAAGTGTCCCGCGTCCCACCACTAATTTCACTAGCTCCAAGCCCCTTAAAGATAAGCACAGCTATTAGATAAAGACATAACCAACTCAACAGGATGACAACATACATCTTTTTCCTGGATGGTACACTCCTTGCAGTAGTAGGCATCAGACACTCCTGGACCCCCACAGATCACACAGCGTCCTTGGTACGAGCCGTAGTTACACTCATCACATATGCGCACGAGAGTGCAGGGCCGCACATAGGAGTCACAGATCACACATTTGCCATCACCTGCAAGTACAGCAGAGCCTTCGGTTACAGAATGTCCTTTTCCCCACCGCCACACAGAAAAGGAAGAGCTTCCTAGTCAAAGAACTTGCCTGTACACTGGAAGACAATAGAACTGAACTGCAAAAATTTATCTTGCAGGCACTGAGTGCAACTTTGTATTTGCACACAGACTTGAGAGGAACAAGGGCTAGTAGCCTGCAATATTTGAGGGCTTTTTTATCTATTCATGCATTCAAAATCAGGGAAGAAACCCAAAGTCACTTCTGTGATTAGCAAACACCTGTTTAGATCATACCATTACTTTTACTCTAGAATTTTTCCTGAAATTTTCACTTGTGAAAAAAATGCTGGACTGACAGGACTAGTGTCCTTACCTACACAGAAGCAGCAGCGTAAGCATCTCCCACAGTGCCACATCAACAAAAGTCTGGAGTTACTATCCTCAAAGAGATAAGAGATTGTACTCGTGGTCCCTTTAATCCTTCATCTGTGAGAAGGCCAAAGAAAGGGCAAACTGGCATAAACAGCCATTTCACAAAAGTTGCTCCTGCTTTCTCACAAGGAACTGAGTGAAATTCAAGTACTCATACAGGCAAGCAGCGATCAGATGCCATTGACAGTCTCTGCTGTGCTGGACCTTATCCCAGACACTGACCTAGGGATGAAAGGCTTCATATCCTATTACCAGTTCCCAAGGCATCTAATCCTGACTCCCACCAACAGCTCATCTAACCTTCTCTTAAACCTCCAGCACGACAACCCTCAACTACTACCAATGGGAACCTGTTGCACTGCTGAGTGCTCTTGAAAACAACTTTGTTGCTCCAGACTGTGTTTCCCCCCACTTTGCTTATTTTCATACTATTGTTGACTCATCAACTAGTCATCCTATTTGTTGTGTTCCTCCACAAGGATCTAAGGACAGATCATACACTTTCTTCCCCTCTACAGTTGAGCACTGGCACCTGATTCTGTGGTGTTTCTTTCTGCTCTAACTCTAGGTGTTCGTTCTGCCCCCACCATTTCTTACTCTCCCAGATGCTGAAGGGAACCTTTCTCATGGTGTGAATAAGTCAGATTCCAAAAATGCATTTTTTCTCCTGCTTTGAAATGATCAGGCTGATCATTTTGTATTACAGATTGCAAGGAAACAATCAAGAAGTCACTGTAGCCTCAGCTACTGAAAACGCTGGCAGCATATACTCTAGCATTTCTTTGACAACCTATTTGAGCACGTAGCTTTGCAAATATTCAGTGATTTACACTTGCAATGCAATAGTAACTCTTCCCATCTCAAAGAGTGACATCAAGTTAAAGCAAAATCAGAATCCAATCCCGCTCTAACCACAACACCATCTTCTCAAGCAGCTATATGTGGAAGCTATACTTACATTTTTCACAAAGTCTTCCGATTGCTGTAAGAAGAAAAATAAGAAAAAAGATTATTTGAGGCAGAAGCAGGACAAAAATATGAGTAACTATAGGCTTGAACGTCAAATAATTATCTTCTCCAATGAATGGTCTTTTACAAGCATTCCTTTTTTAACAAAAAAAACCACAGAAAGAGCTTGAGCATAAATACAAACATATTTGTGATAAACAATATCTATCCTCCTGGAGACATTTACCAAGATCGAAGCTTAGATGCACTGTGAATGCACAATGACACCCACTGACAGTAAGAAAACCTACATTCATTACTCCATTTCAAACGTAGCCAATCTACCTGACTTAAGAAAATTCTATATAGAGAGTCTTGGCATAGCTATTACACTGATTTTAATGAGGCCAAAAAAAAAAAAAAGAAAATCCAAGTGTTTATTTGATTTAAGACAGCCCAAACAGCTTTTTCACTTCAGAGCACAAAGGTAGCTAAATGTACCTTACAAGTCTTGTCACTTGCCTAGGAAACTCCCAACTATTATGCTAGGAACTTAGATAAATGCCATAAGTACCAAGTTCTAAAGATGTCCACCTTCACAAAGGCTAAATTCAGCAGAATATTCTAAAAAGAAGTTTCTTATGGACAGTACAGCTGAATATTTTGTGTTTATACTTCTTTCAGAAAATTGCATGTTAAATTTGCTTTTCCAAGGAATGAAAAAGATCTGGAAGAGCTATCTCAACTTCTAACCTCGTGTAAGACTTCTTTACGACTTCAAACGAGGACAAACTCTGCCCGCAGTGAGAAAAGCAAAGCTCGCTCTCTGCGTACAGGCATCACCTGTAGGATAACTGTCTCCTGCAGCCAGAACGTCGCTCCCGGCGCTGGCCGAAGCCCTCAGACCATTCTCCCGCCTGCACCGGTACGGCCAACGCAACGGCAGCAACGCTCACCAAAGCCACGTTTACCCGCGCGCAGCCACCCGCCTCGCCCGCCTTCCCCTCGCCTGAGGAGGAGGCGGCTGCGGCGACGCGCCGGCCCTGCCCGGGAGGGCCCGGGGAGCACCCGGGGCCGGGCCGCGGCCTCTCCTCACAGGGCCTCCTCCCACACAGCGCGGCAGAACGTTAAAGAGGAATAAAACAGGGACGGGGAAGCAAGGCGGGCGCCCCTCCCCCCCACCGCCAGGCCTAACGGCCACTACCGGCCCAGGCGCGCCCTCCCCCTCGCCCCGCGGCGGAAAAAGAGCGTGTGGCGGAGGCGGGGGACCCCCTCCCGGGACTCACCGACGCCCGCCTGCTTGCGGCAGAAGATGAGGTCCGGGTGGTGCTTGGCCATGGCGCCGCCACACCCGCCCGCCGCGGCCGCCCCACGCGCTCACCGCCGACCCCGCGCTCCCCTCCGACCCCGGTCCTGGCTGGGGTGAGGACGGCGCCTGCCAAAGCGCCGCCCCGAACGGGGACGCCGGAGCGCGATCGCGCGGAGCGCTGCCGAGAAAACCCTCTCCGCGGAGCCACTCCGCCGCCGACCTTCTCCCGCCCAGCGGAGACCCCCGTCGTGGGCCGTGGCGGTCCCGTTGGCTCCGGTACCCCCCTGCCAGGACCTGGGCGGCTCCTCCCCGCGGCGGCCCCGCCCGCGCGCCAGAGGGCTGAAAGGGGCCGCGTGACGCCATAGGGGCGCGACTTCATCTTTGTCAGTGAACAAAATGGCGCCGTACTGCGTCCTGGCGGCTCGGCTGCGGGTAAGCGGGGCGGCGCCGGG
>Ga0065711_1008590_pt1 | contig 12546 bp, 9 predicted proteins | sample Hoacrofraction12_FD_59098 | JGI IMG/M metagenome (GOLD analysis project Ga0065711, IMG submission 59098) | Hoatzin crop microbial communities from Cojedes, Venezuela - Epithelial fraction 12 v2 (version 2) | ecosystem: Host-associated > Birds > Digestive system > Esophagus > Crop | place...
CTGCCCAGGGAGGTGGTGGAGTCTCCTTCTCTGGAGATATTCAAGACCCGCCTGGACAAGGTCCTCTACAGCCTACTGTAGGTGACCCTGCTTTGGCAGGGGGGTTTGACTAGATGACCCACAGAGGTTCCTTCCAACCCCTACCATTCTGTGATTCTGTGATTCTGTGATTCTGTGATACATTTCAGAAAGAAACACATTTTATATTTTTAGATGTAAATTCTACTTCATATGTAGATAGTAAAGTGTTTCCAAACTGGATTACTTTGAAGTCTTAGCCATCTGGGAAAAACCAAGATGAAAGGATAGACTATTATGTGGGGTACTGAACATCACAAAGAAAGTCAGTGGAATAAGACAATAAAATAAATTGGAAAATAAAAAGAGAGAGAGAAAGACTTCCTAGGACCAGACAACTATATTTCCTACTTGACAGGTCGAAGAAAACAGGGGAAGAAATAGTGTTTTTCAGTGTTGGATGGAGACTGAAAGTAACAATTTTTACATAGGTTTTAGGAATCCTTTGCAATGTTTAATTTAATGTTTCAGTCCAATAAATATCTTTTTGCTCTTGGAAAAAAGTTTGAGTTAAATGTATAGCCCATTACAGAACTTGACTGTATTGTTATTGTACTGCTAACCTGATCTTGCTTGTTTATGTTGATTTTTTAGACTAACAGTAGCCTAGACTAGTAGTTAAACCACATCATGAAACTGAATGGCTCTATGGACAGACTGTACACTGCAATTTGAGATGATTCTGTCATTCCCGGGGTCTGCTTGCCTGATTCCTTTGTGTTTAATATTCAAAAGCAACTGCTTCTGGACTGCATATTACAAATGGAAACAACAGCAAAAGCCCCAAACCTTGCAGTTTATCCCACTTTTGACATAAAGTGGGGCTTAGGTTTCACAGAATGTGGCTTTTCATGGTGATAAATCCATGCCCATACACACAGTGAAAGAAAAATCTGTTTACCTCCTTTACCAGAAGTAAAAACTTACCACAGAGCTGCAAATGATTTAGGAAAAAATCAAGTAAGCAACTGTACAGAGATCTATGAGCACATAAAAACTGTAACTGAATTGAATAAGCAACGTTTATCCACAGTTACAATAAAGGAACAAGGAGCTTGTTCCACACAGTGGAACTAGCAGCAATTTGAAAAGAACAAATATAAACACCTTTTTCATGTGACACCGCATGAAATCGTGGAACTTCTTACTATGGGCTGTTTTAAGGTCCAAAAGTTGAAAGATGAATTAGACAAACTCATGCAGGACAAGTGGTATCAATAGCTATTAAACATAGTGACCTGAATGTAACTAATGGCCCAGGAAATTTTTGAACTACATATAGATTGAATAATATTCTGTGGAAAGGATCCTTCTCTAACCCTGTCCTGCTTCCTTAGCATCCCCTATTGACCACCACTAAAGATGAGATTCTAGGAGAGAGGCTTTTGATGTAACTCATTCTGGCAGGTCTTAAAAACAAGTAATATGTAATGATAAAAATCCGTATGTTCTTTAATGTATTGTCAGAACTGCTGTTCTGAGCACACTTTTTCAGTATAGTTCTGCGCTTGTAGTAGTAGAGCCAGTTTTCAAAATTAATCCAATGTGTGTTCACCTCCAGATTAAAAAAATGCTTATATAATATTTGCTTGACCTGTAAAACAGAAAATAGAAATACTCTGCAGTTGTGATGCAGTAAAAATGTATTTCCAGATAGTTTTTTCTGTTTCGTTATAGTCATTGGACCAGAGTACTATGTGGTGGTATTTTCCAGAGGCCCTCCAGCTATGACTGAAGCATTATTATAGAAACTCAGGTTCCAATTTTATGCTTTTTGGACTCCACACCTCCTACTTTTTGTCCTCCTGCACCGTTCTCAGGACTTCCAGGATTGTTATTTTTGCAGTAGAAATCTTAGTATGATTATAACAATAAAACTGTTGTGCATCCGGCATTAATATAATGGCAGATAAGGTAAAATTACTTTATTTAAGGAAATGGTTGTTGCAGCAATTGCCATTGTTGTGTGCATTCACCATACAGCATCCATCCTGGTAAGTTCACACAAAAAAAGCCAGAATTCCTTTACCTATCCCCAGTATCCAAAGAATCACAAGAACAACAGTGCCAAGGTTTGTCCTGCATCCTGCCCACAACAGTACCAAATGCTAAAGAAATAAACAAAAATATTAATGGGAGCTCATTCATTCTATCTTGTGATATTTCATTATTTTGCTCATCCCACAACAGAAGAATATTACCAAAAAGAAAATGAAACATATTAGAAAAGGTAGCAAACCTATATTTTTCTATGCCTTTGTGGATTCGTTGGGTGGTGGGCTTTTGACATACTTGTAGATACACCTGCATTGCAATCTTATTTGAAAGTAGTGGTGCAGTTCGGAAGCAAATACCCTCTGCATGTCTAGTGTTTTGGCTTTTTTTTGGTGAGTGGTTTTAATGAGCATGAACAGGTTTTCTGCTGGTGGAAACTTAACTGGAAGCTCAAGTCTTAGATTTCTGCCAAATGCACACCAGATGCTGCCCAAACCAAGGAAGAGATGCAAAGGTGGAAAAAGTGGTTGGCCATTTGAATAGCTTAAAACCAGGAGTGTGGTCCAGTAAATCAGGCAAAAATTTAGTACGAATTAATCTTTTTCCCTCCAACCACATGTAATGTAGGGGTCTGTGAAGACAACGGTATACAAATTTGCTTCTAATGCATAGCTATTGTAGTGTACTTACTTGGGATAATATGTTTTTGCAATCAACATAGTATTATTACTGAAAGCTTTACACTAGAATTTTGAACAGCATATTGCAGGACAGATAATAGTGCTGACTCTCAGCTCAGCTCTAGTCATGCTCTCGCCAATGCTTTGTCTGCGTTTAGAATTCACAGGTGTTGTCTGCAAGTCTAAGGGTTGAATCCAGCTGTTGAGACACAGGTGTCTGGTGAAACTTCAAACTCCCTGACATATCTTTCTTAGTTTCCAGCTCCCATTCAGAAGGCCAGTCGCATGCCATGTCTGATTGTACATATCTAGTAGGTGCATGCAGCTGTTCAAATACCTTAGAGCATCTCAGACTGCCCTTAGATACCAGCATTTTAAGACAATTCAGCTAATACCACACTTCCAAGAGACAGTCAGTCTGGATGTAGGATACCTAAATGCTGTGTGCCGTGAGTATATGACATACAGCACTGACAGTTCAACTCCATCTGCCATTTCACAGTCACTCAGGGAAAACAATATATGGAGGTCCTAGCACACTCTACTTTGGATCGGATATGATCCAGTCACTGCAGATTTATGCCAAAAGAGATATTCTCTTTCTTCTCATAAACACAAGGCTTGCATAAATATTGCTTTGTATATTCAGACTAATTTAACAGAAGTGAGATCGCATGCTCGTGCTTGTTCTGGATTAGCTGTGCATGGATTTCTATTTTGTAGTCCACACACTCAGCATTAAAAATAATTGTAGAATCAAAGAATCATTTAGATTGTAAAAAACCTTTAAGATCATTGAGTACAACCACTAACATAACACTGCCAAGTCCGCCACTAAACTGTGTCCCTAAGTGCCACATCGACACACCTTTTAAATACCTCCAGGGATGGTGACTCCACCACTTCCCTGGGCAGACTTGTGGTAAAGAAATTTTTCCTAATATCCAATCTAAACCTTCCTTGGCACAACTTGGGGCTATTTCCTCTTGTCCTATTGATTGTTACTTGGGAGAAGAAGGTGACACCCACCTCACTGCTACCTCCTTTCAGGTAGTTCTAGAGAGAGATAAGGTCTCCCCTGAACCTCCTTTTCTCCAGGCTGAACTACCCTCAGTTCCCTCAGTCACTCATAAGACTTATGCTCTAGGCCCTTCACCAGAACTTCACATTCAGTTTCACCATCACAGAACTTTATTTTCAAGCAAAATATGACGCATTTTGACCATAATTGTCTCAGGAAAAAGGTAACTTTCCTCTTTCACAGGAACTACCCTCGTATAGTTGCAATTTTGACAAGATATCAATCACTAGTTTCTTCACTGTTGCCAAAGAATGAGCCAAAGGCTGATAGGGCACAGCAGTCACTCTTCTGGTAGTTACAACAATGCTTTTTTCAACCTTTTTTTCACTCTCAATTCATATATACAACATTGTCTCCCACTTTGATGAGTCTTAGTGCAAAAATTTCCCACCTGAATGTCCCAGATACGTGCAGAAATATCTTCTCAGAAGCAATCATGCTTCAAGTATCAGGTGCAAGTCTTCAGTCTGAGCTTGAGAAGAATTTCGACTGCCAGACAGCTGTGCAGTCAGTGACTTTGCTTTCATTCACCAAGAGTTACATCACACAGAACAAGTATTTTTAAGCATTGATTTTTTCAATCTTTCAGGCACTCATTGGAATATGCTCAGAACAAAAGCCTTCCTACAGCTCAAGATTACTCAAGAAGTCACTTATATTCAGTGAATTTAGATGCTTCCACCAATTGTGAAATATGTGTAAATAGGCTGCTATATTATCCAAATTATTGGAAAGGGTAATTCTCTGGGTTTGGTTTTATTTATTTTTTTTTTGTTATTTTGGATGTTTTATAATATGTGTAAATATTTTAGTTTAGTAGTTTGACTTGTACATTTGCCTAAGTACTACTGTGTTACTTGCAATTATTTGGAGAAGACAAATGTTGTACAGCTGAGTTTCCCTGAGATGCTGAAAGTATAAAAGCTTTCAATGAACACGCATGGCAATTTACAATCAAATTTCCAGAAAAATTTTCACACAATGAAATTCTACTCCTACTTTCATGTAAAATGAGCCAAAAAAAAAAGTGTTGATATGGCAGCATCCCGTTTATTTAGAAAGCAAAAGTCATATGTGGTTAAAGTGATCCAAGACACAAGTTACTACTGTTAGAATAAGGCAGTGTATATTCTGGCACTGTATCTAAGTACACTGCCTATTGAACCTGACATTTTTTTGAAGTTTGTCTCTTTTTGCTTGATTTTTCTCTTTCTTATTCTACTCTCTGTCCATCATTTCTACTCAAACTGTAAGAAATTCATAGCTGGTACTTTCTTCCACAATACATTTTACACTTTTCCTTGCAGAGTGAGGCCTTCATCTCTGTAAACACTCTGTCAGATAGTCTAACATATCTAATATGACTAAGAGAAGCCCAAAATCTTTTGTCAGCCAAATATATCTCTAAAATCCTAATGTTTAACCAAACCAAGTTCTTTCACAATTTCTGAAGCTCACGATAGTTAGCAAAAAGTCTTGATAACTTTGAAGGATTAACTATAGGCACAGCTTCACACATACATTTTCTTCATTACATGTAGCTCTGTCCACATTCCAAAATTGCACTTGATATGAGAATTCATAAAGTTTCACCTTGCTTATTACTTCTAGAACTTTTTTTTTTCCTGCTCGTAAGTCTTATGCATTATGAATGAATGCCCTTTGGACTGAATTCATCCCTCAGTTTCTGTCAGAAATTATTACCTCGATCCTGGCTGTTATCCCAGGAGCAGTGCTTGATGACATTGCTGTGCATGCCTTCTCTATCAGTCTGAGCTTTTGCTCTTGCAGTTATTTCAACAACTTTTATAACAATCACTGCAATCATTATTAAAGCTATTGAGACACCTCCCATCCCCAATGGACTCTGATGGTTTCAGTGTCTTAGGGCAAAGCCTCTGCACTATAATTTCCACAGAGATTTGATCTCTGAGATACCATTAGATACTTCTTTTCTAAGGAGGAACAGATACATCAGAACTCCATCTTACAACTTGACGTGGAACATAATCTACCAGTTGTGATGATGCACCTATGCGTCATGTATCAGGGCATACCTAGCTGCCTTTAAGTCCAAAGCTTAGATGGTACCTGAGAAAAATGGTTAGACAAGCAGACGTCTTGATGAGCTGAGGCATTTTGGCTTTGAGTCTGTCTGTGGGCTGGGAAAGCTTGATGCAGAAGCGTAAAGAGCGTAAAGCAGACTAGCATCTTCCTGAAAGGAAAAAAATGAATAGGGAATGTTGTAATAGAAGTCTATAAATCACAGCAGCATAGGAAGGGGAAACAAGCAATGATTGTTCAATGTTTCAAGAACTAGACAGCATAAAATGGCAGGTGGCAAGTTCAAAACAAAAAGAAGGAAGCTTTTCACAGAAGAAAAGCTTTTCACAGCTTCATAAGTAGGCTTTGAAATCTCTTGTTATAGGACAATATGAATGTTAAAGTGAACAAAAAGTATTCATAAAACAACCAAATTCATGCAACAAAAATCTACCAAGGGTCACTAAAATAATTATTAAAAAACCCCCAACACTTCAGCAAAGTTGTGGACGCTGGGAGAGTTTCACGGTAAAGCATGCTTATCCTGGTTGTACACCTTTTCTAACATGTTCTTTCCGAGTCCCTCTTGGAGACNTAATTCTTGACTATGTAGACCTTTTGATGTACAGGAGTGTATCCACTTTTAAGTAGAGAATGTCAGCTTTTACGAGTCTCACAAAGCTAATCTTGAGTCACTCAACACCTGCAGAGCAAGAACTTCACTTTTGACATTACTACGAAGTACATTATGGTTTGTGACAGATCAGATGGAAAGGCAATGACTCAAGACTGGAGTGCTAATACATCCTATAACCCCTCCACCGTGCTCCTGATATTCACCTTCTGTTATCACAGATTGCCAGATAGGTCAGTAAAGCAAAGAGAGGAATACTACATGATTTCTCCAATCTTTTTTTTTTTTTTTCCACAGTGCAATCATTTTTTTCCACAGTGCAATCATTTTGATTGCAGAAAACTAGTGGAGGAATCTCCAACAGTTTGCCTCACTGCACAAAATGATACATGGGCCAATCATCTATTGACCCAAAAATGAAACATCTTCTTGAAACACTGTTATTGCAACAATGGAAACTGGGACATTCTTGTCCGTATCTGTTCATCAGGACTAAAACTGGCTAGAAAGCAAAAGGAAAGAGAGTGAAAAAATGGACAAATATTCAAGAAAGAAATCATACGGGCTATGTATCTGCATTTACTCAGGGTCAACTTTCAAAATTATTAACAATGCCTCCTGATATGTGAAACTATGATATTCAGAGACTAATATCATCATAGAAGGTTGTCAGGTTGATCAAGAGTGACTTCCCCTTGGTGAATCCATGCTGACTACTCCCATTTACCTTCTTGTCTTTCATGTGCCTGGAAATTATTTCCAGGATTAGTTGTTCCATCTTCTTCCCAGGGACTGAAGTGAGACTGACTAGTTCATAGTTCTCTGTGTCTTCCTTCTAGCCCGTTTTAAAGATAGGAGTGCCATTTGCTTTCTCCCAGTCCTGAGGCGTCTATCCCAGCCACCACTATTGTTCAAAGATTACTGAGAGTGGCTACAAAATGACCTCGGCTCACTCCCTGAGTACTCATGAATTACCTTTGTTCATGCTTTTCCACAAGGAGATGAAAACCACCTTACCTCATAGTAACTTGTTAATGCAGACTATCAGGTAGCCATCCTCTACACTTTTGAAAATTATAAAAATCACTCTGAGTCCTTAGTTACCCTAACAAGATATAGTGATGTTGTAACTGGAGCTATAAATGTTCTGAAACTGCATAAACTAATTCACTCAGACTTAGGAGCTCATTGAAAACTGGAGATTCTTGATCAATATTTGCTGGTGGGTTTTGGGAAGGATGACATTTACTTAGCAACAGTAGAGACTTTATACTGTAGACTTTACCTATTGAAAGTACTTGTAACTGTACAATGGTGTTTGCCCTCACAATAATTTCAATATAATGTTGACCATAGAAAATGAGAAAAGCAAGTAAAGATAGTCATATAGTCATAATTCCAGTGCATTACACTCACAGTAGGAAAATGAAAACAGACCAATATTTCTGTAGCAGCCTTGTTTAACTTTTTAGTGTGTTCCCTGTATTTGTACTGCTTAATTTCTTTTGTAGTCTGATGATTTATGAATTTTATTTAAAAATGCAAAAGAACACAGGTTTTAAAAGTCAGACATCTGGAATATATGGTCTTTATAATGCATACTTGGTTTGTAACTTCCATTGCAATTAATGTGAATTACAGGACAGAGTGTAAAATTTATAAACTCCTTTGTCTATAAAATGTATGATACATACAAATGTAATTTCAAATTCTGCACCTAGCTTTGAAATGCTTCCCAAATATTCAGTTATTAAAAGCTGCTGTACTTAATTGTGAAAGAAAATAGGTATGGAGATTTTATCCCGGTTATTCCTTTTTTCTTTAACAAAGTTTGTGAACCAGAAATTTAATAATCTCAGTGCTGCTATGGCAGTTTCAATATTCTTGAGAGAAGATAGCTTTACTTATGAAAACTTTGTATGCGACCATACTCCTCCTGTAGGGCTGTGAATATTTTGGAGGAAAGACACTCTCCTTGCAGTGTATCAAGGCATGAGTCATATGTCTGTTGGTGGTCCTTGTTTGGCCCATCATAAATAAGCCTTTTCAAAAGCTTATCAACTTTAGTATATTTGTTTAAAAGAAGAATTTGTGGGACAGAGAGGTGATATCATCTCACTTTGTCACGGGTTTCCAGCTGCAGAGAAATGAAGGTCCTGACCCATGAAAGAGACTGAGCCGTACCCAGATTAGTTAGGCACTGTAAGACCTAAAAATTCTGAGTCTACATTTACAGAATGTGAAATGCTTGTTTTTCTTACAGACAACAGAAAAATTTGCATCTCTGTGCCAGAAGAAAAACTCTGAGTGTCCTCTAGAGATGCCTTGCACTCTGTCTTCAATATGCCACTGGATAGTGTGTTTAAGCCTGTATCTGACATGAAGTTTTAGGCCGGCAGTCACTAGCTGAGTAACAAACCCTGTTCTGAACGGCAATGCTGAAGAGAGGAGAAGGAAGCAGGAGCATATTTTGCACAATAAACTTGTGGTTCGCATATTCACTCAGGATAGGAGAGTCCTAACTTCCTTTTCTTTGGGATATTTCAAACATACAGCTCTTCATCCCAGAAGTTAGTCCTCATCGAGCATCATTATAACTTATCCTGGAGTTTAAAGGCATAGCATAGAATGGCCCACATTGGAAGGGACCTCAGAAGATGGTCCAACATTTTGGGTAAAGAGAGCCTAGATGAGATTATCTAACACCCTGTCCAGTCACGTCTTGAAAATCTTCAGTGATGGGGACTGAACCATATCCCTGGGGAAGGTTGATCCAGTGATTGATCCTTCTCACCGTAAAAAAATTTCTTTTTTTATACCGATGTGAAACCTTTCCTGGTGCAACTTATACCTGTTACCCCTTATCCTCTCTATGTGGGTCCTTGTGAAGAGAGACCCTCTGCCCTCTTTGGAGCTGGACTTTAAGTACTGAAAAACTGTGACGAGGTCCCCCTGAGCTTTCTCTTCTTTAGGGTAAAATGAGCTAACTCCATCAGTCTTTCCTCATAGGGCAGGTTCTGTGCCCTTTGATCAGCTTCATGACCCTCCTTTGGACCCTTTCCAGTCTGTCTGTGTCTTTTTTGAATTGTGGGGACTAGATCTGGACACAGTACTCTGGGTGCAGCCTGATATTCCCATCTCTATCTGTTCAAATAATTGATTTTCAGAAATCATTAAATATTAACTCTCCAGTCAACTGTTTAGATATCCCATTTGAAAGGCAGAGATGGGTAACAGCTGTCCCTGTTCCCTAGTGAAGGCTCTGATTGGTACACCAAGTTCTTATTTAGTAGAGGGCCAGGGAATATTTTTCTTTTTCCTTTTTTTGATGCAACAACATCAAGAGAAGTCAAAAGCCTTCTTTCCTTTCCTACTCACTTTTTGTTGAATAGGATAGCTCTTTCACAAGAATAGGCTATGTGGGTAGGAGTGCCTTTAGCAGGTGAAGACACTGAAGTAGAATCTCCCCTCTGTACAAAGTGCAAAGTGGAAAGGGTGGAGGAAGCAATCTTTTAACAGAAATGAGAAACCTTTTCACCCTTTGGTAGAAATGTTCAAGAAGAAGGTGACAACAGCATATCCCAAGCGTAGATCAAGGGTACTTTCCAGGTAAACTGGGCACTTTTTTGCCTGGAAGATATGGCATTTGAAATCCATCAATTTCTTCACTGTTACGTCCTTCAGGTGATCCATGTGCAGCCATGATTCTCATTTTGGAGTGATTAATTTGCCTGTAGCATTACAATGGGGTGCAGGATGTTCATTCTGCTCTCTGAGCTGAAAACCTTAAAGGTAAGTGTTGGAAAACACACTGCAATTACTAAATCCTTTCATTAATGTAGTCTCAGGAGACAAAAAAATAGTTGTCACAATGCTTGTTGCGAATCTGAGACAGTGAGATGCGTGCACTAACTTTGGAGTAAGAAACTGATCTGAGATCCCCATTATCCAAAACTCTAGCTGAAATATTTTTCCACAGAATTTATTTTCTTCTGCCTTGTCAAACCTCATTTTGAAATCTCAAAGAGATAGAAAACTGAAGTTTTTTAAGGAGGAACATATTTGCAACATTATGTTTTGAACATCAAGCATGTCAGTTCTGATAGTTAATAGTTTCTTATAGCCCCCCAAAACAAATTTGGTTGACTCATACTTGATACACAGCTATGCAAAAAGTACCCATGCAAAATGTGCCTTTTATCTTATGTATAATCAAGCCTCTGTTATTACGGATAGTTACATTGAGATTGTTATGAGTAATGAGTAAGTTTGTGATCATTCACCAAGCACTTTTCAAAGTCTACTTCCACCAGCTCCAAATTAACTTCACGCGTGGATTTTGTTTTACACTAATGTTTTTTCCTAGCTACCTGTAACTATAATTAGTCACTCAAAATTTTCTCTCTCTGTATCTGGAAAATGTTTTATACTCTGGCCATAGTTCTTTTTCCTTGCTAGAGAAAACCCTTCAACTGATGAAGTCTCAGTAATCTACTGATCAGAAACCCATTCAGGAATATCCATGATGACTCTTCCTCTTAAAAAACCCTATGATTGAAGCACAGCAGCCAAATTATTAATTTTTTTTTAATGCAGAAAGTAAGGAATAACTAGCAAGTACAAAAAATGTGTGTTCATGCAATCTTACTAACAGCTCAGTTGTCATAAATAGAATGCAATAATTTATTTTAATATGTACTTGTATCTCATATGCAGTTGTAAAACCTCATTTGTAAAACAAAGTATGATAAAATCAAAGATGGCAATCTGAAAAACTTTTGCAATTATGTTATTGTGCATGTATAAACTGAAGCATAGGAAGTTCCAGCTGAACATGAGAAAGAACTTCTTCACTTTGAGGGTAACAGAGCACTGGAATAGGCTGCCCAGAGAGCCCAGAGAGGTTGTGGATTCTCCTTCTCTGGAGATATTCAAAACCTGCCTGGACGAGGTCCTGTGCAGCCTGCTGTAGGTGACCCTGCTTCGGCAGAGGAGTTGGACTAGATGACCCACAGAGGTCCCTTCCAACCCCTAAAATTCTGTGATTCTGTGATTAATTTCTGGCAGCTGGTCCAGTTAATTTGTTAATGTTTGGTCTTTCAAATTTAAGATAAAATGCTGAATCAGTTTTACATAATTTCAAAGGATAACAGAGTTTATTTTGCTTATGTAAAGCCATAAAATGGCTAAATGTGAAAGCCATAAAACCAAAATTATTCAAATTATCTTCTTGCCTTTGATTTTTGATATTTTCTTGTAACTTAGAAGTAATCTAGCACAGGCTGGACTTTGTCAATAGTAAATCTCTCTCTGAAATTGAGAGACCACAGCAGATCCATATTTTGTTTCTTTCTCCTGAAGAGCTTTGCAGGAAGGCCAAAGAACAGAAAACAGTGGCAAAGCTGATGAAGAAGAATAAATTGTAAAAGGTGATACACTGTACGATGACAAAGTCAAGAAAAAAAATCACATCCACTGCTTTATTCACAGATATCTACATGTATTTTTTTCCTGATTTTCACTCTTTACTTGCACGTTCACTCATATTAATCCCCTAACACTTTATTTAAAAAAAAGCGCTGAATATTTAGCAAGTAAAAGCAAGTAATCTCTTCTTTTAGGCATAAATAAATATCAATAAGAAGGTTCAAATGTCCAATAATTTTACTCATTCTGTTACCATGTGTTATAGGTGTGTGGCAAGGTTTTGGTACTGTGGGGGGCTATAGGGATGGCTTCTTTGAGAAGTTGCGAGATGCTTCCCCCGTGTCTGGTAAAGCCAGTGCCAGCCGGCTCTCAGATGGACCCACACTGGAGCAGAACTGCACCCCATGGGAAGGACCCACACTGGGGCAGTTAGTGAAGAGCTGCAGCCCATGGGAAGGACTCACGTTGGAGAAGTTTGTGGAGAAATGTCTCCTGTGAGAGGGACCTCAAGCTGGAGCAGGGAAAGGGTGTGAGGAGTCCTGCCCCTGAGGAGCAAGGAGCAGCAGAGACAACGTGTGATGAACTGACTGCAAACCCCATTCCCTGTC